>Ga0070671_100002046_pt1 | contig 15549 bp, 12 predicted proteins | sample KBSS73metaG_FD_65341 | JGI IMG/M metagenome (GOLD analysis project Ga0070671, IMG submission 65341) | Switchgrass rhizosphere microbial communities from Kellogg Biological Station, Michigan, USA - KBS S7-3 metaG | ecosystem: Host-associated > Plants > Roots > Rhizosphere > Soil ...
GTGGGGTGGCTGATGGGACTCGAACCCACGACAACCGGAATCACAATCCGGGACTCTACCAACTGAGCTACAGCCACCACTGATTTGCCGGACGCCGCCGCGCACCCGGGAGGCGCGTGGCTTGGGATGACGCAACGAACGCACTGGCGCGCCCGACAGGACTCGAACCTGTTACCCCCGGCTTAGAAGGCCGGTGCTCTATCCGAATGAGCTACGGGCGCTCGGTTGCGCTCACTGCCTGTCGAAGCGGGTGCCGCGACCGGGAGAAAGCCGCTCGCGACGGCGCGATTCTAGCATAGGGAGCGGGACGTCTTCCCTGGAGGAAGTCGAGCCTCGGCGCCCGTCGAAGGACAGCGGCTCGAGCGCACCGCCCATAGCGCGAGCACGCGGCCGCGCCGCCGGCCGGCCGCCGCCCTACAATGATGGACGCAGGCATCCATTCCATGGCCACGCTCCCCTCTCCTTTGCCGCGCCACGAGGCCGATTACGCCCGCGACGAAGTTCGCCGGCTGCGCGCCGACCTCGCGCTGGCGCTGCGCGCCGCCGCGCATCACGGTCTTGGCGAAGGGGTGTGCAACCATTTCAGCGTCGCGCTGCCGGACGGGTCGGACCGGTTCCTGATCAATCCGCGCGGCTTCCACTGGAGCGAAGTCGGCGTCGACGACGTCGTGATGGTCGACGGGATGGGCGCGCGTCTTGCCGGGCGCCACGACGTCGAGCCCACGGCGATGTTCATTCACGCGGCCGTGCACCGGATCGCGCGCAAGGCCTGCGTGCTCCACACCCACATGCCGTACGCGACGGCGCTCACGCTCACCGGCGCGCGCGGGCTCGACACGACGCTGTCGCAGAACGCGATGCGCTTCCACGGGCGCGTCGCGAAGGACGCGCACTACAACGGGCTCGCGCTCGATCACCGCGAGGGCGAGCGCATCGCGCGCGCAATGGACGGCGCCGACGTCGCGTTTCTCGGCAACCACGGCGTCGTCGTGTGCGGCGAGCGCATCGATTACGCGTACGACGACCTGTACATCCTGGAGCGCGCATGCATGGTCGAGGTGATCGCCCGCTCGACCGGCCTGCCGCTCGTCCCGGTCGACGCGGCGCGGGCCGCCGACGTCGCCGCGCAGATCAACGGCGAGCGGCTGCAGTCGACGCTCTTCTTCGCGGCGCTGCGGCGCCTGGTGCCACCGGCGGGCTGAGCGGAGCGATGCAGCGCAAGCTCGCCGTCATCCTGTCGGCCGATGTCGTCGGCTACAGCGCGCTGATGGAGCGGGACGAGGCCGGCACGCTGACGCGTCTCAAGGCGAACCGCCAGGCGATCTTCGATCCGCGCGTCGCGGCGCACGGCGGCCGCGTGTTCAAGCTGATGGGCGACGGCGCGCTCGTCGAGTTCGGCAGCGTGGTCGCGGCGGTGAACTGCGCGCGCGAGATCCAGTCGCTGACGGCGAGCGCGCCCGCGGCGCCGGGCGAAGAGCCGCTGCGCTACCGGATCGGCCTCAACCTCGGCGAAGTCATCGTCGAAGGCGACGACATCTACGGCGACGGCGTCAACGTGGCCGCGCGGCTGCAGACGCTTGCGCCGCCCGGCGGCGTGGCCGTGTCGCGCACCGTGCGCGACCAGGCGGCCGGCAAGGGCGACTTCGCCTTCGACGACCTGGGCGAGCACGCGGTGAAGAACATCGAGCGGCCCGTGCACGTCTTCGCGCTGTGCGCACCGGCCGCCGACGACGCGCTGCCCGCGGGCACCACGCCCGGCCGCCCGTCCCGGCTGTCGATCTGCGTGCTGCCGTTCGCGAACATGAGCGGCGATCCGGAGCAGGAATACTTCAGCGACGGCGTCACCGAGGACATCATCACCGACCTGTCGAAGGTCTCCGCGCTGTCGGTCGTCTCGCGCAACAGCGCGTTCACGTACAAGGGCAAGCACACGGAGATCGCGCAGGTCGCGCGGACGCTCAAGGTGACGCACGTGCTGGAAGGCAGCGTGCGCAAGGCCGGCAACCGAGTGCGCATCACCGCGCAGCTGATCGAAGCCGCAACCGACAGCCATTTGTGGGCCGAGCGCTACGACCGCGACCTCAACGACATCTTCGCGCTGCAGGACGAGATCTCCGAGGCGATTGTCGGCGCCCTGAAGCTCAGGCTGCTGCCCGCCGAAAAGAAGGCGATCGAGCAACGCTCGACGACCAACCCCGAGGCGTACAAGCTGTACCTGATGGCGCGGCAGTACAACGCGACCGGCAACTCGCGGCATCGCGACATCGCGATCCGGCTGTCGCGGCGCGCCGTCGAGATCGACCCGACGTACGCGCGCGCGTGGGCGCTGCTCGCGCTGTGCCAGTCGAACAAGCGGCTCGTCGACGCCGGCACCGGCGACGACGGGTGGGACGCCGCCGAGCGCGCGCTGGCGCTGCAGCCGAACCTCGCCGAGGCGCACGCGGCCAAGGGCCGCATCCTCGGCGACCAGGGACGCTATGACGAGGCGATCGTCGAGCATCGGGCGGCGCTGGCGCTCGATCCCGACAGCTACGAAGTGAATGCGCCAGCGGCCCGCTGCTACATCGCGATGGGCAACAACGCGCAGGCGATCGTGTGCCTGGAGAAGGCCGCGGCCGCCATGGAGTCGGATTTCTGGGCGCTCGGCATGGCGATCCAGTGCTACGAGGCGATCGGCGACGTCGAAGGCATGAAGTCGGCGGCGCGGCGCGAGCTGGCGCGCGTCGAGAAGATCATCGTCGCGGAGCCCGACCACGGCCTCGCGATCGGCTGGGGCGTGAGCGCGCTCGTCGCGCTGGGAGAGGCCGAGCGCGCGCGCGAATGGACGGAGCGCGCGATCCTGCTCGACCCGGACAACATCAACCTCCTCTACAACCTCGGCTGCAACATGGTGTCGCTGCGCGACTTCGACAAGGCGCTGGAGCTGCTCGCGCAGGTCTTCGCGCGCGCGCAGCCGCAGAACCTCAACTGGTTCCGGGTGGACACGTCGCTCGATCCGATCCGCGGCGAACCGCGCTTCCAGGCCATGGTGGCGGCGGTGGAAGCCCGCCTGCAAGGCGCGCCGGCGGCCTGACGATGCGCGTCTGCGTCGTGGGGATGGGGAAGTCGGGGACGACCGCGCTCCTCTACGCGATCCGCGCGGCGATGCCCGCCGGCACGCAGGTGCTGTTCGAGCCGCGCACGTTCGTCGCCGTCACGGCGCACGACGCAGCCGCGAAGGTCCTCCTGCACCCGAAGCATCCGATGCCGGCGGCGTTCTACGGGCAGTTCGACAGGCTCGTGCTGATCGTGCGCGATCCGCGCGACGTGCTGATCAGCCGGGTCCTCTACCGCGCGTACGGCGCGACCGCGATGCTGAGCGACGCGGCGAAGCTCGCGCGCTACCTCGACCTGCTGCGGGCGAAGGAAGCGGACCCGCGCGCCGTGTCGGTGCGGCAGATCAACGAGGTGTTCCAGTCGATGGGCGGATCGGCGGCGCATTCCGACGAAGGCCGCACCCGAATGCTCGCCGACGCGCTCGCGTTCCACGAGGCCTTTCCCGCCGCCTTCGTCTACCGGTACGAGACGATGGTGGAAGGCGATTTCGGCGCACTTGCGGATTACCTGTCGCTGCCCGCGGCGCGGATGACCCCCGAGGTGCCCGACGCCCTGCGCCGCGTCGAGCGCTCGCGGCGCGCGGGCAACTGGCGCGACTGGTTCTGCCCGGAGGACGTCGCGCACTTCCGGCCGTTGCTGGCGCCGTACATGGCGCGCTACGGCTACGACGACGGATGGACGCTCGCCGACGCGCCGGTGATCCGGCCGGCGGAATGCAGCGAATACGTGATGCGCCTGGTAAGGGAGCGGCGCGGCAACGCGGCCGCGTTGCAAGGCACGCCGCACGGCTGAGGCTCGGCCGGCGTCGCCGGCTACTTGTCCGCCTGCATGTTGGCCTTCTTCGCAAGCCGCCCGAGGCGATTGCGCTCGGCGGTGATGAACGCGACGAACTGCGCCGTCGTGCCCGGCTCGGGCTCGATGCCGGCGGGCACCATCTTGTCGCGGAAGTCGGCGGAGCGCACCGCGGCTTCGAGCTCGCGGCTCATCCGCTCGACGATCGCGGCGGGCGTGCCTTTCGGCGCGAACAAGCCGGCCCAGTGGCCGATCTCGATGCCCGGATAGCCCTGCTCCTTGGCGGTGGGCAGCGTGTCGTACGCCGTGATGCGCTTCGTGTACGTCGTCGCGATCGCCTTGAGTTTGCCCGCCTTCACCTGCGGCAGCACGATGATGCTCGCCTCGGACGTCGCCGGCACCGTGTTCGACAGCACGGCGGTCACGCCCTCGCCGCCGCTCTTGTACGGGACGATCGTCACGTTCACGCCCGCCTCGCGCAGCATCTCGGCGACGAAGTGCGGCGTGCTGCCGGCGCCGGCCGTGGCCCAGTCGACGCCATTGGGCTGCGTCTTCGACCACGCGATCAGTTCCTTCAGGTTCGACGCGGGCACCGCCGGATTGACGGCGATGACCGACGGCGCAACGGCGATCATGCCGACCGGCACGAGAGCGCTGTCCGGATACGGCATGTCGGTGCGGATCATGCTGTTCGTGACCACGCCCGCCGCGCCGATCAGCCACGTATAGCCGTCGGGCTTCGCCTTCGCGACGTACTCGGCGCCGACGATCGCGCCCGCGCCCGGCTTGTTCTCGATGATGATCGGCTGGCCGAGGCGCTTGCCGACGGCCTCGGCGGCGGCGCGCGCGATCAGGTCGTTGGCGCCGCCCGGACCGAACGGCACGACCCATTTCACCGGGCGGTCGGGCCAGTCGACGCCGACGGCGGTGGTCGCGGAAAACAGTGTTGCGATCGCGACGCACGTCGAGAGGAGCAGGCGTTCGAGTCTCATGGCGGATCCTCGCGTGTCACACGGAGCGTTCGGGGCGCGCGCCGCTGCCCGCACGGACCCACGCGGCGACGTCGCGCTTCAGCTTCATCATGTCGGCCTCGCGCGTGTACATCATGTGGCCGGCGTCGTAATAGTGATGCTCGACGCGCGCGAGCACGTCCGGCGGCACGTCGAGCTGCGCGAGCGACCAGTCGGTGGCGCTGTACGGCGTGCCGAGGTCGTAGCGGCCGCTCGCGACGAGCACGCGCAGGTGCGGGTTGCGCCGCAACGCGCGCGACAGATCCGGGCTCGTGCACGTGAAGTTGTTGCCCTTCACTTCGCCGCGGCTCCAGTTCCACTGCCGGTTGACGTCGAACGAGATGACGTCGTAGCGTGCGTCGGTCTCGACGCCGAGCGTCTCGCTCATGTAGGCGTGCGCCGCCATCGTGTACGGCGCGAACAGCGCCTCGATGCCCGGGTCGAATTCCCACAGCCGCAGCCGGTTGGCCGCCATCGGGCCCGTGACGCGCGCTTCGAGGCGGCCGACGATCTGCCCGCGGTCGCGCAGGAGCTCGACGAAGAACGTCGAGTCGCCGATCCGCAGGTTGCTCTCGTCGACGAGCGTCGGCGAGATACCCGTCAGCTCGGCGACGCGCTTCACCACGCGCTTTCGTGCCGCGCCCGACAGCCTCGCGCCCGCATGGAGCGCCGCGAGGTATTCTTCGGCGACGAACTGCTCGGCCGCCTCGCGCGCCGCCTGCGGCGAAGCCGCGAGCGTGCCGGAGAGCTTGCCGTGGTATTGCGCGGCGGACGCGAAGCCGGGCAGGAACAGCGCGTACGGCAAGTCGTTGCGCGGCTCGAAGACCAGGCTCTGCAGGTCCATCGCACACGACACCAGGATGAGGCCGGACAGCGCGACGCCGTTGTTCTGCAGCTTCTCGGCGAGCGCCGCGCCGCGTGTCGTGCCGTAGCTCTCGCCTGCAAGATAGATCGGCGAGCTCCAGCGCTTGTGGCGCCCGAGCCATCCGCGGATGCATTCGGCGAGCGCGTCGACGTCGCCGTCGACGCTCAGCATCTTCTTGCGCGCGTCCTCGGACGCGGTCATCGAGTAGCCGGTGTGCGGCGGGTCGATGAACACGAGGTCGAAGTGCTCGAGCCACGACTCCTGGTTGTCGGTGACCGTGTACGGCGGAGGCGGCATCGTGCCGTCCTCGCGGATGACGACGCGCTTGGGCCCGAGCGCGCCGAGGTGCAGCCAGATCGATGACGAGCCGGGCCCGCCGTTGAAGACGAAGCACACCGGACGCGTGCGCGCGTCGGCGTCGGCCAGGAAGTACGACGTCGTGAAGATCGCCGCCTCGGGGTCCCCCCGCTTGTCGTCGAGGCCGCCCGCGGTGACCGGGACGAAGGCCGCGACGGCGCTGTAGCGAAACGTCCTGCCGTCGAGCGCGATGCTGGATTCGCTCTTGCGCGGCTCGGTGGCGAGCAGCTTGTCGACCTTCTCGCGCAGGCGTTTCTTCGCATCGTCGTCGGTGGGGGTCGCGGGAGGCGTCTTCGGGTCGCTCATCGTGGGACGGGGGTCGAGTTGATCGGGGCTTCCGCGAACCGTGCCGAGGGGCCGGCCCGAGCGCGGAGGTCGACATCATACGGTGCCCGGTCGCAGCGGTGGGAACGCGGGCCGTTGGCGCCGTTCGGCAGCGGCGCCGATGCGCCCACCCCTTGCGGCGGGCCGGCGAGGCATCGGAGAATCCGCGTGCGCTCGGCTCCGACCGGCGCGTCCATTCGCCGAGGGAGGCGCGCCGCATGCTCAACGCCCAGCCGTTGTGGTTGCTTGTCTTGCTCATCGTCGCGGTGCCCACGCTCGCCGCCATGTCGGGTCCCGTGGTGCTTCGGCGCTGGGTCGGCCTCGACAAGCTCAGCATCAACAACGAGGTCGCCGGCTTCAAGTTCGCCACCGTGGGCGTGACCTACGCCGTGCTGCTGGCGTTCGCGGTCATCGTCGTCTGGGAGCGCTTCAGCGCCGCCGAAGGCGACGTCGCGCGCGAGGCGGGCGCCGCGGCCGCGGTCTACCGGCTGATCGACGGCGTCGAGGGCGAGGCCGGGGCCAAGCTGCACGCGGCGATGACCGCGTACCTGGAGAGCGCGGTCGCCGGCGACTGGCCGGCGATGCAGCACGGGAAGGCGGCCGACAACGTCACGCGCGACCTGAACGCACTGTACGCGACCGCGCTCGCCTACCGGCCGACCGACCCGCGCGGCGCGGTGCTGCTGGGCGAGATCCTGAAGCAGGTGGATACGCTCACCGAGGCCCGCCGCTCGCGCCTCGTGAAGGCCGGCGGCGCCGTCCCGGACATTCTGTGGGTCGTGCTGTGCTGCGGCGCGGCGATCACGATCGGCTTCACGTTCTTCTTCGGCGCCGAGAACCTCCGCGCGCAATGCCTGATGACCGGCGGGCTCGCGGTCCTGATCCTCTCGGGACTGCTGGTGATCATCGCGATCGACCATCCGTTCTCGGGCGGACTCAAGGTGGGACCCGAGGCGCTCGTCGAGGTGCTGCACGACGTCGGACGCCATTCGCCGGCACGCTAGCCCATCAGGCACCGCTTCGGTCGCCCGGCATCCCCGTCGGTGTCCCGACGTGCGGCCGGGCCGACGATCCGGCACACTGAGGACCGCGATGGACACCACCTGGCCGCGCAAGCAATCACTGGGGGCTCTTGCGCTTGGCGCCATCGGCGTCGTCTACGGCGACATCGGAACGAGCCCGCTGTACACGATGCACGAGATCTTCGCCGGCTCCGGAGGCGTCGAGCTCAATCACGACAACGTTCTCGGCGTCGTTTCCGTGATCTTCTGGACGCTGATGATCGTCGTGTCGATGAAGTACGTCACACTGATCCTGCGCGCCGACAACCACGGCGAGGGCGGCATCATGGCGCTGCTGGCGCTTGCATCGAGCGCGGTCGCGGGCAAGCCGCGCCTGCGCCGCGCGCTCTTCGTCGCCGGTGTCTTCGGGGCCGCGCTGTTCTATGGCGACGGCGTGATCACGCCGGCGATCTCGGTGCTGAGCGCGGTCGAAGGTCTGGAGATCGCCACGCCGGCCCTCAAATCGTTCGTCGTCCCGCTCACGGTGGTCGTACTCGTCGTCCTGTTCGCCGTCCAGCGCAAGGGCACGGCCGGGATCGGGTTCGTGTTCGGACCGATCATGCTCGCCTGGTTCATCGTCCTCGCGGTCGCAGGCGTCATCAACGTCGCCTCGGCACCCCAGGTGCTCGGGGCGCTGAATCCGCTCGTCGGCGTCCAGTTCATGCTGCAGCACGGCGTGGGTGCCTTCATTGCGCTGGGTGCGATCGTGCTCGCCGTCACGGGGGCGGAGGCGCTCTACGCCGACATGGGCCATTTCGGGCGCAAGCCGATCCGCGCGGCGTGGTTCGGCCTCGTCTTCCCTGCGCTCGCCGCCAACTACCTCGGCCAGGGAGCGCTGCTGATCGCCGACGCGCAGGCCATCGAGAATCCGTTCTATCGATTGTTTCCGGGCTGGCTGCTCCTTCCGATGGTCGGGCTGGCCACGGTCGCGACCGTGATCGCCTCGCAAGCCGTGATCTCGGGGGCCTATTCGATGACCAAGCAGGCGGTGCAGCTGGGATTCCTGCCGCGCATGCACATCATCCATACGTCAGCCCGCGAAATGGGCCAGATCTACCTGCCCGCGATCAACTGGATGCTGCTCGTCTCCGTCGTAGCCGCCGTCATCGGATTCGGCTCGTCGACCAACCTCGCCTCGGCGTACGGCATCGCCGTCACCGGGACGATGCTGATCACCACGGTTCTAACGTTCTGGGTCATTCGCTACAGCTGGAAATACAACTGGCTGCTGTGCGTCCTGGCCACCGGATTCTTCCTGCTGATCGACCTGGCGTTCTTCTCCGCCAACACGCTCAAGGTTGCCCAAGGTGGCTGGTTCCCGCTGGTGATCGCTGCGGCCGTCTTCACGGTGATGGTGACGTGGAAGCGCGGGCGCGAGATCCTGGTCGAACGGCTTCGCAGCCAGGCCATTCCGCTCGGCCCCTTCATCGAATCCGTCATTGCCGACGAAATTCCCCGGATGCCGCGCACGGCGGTCTTCCTGATGGCGAGCCCCGACGGCGTGCCGCGCGCGCTGCTGCACAACCTGATGCACAACAACGTCCTGCACCGGAGGATCGTGTTCCTGACGGTCGTCTACGCGGAAGTCCCCTACGTGCCTCTGCCGGGTCGCGTGCTGATCGACACGCTCGGCAACGAGTTCTATCGCGTGCGCATCTTCTATGGATTCATGGACGAGCCCGACATTCCGGCGGCGCTCGAGCGCTGCGATTGCGAGGGCCTCGAGTTCGACTTGTTCGCCACGTCGTTCTTCGTCAGCCGCGAAACGGTCGTGCCGGTGGCCGGCGGGGAGATGGCGCACTGGCGCAAGGAGCTGTTCGCGACCGTCGCCGATTTGGCGAGCTCGGTGGTCGACTACTTCAAGATCCCGCCGAATCGCGTGATCGAGCTCGGCACCCGGGTCGAAATCTGAGGAGACCGCGGCGCCGTCTGAAGCGCGAGGTTGTTCCGTATGTCCCGCGCGCGGACTGTTACCCGTGTCTGCGGTCCGTACAGTCGAGAGCGTGGTCGGGGTGACAGGATTCGAACCTGCGACATCTTGCTCCCAAAGCAAGCGCGCTACCGGGCTGCGCTACACCCCGCCGATGGCGATTATGCCACCCGCCGCCTTCAGCGGCCGAACTTGCGGATGACCGTCAGCGCCTCGGCGATCGCGCGGTCGCCGTCGCCGGAGCGCACCGCGTGCTGGACGCAGCCGTGCAGGTGATGCTCGAGCAGCGCGCGCGCGAGCGCGTCGAGCGCCGACTGCACGGCGCTGACCTGCGTGAGGATGTCGACGCAGTAGCGATCCTCCTCCAGCATGCGGCCGATGCCGCGCACCTGCCCTTCGACGCGGTTGAGGCGCTTCGCGAGCGTCGCCTTGCCCGCAGCGTTGCGCGGCACGCGCGGATGGGTCGCCGATGTGGACGGCGCGGCGCCGGACGGCTGCTTGGACGCAGCGCGGACCTTGCGTTCCGGCGCGCGCGACGCCTCGCCGCGGCGCACCGTCTCAGGCGGCAACAAAGCCCGCGTCCTCGACCGCGTTCTTGAGCGCGGACACGGACGTCCTGGCCGGATCGAACGTGACCGTCGCGCTCTTCGCGTCGAGCTTCACGACTGCGTCCGCGACGCCGGGCGTGGCCTTCAGCACGCGCGTGACGCTCGCCACGCACCCGCCGCAGGTCATGCCGTCGACTTTCAATGTGACCGTTTCCATCGTGTCTCCTCGTCGAGTGTTCATTGCAGCGGGCGCCAGCGCTTCAGCAGCAGCGCGTTGCCCACCACCGACACCGAGCTCGCGGCCATCGCGGCGCCCGCGATGACCGGGTTCAGCAGGCCCAGCGCCGCGAGCGGGATGCCGAGCACGTTGTAGGCGAACGCGAAGAACAGGTTCTGGCGGATCTTGGCGAGCGTCGCGCGCGACAGCAGGATCGCGTCGACGACGGCATTCAGGTCGTTGCGTATCACCGTGATGTCCGCCGCCTCGATCGCCACCGCCGAGCCGGCGCCGATCGCGAAGCTCACGTCGGCCGCGGCGAGCGCGGGTGCGTCGTTCACGCCGTCGCCGACCATGCCGGTGGCTTTGCCGTCGCGCCTGAACGCCGCGACCGCGGCGGCCTTGTCGGCCGGCAGCACGTCGGCGCGGAAATGCGCGATGCCCGCCGCCGTGGCGATCGCCTGCGCCGTCGCCGCGTTGTCGCCGGTCAGCATGACGACGTCGATGCCGAGCGCCCGCAGCCGCGCGACCGCGGCCGGTGTGGTGTCGCGCATGCGGTCGGCGAGCGCGATGAAGCCGATGCACGCGCCGCCGTGCGCGACGACCACGATCGTGTTGCCGGCCGCGAGCAGCGTTGCCGTCGCGTCGCTCGGCACGGGAACGCCTTCGCGGGCGACGAAGGCGATCGAGCCGACCATCCCCGGCGCGCCGTCGACGATGCCGCGCGCGCCGCTGCCCGGCACCGCCGCGAAACCCTCCACCGCCGGGATCGTCGCGTGCTTCGAGCGGGCGCGGCCGACGATGGCAGCCGCCACCGGATGCGTCGAGCCCTGCTCGAGCGCCGCGGCGATCCGCAGCACGTCCTCGCCGCTGTGCCCGGCGGTGGCGACGACGGCCATCACCGCCGGCTTGCCTTCGGTCAGCGTGCCGGTCTTGTCGACGACGAGCGCATCGAGCCGTCCCGCGTGCTCGAGCGCGCCCGCGTTGCGGATGACGACGCCGCGCTGCGCGCCGCGGCCGGTGCCGACGATGATCGCCGTGGGTGTCGCGAGGCCCAGCGCGCACGGGCACGCGATGACGAGCACCGCCACTGCGTCGATGAGCGCGCGCGACGCGTCGCCGTCGATCCACCACGTGACGCCCAGCGTGACGGCCGCGATGACGACGACGACGGGGACGAACACGCCCGAGACGCGATCGGCCAGACGCTGGATCGGCGCCTTCGACCCCTGCGCCTCGCGCACCAGCCGCACGATGCCGGCAAGCAGCGTGGCCTCGCCCACGCCGGTGGCGTCGCAGCGAAGCTGGCCGTCCTGGTTCACCGTGCCGGCATAGACGCGCGCGCCGCGCGCTTTGGCTACCGCGCGGCTCTCGCCGGTGAGCATGCTCTCGTCGACGCTCGACGCGCCGTCGGCGACGACCCCGTCGACCGGCACGGCCTCGCCCGTTCGCACCACGAAGCGCTCGCCGGCGGCGAGCCCGGCGAGCGGGACGTCGACGACGGCGCCGCCGCGCTCCACGTGCGCGACCTTCGGCTGCAGCTTGAGCAGCCCCTGCAGCGCCGCGGACGTGCCGGCCTTCGCGCGTGCCTCCAGCAGCTTGCCGAGCAGCACCAGCGTGATCACCGCGGCCGACGCCTCGAAGTAGACGTGCTCGTGCGCGAGGCGCGCGAGCCACGGCGCGACGCGCGACGCCTCGAGCGCCGGCGCGCCCTGCAGCCATCCTGCGGCGGTAACCACGGCGCTCATCAGCCAGGCGGTGGTCGTGCCGAGCACGATCAGGACGTCCATGTTGGCGCCGCCGCCGCGCAGCGCATGCCACGCGCCCGCGTAGAAGCGGCGCCCGATCCAGAACTGCACCGGCGTGGCGAGGGCGAGCTGCACCCATCGCGACAGGAGATCGTGGTCAGCGACGCCGGCCCCTCCGCCGGCGAGCATGGGTGCCATCTGCGCGAGCAGCGGCAGCGTGAGCACGACGGCGACGATGAACTCGCGCCGGAGCGACGCGTAGGCGGAGGCCTTGCGCGCGTCCTCCTCGCGCCGCTCGTCGGCGGTGTCGCGCCGCACGTGCGCGCGGTAGCCGGCACGCTCGACCGCGGCGACGAGCGCCGCGACGCCGCCCGCGCCGGCGTCGATCTGCGCGGTGGCCGTCTCGCTGGCGAAGTTGACGGTGGCGCGCGTGCCGGGCACGCGGTTCAGCACCTTCTCGATGCGCGCCGCGCAGGCCGCGCAGGTCATGCCCTCGAGTGCCAGCTCGACCCGCGAGGCTGCGGCAGTTGCTTCCATCCAGGGAAGATATAGCCGGCGGGCGCCTTTGACAATATACCCGGCCCGGGTATCCGGCGACCGGCCGGGCGACATCGCCTCGCGGCGGGCGTGCGAGACGACGCGGCGTGGCACGCCCCTTGCGACTGCGATCAAGCCGCGTGACGAACCGAGGAACCCGCGAGTCCACGCGGGCAACCCGCAAGAGCGCGCGTGCGCCACAACGATGACGTTCCCGATCGAACCGCCCGTTGCGCCGATGCTCGCAAAGGCCGTCGACGCGCTGCCGGAGACGGGCGACTTTCTGTTCGAGCCGAAATGGGACGGCTTTCGTACGCTCGTCTTCCGCAGCCATGACGACATCTACCTGCAAAGCCGCGACGGCAAGCCCCTCGATCGCTATTTCCCGGACGCGCACGCGACGCTCAAGGCGTTGTTGCCCCCGAAATGCGTCGTCGACGGCGAGCTCGTCATCGCCTCGCCTCGCGGCCTCGACTTCGACGCGCTGCAACTGCGCCTGCATCCTGCCGCGACCCGCGTTGCAAAGCTTGCCGCGCAGACGCCGGCATCCTTCGTGGCGTTCGATGTCCTCGCCGCCCGGGGACGCAGCGCCATGTCGCTGCCGCAGGCCGAGCGGCGCACGGCGCTGGAGCGGATGCTGGGCGATGCGCCGCCGCGGCTGTTCCTGACCCCCATGACGCGCGAGCCGGAGCTCGCCCGCGAATGGCTGCAGCAATTCGAGGGAGCCGGCCTCGATGGCGTCGTCGCGAAGCCCGCCGACCTTCACTACCTCCCCGGCAAGCGCGCGATGCTGAAGGTGAAGCATGCGCGCACCGCGGATTGCGTGGTCGCGGGTTTCCGCTGGCACAAGGAGGCGCAGGATGCCGTCGGCTCGCTGCTGCTCGGACTCTTCGACAATGGCGGCAGGCTGCACCACGTGGGCATTGCGTCGGCGTTCACGATGGAGATGCGGCGAAGCCTCGTCCCTCTGCTTGCGCCGCTGCGACGCGGCGCACTGGCCGCACACCCATGGCGCGACGGGCGGCGTGAAGAGGAGCACGCCAAGATCCGCATGCCGGGCGGACACAGCCGCTGGTCCGCGGGCAAGGACCTGTCGTGGGAGCCGCTGCGCATCGAGCGCGTCTGCGAAGTGAAGTACGACCACATGCAAGGCGACCGCTTTCGACATGCCGCCCAGTTCCTGCGCTGGCGACCGGACAAGCCGCCACAGGCATGCCGCTACGATCAGCTGGAAGTTACCGCGCCTTACGCGTTGCAGAAGGTGTTCGGCGCGTCGGGGCGCTGATGACGGGTTGGGCCGCGGCGCGCGACGGCGGCGCGCGTCGCGGCTCTCCGGCGGCTTTGCGGTAATGCGGGGGCCATGGCGCATCGCCGGCGCCGTCGCGCTCCTGTCGCGCCGAGAGCTCGAGAAGGCTGTCGAGCGTATGCGACCGATCGTCGATGCCGGCGTGGCGATCGCCGACGCGCTTGAAGCGCGCAGGCATCGTCGCCAGCGTGAAGTCCGCAGGGTCGCAGTCGGCGACTTCTCTCCAGGCGAGCGGGGCCGACACGCGCCCCTCCGCCGTGGGCCGGATCGAGTACGCCCCGGCCACCGTGCGGTCCCGTGCGTTCTGGTTGTAGTCGATGAAGACGCCGCGGCGCTCTTCCTTCCACCACCGGGACGTCGCGAGCACGGGAACGCGCCGCTCCACCTCGCGCGCGAGCGCCAGCGCCGCGCGCCGCACCTGCTCGTAGGTCCACCGCGGTTCGACGCGCACGAGCACGTGCAGACCGCGCTTTCCCGACGTCTTGGGCCAGCCGCCCAGCCCGTGTTCCTCCAGCACCGCCTGCACTTCGAGCGCCACCTTGCGCACCGACGTCCACGTCACGCCTTCGACCGGATCGAGGTCGACGCGAAGCTCGTCGGGATGATCGAGATCGACGGCGCGCACGGGATGCGGATGCAGCTCGAGGCATGCGAGGTTCGCCATCCACACGAGATCGGCGGCATGGCGCGGCACGATCTCGTCGGCGCTGCGGCCGGAGGGGAAGCGGATGGAAACCACGTCGATCCAGGGTGGCCGCGCCCTGGGCACGCGTTTCTGGAAGAAGAAGTCTGCCTCGATGCCGTCGGGGTAGCGCACCAGCATGTTGGGACGCCCGCCGGCGCCGCGCAACGCGCCCGCGGCCACCTCCAGGAAATAACGGGCGACGTCGAGCTTGCTGTACCCGGTTGCGGGAAACAGGACCTTGCCGGGGTGCGTGATGCGCACTTCGCGGCCGTCGATCGTGAGCGTGTGGGCGTCGGTCGCTTTCATGGCCGGACGCCGCGTGGGCCGCGACGGCATGCTGGCGCTTCGCAGCGCCCATGGTTCGTGCGTCGGCCGAAGCGCGGGCAGGGGAGCGTTGCAAGGATCGTTCCCGCAGTCACGGCGCGGCGATTCCGATGGCTCCGCCGATTGCGAACGCGCGTCGGACGCTGGGCCTGGGCGACGGTCCGGCGTTGCGGCCGTTGAAGAAAGGGCGAGTGTTATCGGTAATGCTTGCGGGCAGAAACTGCGCCGGAGGACGGGCGAACGCTGAGGCGGACCACCGTCTCGGCGGTTCCGCGCGATCCCGACGATCGAGCCGCCGCCGCGGCGCGGGCGCCGCGACGCCTCCTACGCTTCGGGCTTGAGCTGCGGGAACAGGATCACGTCGCGGATCGACGGCGCGTCGGTCAGCAGCATCACGAGCCGGTCGATGCCGATGCCTTCGCCCGCCGTGGGCGGCAGACCGTACTCGAGCGCGCGCACGTAGTCGGCGTCGTAGTACATCGCCTCCTCGTCGCCGGCCTCCTTGGCCTTCGCCTGCGCGTTGAAGCGCGCGGCCTGATCCTCGGGGTCGTTGAGCTCCGAGAAGCCGTTGGCGATCTCGCGCCCGGTCATGAACAGCTCGAAGCGGTCGGTGACGGCGGGGTTCGCGTCGTTCGCGCGCGCGAGCGGCGACACGTCGGTCGGATGCGCGACGATGAACGTCGGCTGCACGAGCTTGTCCTCGGTGGTCGCCTCGAACAGCTTGAGCTGCAGCAGGCCCACGCCGTCGG
>Ga0070671_100002047_pt1 | contig 15547 bp, 11 predicted proteins | sample KBSS73metaG_FD_65341 | JGI IMG/M metagenome (GOLD analysis project Ga0070671, IMG submission 65341) | Switchgrass rhizosphere microbial communities from Kellogg Biological Station, Michigan, USA - KBS S7-3 metaG | ecosystem: Host-associated > Plants > Roots > Rhizosphere > Soil ...
GAAGTCCCCTTCGAGATGAGCGAACGCCTCTACGCAGCTGCGCAGGCGCCCAAGCGCTTGCTGCTGATCGACGGTGCCGGCCATGAGGACGCAATGGAGAAGGCATTCGAACCCTTGCAGCGAGCGATCGGCGAGTTGGCGCACGGTTGCGCCCCGTGAACAGGAGTCCGAGTTGCCGGAGCATCTCGCGGACATCGCAGTGCTCTCTCTGGCAACAGGTTTGCGGGCGTCGAACGTGACCGGTCTGCACTGGACGCAGGTGGATTTAGCGCCGACGATTGGCATGGGTCGCTGAAACTGCGACAGATATCCCGCACTCCGCGGACGTTACAGGTCCAGCACCAGCAAGGCCGAATTCGAGCGCGAGCAACAGGGCGTGAACTGGTCGTTCGCCATCTGCTCCTCGGGCGTCAGGTACGTATCTCTGTGGTCGGGCTCGCCTTCCAGCACGCGGGTCATGCAGGTTCCGCACACGCCCTGCTCACACGACGTCGCAATCTCTACACCGGCGGCAGCGAGCGCCTGCACCACGGTCTTGTCTTTCGGCACGCCGATGATCCTGCCGGAGCTGGCAAGCTTCACCTGGAAGCTTGCGTCGTCCTCGGACTTGACCAGCTCGGCGCCGAAGAACTCGTAGTGCAGACGCTGGGCCGGCCACCCGGCGGCACGCGCTGTACCCAGGACCCAGTCCATGAACCCTTTCGGGCCGCAGACGTAAAGATGCACGCCCGGACGCATCGGTAGCAGCAGCCGGTTCAGGTCGAGCTTCTGATTTTCCGGGCCGTCGTCGAAGTGAAAATGAGCCCGCTTTGCGAACATTGACGTGGCGATGCGTTCCCGGAACGCCGTGCGCTCGGGCGAGCGTGTGCAGTAGTGCATCTCGAACGATGCGCCGGTCACCGCCAGTCGCTCGGCCATGCACAGAATCGGCGTGACACCGATACCACCAGCCACGAGCAGGTTGTGCGTCGCCTCGTGTGCGAGCGGAAAGTGGTTCCTTGGGCGGCTGATGTGCAGCACGTCACCTTGATTGACCTGCTCGTGCATTGCGCGGGAACCGCCGCGCGAAGCGGCGTCGCGCAGCACGCCGATGAGGTAGCGATGACTCTCGCCGGGATCATTGCACAGCGAATATTGGCGAGTGAGCCCATTCGGGATGTGCACGTCGATGTGCGATCCCGCCGAGAAGGCGGGAAGCGGCCGCTCGTCGACATTGACGAGCTCGAAGGTCGCGATGTCGACAGCCTCGCTTGATTTTCGTGTGACGCGCACTTGCAAGTCGGAAGCGTTCATCGACGAAAGCCGGTGGATCTCGTGAAGAGGGCGCCGTTCGCCGCCGAGAGTGGATATCAGGCCGGCACGGGCGTTGGTGTTTGCTGTTCGCGTTCCTGGGCAATGATACGGTCGAGAATCCGCCTTGCCTGCACGCCACCCAGGTCCGTGTTGAGACCGAGGAGCCGCCGCTCGGGGTGCGCAAGCAGGTTGCGCTGCTGTCCTTCGAGCATCTGCAGGTCTTCGCTGAAGATTCGCCCTTGGCCTTCGCGAATGCTGGCCGTAAGCGTCGTGTCGTGCGGGTTGAAGTTGCGCGCCATGCCCCAGAAGTACCAGATCGAGCTTTCGGTCTCGGGAGTGATGAAGTCGACCACGATGCTCGAGACCTTGAACTTCGGGTCGGCGTGGTAGCCGCCGTTGCCGGCGTGCGCAACGCCAACTTCGATCAGCACGTGGCTCGGCGGAGTGAAGCGACAGATCTGCCAGCGGTCGACGGGCACGTCGTCGGCGAGGTGGTTGCCGCGCAGCGCCATGCGCCAGAACGGTGGCGCGGTGATGTTCTCCATGTGACGGCTGGTGATCACCGTGTCCCCTTCGGTCACCGTCTTGGGCGCCGCCTCGTCGAGCTCCGCTTGTCCGATGCTGGTGGCGTGGACGTACTTCTCGTGCGTCAGGTCCATCAGGTTGTCGATCATGAGGCGGTAGTCGCAATTGACGTGATACAGCCCGCCGCCATAGGCCCACTCGGGACTCTCGGCCCAGTCGAGATGCTGCAACTGCACAGGATCGGCGCGCGCTGCATCGCCCGGCCATACCCAGACGAAGCCGTAGCGCTCGATCACGGGATAGGCGCGGATCGCCGGAAAGCCGCGCACGCGCTGGCCGGGCATGGCAATCGCCTTGCCATCGCAACCCATCTGAAGTCCGTGGTAACCGCACACGAGCTTCGCTTCGACGACGGAGCCGAGCGAGAGCGGTGCACCTCGATGCGGGCAGAAATCCTCCAATGCCGCGGCCTTACCCTCGGGGCCCCGGTAGAAAACCATCGCTTCCCCGGCGATCTTGCGTCCGAGCGGCTTGGCGTCGATCTCGTCGGGCATGCAGGCAACGTACCATGCGTTCTTCGGAAACATAGGCTCAGCTCCTCGCAATGGGCCGGGTTTCGACGACACTCTACGCAACTCCTGCCGCGGGCTCCGCCCCGCTCCCCTGCGCCGTGCCGAGTGGTTCGGGCGCCGCCTCGCGTACGAATAACAAGATGACGAAGCTCGCGAAGATCAGGAACGCGTCGAGGTAGACCGCGGGCGCCCAGGAATTATAGAAATCCCGGAGCGTGCCGGAGATGGTGGGCGAGAGCACCGCGCCGATCTCGCCGATCAGGTTGTACGTTCCGAACGCACTGCCGCGGTTTTCGTGCGTGGCAAGGTCCGCGACCATCGCATGTGAAACCGGCTGCAGCGCGTTGAAGAACAGCCCGGCGAAGAACAGCAGCGCCGCCAGGACGACAGGCGAATGCCCGCCCTGCTGCAGATAGATCGCGAGGCCGAGGGTCAGAAGTCCCTGCGCGAACGTGCAGGTCAGCAGCACCGACTTTCGTCCCTGAGCATGTCGGACGTTTCGATCTGCGAGCCAGCCGCCGACCGGGAAACCGATGATTCCGGCCACACCGGTGAACATCGCGGTAAGCGCCGCCTGCATGAACGATCCTCCCGACCCAGCCGAGACGATCGAAACCGCCCAGAAGCCGAGGAACCAGAGATTCCACAGGACCGGAATGAACGAGACATAAATCAGCACGAGATTGCGGTTGCGGATCGCACCCGACACCTCCTGCCCCTTGACCCGCCACACGAAGAAAATCAGTCCGAACGCGAGCAGCAGCTCGAGCAGCGTCAGTCCCCAACTCGGCAGCTTGGCGTAGTAGGCGATCAGGAAGACGCCGAACACCAGGATGAAGAACACCGCCGCGTAGCGAGAAAGAACGCCAAGCGCCGCGGCGGGTCGATCCTCGGACGTACGGGTGCGCCACAACTCGCGCCGCACTCCGACCGCAACCAGCGCAGTCAGGATGCACAAGACGAAGAAGGGCATTCGCCACGCACTGTCGCGACCCAGCACCGACTCGCCGAGCTGCACCAACCATGCGCCGCCAATGGTCGCCAGCGTGATGCCGATGCTCAGTCCCGTGATCACCACACCCATGGCGAGACTGCGTTCGTGCTCCGGCGTTGTCTGCGCTATGACCGTCCTGTCGTTCGCGTAGTAAGCCCCCTCCCCGAGGCCGGTGAAGATGCGCGCGGCGATGAATGCAACCAAGCCGACGGCGAGGCCGCTCAGCAGCGTCGCGAACGCTGCCCAGATCAGGCTGATCACGATGACGCTGCGGTGGCCGTGCCTGTCCCCTGCGTAACCGCCCGGGAACTGGGTGAGCATGTAGCCGGCGAAGAAAATGCTGCCGATCAAGCCGCCGAGCGCGTAGGGATTGCTGGTCGCCATGAAGGAGACCTTGTTCTGGATCATCCAGGTGACGACGGGCCCGGTGATTGTTCGGTCGGCGCTGCTGACGACCCAGCCCAGACAAAGCCAGAGCCAGATGCGGCGATAGTTGAGCCCCACCGGCGAGGTCAAGCCCCGCGGGACGTTGATCGCACTGGTCATGTTGCTTCCTCCTTTGAAAAACCGGGCGGCCGTCAATGCGCGCCTGCGGCGGCCGGAAACGGGTAATGCTGTTTGCGCGTCTCGATGGTGATCCAGCGCAGATCCGTGAACTCGTCGATCCCTCTCACCCCTCCAAAGCGTCCATAGCCGCTGTGCTTCACACCGCCGAACGGCATCTGTGCCTCGTCGTGAACGGTGGGCCCGTTGATGTGGCACATGCCGGATTCGATGCGACGAGCGACTTCCAGCGCGCGAGCGATGTCGCGCGAGAACACGGCAGCCGAGAGCCCGTACTCGCTGTCGTTCGCCACGCGGATGGCCTCTTCGACATCGCGCACGCCGACGATGCACACGACCGGACCGAACGACTCCTCACCGTAGATGCGCATGTCGCGCGTGACGCGATCGAGCACCGTTGCCGGCATGATCGTGCCTTGCCGCCTGCCGCCACACAGCCGCACGGCTCCCTTGGTGAGCGCGTCGTCGATCAGCGCCTCGACGCGCTCGGCGGCCGAAGCGTCGATCACCGAGCCCAGGAAGACCTTGCCGTTTCGCGGATCGCCGGCGGGCAGGGACGAGGCCTTCGCCCCGAACGCCTGCGCGAACTGCTCGGCGATGGCCTGCACGACGACGATGCGCTCGGTCGACATGCAAATCTGCCCCTGGTTCATGAACGCGCCGAATGTTGCCGCATTCACCGCCTCCTCGAGATCGGCGTCTTCGAGAATGATCAGGGGCGCCTTTCCGCCCAGTTCGAGCAGCACGGGCTTCAACTCGCGTGCGGCGAGCTGCGCGATGACGCGTCCGACCTTGGTCGAGCCGGTGAAGTTGATCCGCCTCACCGCCGGGTGTGCGATCAGCGTCTCGACGATTGGAGCGGCGTCCACCGGCGCGTTGGTGACGACGTTGGCTACACCGGGCGGCAATCCCCCTTCGCGCAGGGCCTTTCCGATGAGGTGCTGTGTCGCGGGACACAGCTCGGAGGCCTTCAGCACTACGGTGTTTCCACAGGCCAATGGCAACGCAATCGCGCGCACGCCGAGGATGATCGGCGCATTCCACGGCGCGATTCCAAGGACCACGCCTGCGGGCTGCCGGATGGCCATCGCCAGGCATCCCGGCTTGTCGGAAGGAATCACCTCGCCTGTAATGCGCGTCGTCATGGCGGCCGCTTCGCGAAGCATGCCGGCCGCGAGATGCGCGTTGAACTGCGACCAGCCCTCGGTCGCTCCGGTCTCCTCGGCCATGGCGCGGACGAAATCCTGCGTGCGCGCCTCGAGCGCGTCGGCCGCACGGTTGAGCATTGCGCGGCGCTCGCTCGGTCCGGTCTGCGACCATGCCGGAAAGGCCGCTGCCGCAGCGTCGGCGGCGGCTCGTGCATCGGCGATGGTCGCTGCCGCTGCACGGGTGGCGACCTGCCCGGTCACCGGGTTGCGCCGTTCAAAGATCGCGCTATTGGACGATTGGATCTCGCCCTCCCCGATCAGCAGTTGAACATCGAACATCGGGCGCCTCCGTATAAGGAACTACAACTAGGAACTACAACTCGTCGTAGAGCTTCGGGATCGCTGCATCGACAATGACCTCTACAAGGGATGGACGCGGCGAATTCATTGCGCTCGCGAGCGCAGCCGGAAGATCCGCGGCTGCTTTGATGCGTGTTCCGACGCAGCCCATGCTCGCCGCAAGCTGAACGAAATCCAGCCCGGGCAGATCGATCCCTGGCGGGCTTTGCACTTTCAGCGTTTGACTGAACGCGCGCATCGCACCGTAACCACCGTTGTTGATGACGATGACGGTGAGAGGCAGGCCGTGCTGCACGGCTGTCCATAGCGCCTGGACCGAGTACATCATCGAGCCGTCGCCGATGAGACAGATCACGCGCCGTCCCGGATTCGCCAGTGAAATGCCGACGGAAGCCGGAAGCGAATAACCGAGTCCACCGCTCGCCATCGTGTAGAACCCGCCGTAGCTCCGCATCGGAAGGTAGTCCTGCATCGCTGGCCGATGAGACGGCGCTTCTTCCACCACGATGGCGTCACCAGCGCGCGCCTGGTCGATGGCGTGCATGAGATACGCGGCGGGGATCGGATCGGCGGGATCCGGCAGCGGCTTGCGCTTGCGGCGCTGGGGAACTGCACGCTGCGGCTGCTCAGCCAGACGCGCAACGAGCTCCGCCAAAGTGAGACGCAAGCTTGCAACGATGGCGTTCCCCACCGGCGCTGACGCCGCAACCTCCGGGTCGGACGTAACGTGGCGGATCGGAATGCTGCTGTCGAACAGCGCGCACTTGCCCTCGACATGGAAAGTGAACACCGGCGCTCCGAGCACGATGATGAGGTCGTACGCGGAAAGTGCATCCGCCACGGCCTCCGGTGCGGCGGCCAGGAAGCCTGCAAAGAGCGGATGTTCTTCGGGGAAACTGACGCGGCATGAAAAAGGGCTCGCCCAAACCGACGCTTGCACGCGCTCGGCAACCGCGACGGCCAGATCGCCTGCGCGCTCCTCATCGACTTCCGGACCGATAATCAGCGCGGGGCGCCGGCTTTGCGCGAGGTCGTCTAGCACGGCCCGGAGCTGATCCGGGTCCGGGGCGACGTCGCCCGCGACCGTGCGCGGCGTCACGGCGGCCGCTTCGCGACGCCAATCGTCGATGGGTATCGACACGAACGTGGGCCCGCGCGGCCGTTGCATCGCGATGTAGTAAGCGTGCGCGATGGCGGCGGGAACGTCCGCTGCGCGCGCCGGCTCGACGCTCCATTTGACATAGGGTTTCGGAAACTCCGCCGCCTGCGTGGCGCCCAGAAAAGGGAGCATCGGGAGCAATCCCCGCGCTTGCTGTCCGGCGGTGATCACCAGCGGAGCCTGGTTGCGATACGCAGTGAAGACATTGCCAAGCGCATGCCCCACTCCCGCAGCCGAATGAAGATTGCAAAACGCGGCCCGGCCGGTGGCACGCGCGAAGCCGTCGGCCATCGCGACGACGGAGGCTTCCTGCAATGCGAGGACGTAGCGGAAATCGCTCGGCCAATTGTTGAGGAATGGCAGCTCGGTCGAACCGGGATTGCCGAACACCGTGGTCATTTCCAGGCGGCGCAGAAGATCCAGCGTGGCGTCGCGAACCGTCGTCGTGGTCGCCTTCGACGCTTGCGCGCTCGTGCTTGCTCTCCCGAGCGTCGCGTCCGCAGGCTCCGACAGGCCCTCCCCGGAACCCCGGGCAGGCGCCTGTTCTACTTGCCCGCTACGGTGTGACCTCTTCGCGGTTGTCGAATCGGCGCTGCTGCTGGCACGCATGAGACAGCAAACCGGCAAAAGCCGGCTCGCCCGCTATGGAAGGATTGATTTGCAGATGCACGACGTAGAGCAAAAGTTGCCACGGGGATAGCGCTTCGATTGCGAACCCGCACGGTTGAACGCACGACTGAATCGGCGCTCTTGATTTTCCCAATGGCCCCATCCTACTGTCGCCGTGCATACGGCCTGACCGACCGTGAGAAAAGCATATCGACGCCGCGCGTGACGAGATAAGCAGCCGGGAGCGGCAACGCGTGTGAGTGGACTCCTACGCGCCGCGAGGATCAGAGCGCTTTAGCGAACAGCGCGCTTCATCATCAACACAGCTGCGAAGTTGCTGCGGATGAACTGGACCATCGATCCACGTTTGACGCGGGGCGAAGCTGCGTTGCGTAGCGCAATTGGACGCGTGTCGCAGCGTGGTCGATCCTGGACTCGACGCAAGCACGGAGGGTAGGGCGCGCATGACAGCGCTATCGAACTGCCGTCACCAACGACTTTGCCGTATGGCCGCTTCTGGCTGAAGGCTGGTGTTGCGACCGGTCCAGCTCTTTTCAGTTGCCCGTGTGGACCGACTGGGTCTTCATCACCTCCTGAAGCCGCTTCTTGGACGTTACCTGCGCGGTGCGCTCGCCGGCGATCATCTCGGTAATCCAATTGACCAGCATGGTCGTGTATGCGTGGCGCCATGCGGGATTGGTGAGTCCGTGGTCGGCATCGTGGATGACGCGGTAGGTGATCGATCGTGCGTGCTTGAACGCGTTTCGATAGTTGCCGATGACCTCGTGAGGAATGACGTCGTCCCGGCCGCTCTCGACGATCAGCACGTCGCCTTCATAAGCAGCGGCCGCGCGCAATGCACGATTGTCCGTGGAACGAAGCGTCGAGCGGCGATACGCTTCAAGCGGTTGAAGTTCTCTGAGACGAAGCTTCGGCTCCTCCCAATCCGTGTCCTTGTAGAGCGCGGGAGCGCGCAATGCGAGCCATTTCACCGCTCGGACCGTGGTCAGGATGGTCCCGAGATAGCCGCCGTAGCTGCTTCCCACCACCGCAACCTGATCCTTATCCACCGCAGGCTCGCTCACGAGCCGATCGAACGATGCCACGACGTCCTGCAGGTTGTCTTCGCGGGTAACGCTCGAGTGCTCACGCTCGGTCTCGGCATGGCCGCGCATGTTCACGGTGAGGCAAACGCAACCTATCGCCGATATCTCGCGCGCACGAGGCGCGTACTGCATTTGGTTGCCACCCCAGCCATGCAGGAACAGTACCCCCGGCATTCGGGTGTCCGGTACGATGAGCGTGCCGGCGATGTGGTGATCGCCGACCGCGATCTTCAGGACTTCGTCACGCGTGGACATACGCGTGAGCCACCCCGTATTTGGTCAATGGCCCGACTCGCGGGTCGAGACCTTCGAAGTAGACCCGCGCCGTGTCCGGAATGCGCACGTCGTGCCCGTAGCACTCGTGCGACGATGCGCGAACGACGCTGACGGTTGGATCCGCATGGAACAGGCAGAGCGCTTCCATTTCCGCCGCGCTCGCTCCCCCCAGCCGCCACGATTGTTCGAGCACGCCGCAGCGTCGTCGGCCCGCGTCGTCGACGCCTTCCGCTACGTCGTAGTTTCGCCGCGAGGCAAGGAGTCCCGTGAAGCACTCGAATGCCGCGGTATCGTATGTGCGGGCCTTTCGAATCGCTCGTCGAGCGGCCGGACTGAGCTTCAGTGCAAGCAACGCATCGAAGTCGCCGCGGACGACAATCAGATCCGATCCCCCATAGACCTGATTCCCCTGGTTGTTCTTGGTCAATCGCTGCGTACCGCAGTAAGTGGCGAGCAAGTCGCCGACGCGCACCTGACCGACGCTGTACGTCGTGCATTGCCCGAGCTGGCGCTCGAGCGAAATGCCGAGATCGGCCACCTCGTCAGCGTCGACGGCGCCGAGTACGGCATCGAGGCCCGCGCAATTTCCTGCGACCGCCTGGCCGCTTCCGCCGATGCCGGCAGCTCGCTTGACGCGCACGCTCCCCTGTTCGAGCAAACGCAGCGCCGCCCGCCGGGCATCACGCAGGTTGAACGCGGAAAAGCCTGGCAGAACCGCCGACGACGTTCGGCGTGCGAACTCCGTAGACCAGCCTTCGGGCCGCGCCGCGTCATCGTCGACCAGCGGGTGCGTGATGGATTTGGTTGCGATGAAGGGCTGCGGCGCCACTCCCCCGAACAGATCGTGCTCGGTTTCGATTCCCAGTGCTCGCGCCGGATCGACCCCGACCAGCGTATCGACAGGCACCCAATAGGCTCTGCCGAACTGCCGAAGCTGATCGTATACACCGGCGTAGTGAAACCCCTTCAGTTCAGCGAGGCGACGGGCGACCGCCTCGCAGCTCTTGCGATCGTGGTCTGCGCGATTCGAGCCGTCACCGCCATAACTCACGACGCAGCCTTCGGCGAGGAGGGAACAACTACTCGGTAAGGCGAACTGCCGTCCCTGCGGCCGGGTGTCTTGCCGTGGATCGGTGCCGTCGATCGAACGATGATGGCCGTAAGCACCCAAATTCGACGTGGCGGCCATGGCTCTTCTCGCACTCGCTGCAGGAACCGATCACCATACGAGCGTTACCGCAGGGCCACTATCGGCGGGCCTCCACAAAATGCGTGAGCCGTTTCCTACGCACCTTTGGACGGCGAGTGACGCTGATGCTTGAGCGGAATGGAAGCGCCACGTGTTACGAACGTCCCGGATTGGGCCGCGAGCCATCGGATGGGAACGACATCCGCAGACCGCGTTGGACTGGAAGCGCCTTGACACTTCCACGGCATGGCCTTCGCCGCTGGTGTGCGGAAGAGCAGAACCCGTAATCGAACGCATTTGACCGGAGTCAAGATGTGCGACGTGCTAACAGTCCACCATGCTGTATGCATGCAAGAACCGTCAGCGAAAATGCACATCGGAAAGGGAATGGATGATGCCTTGTGGCCCGAGTTGGAGCGCATCGACGTGCTCAACCGCTTCGATGTCGATGTAATGTGTGCCACGATGAAATGTGACCGACGCGACGTGTATGCAGCCGTCTCTGCTGTCGGGAATCGTATCGAAGATGTTCGCGCTTATCTTCAAAGAAGGGATCGATGATCGTTTCCCGAAGTGCCGTCGCGGCGTAGCTTCCCTTGATCGGAGAGACGATCGTGGTCGGAAGCGAAGGCCGGGGCGTGTCGGATGATCTCCTTGCGCTTGCCGATCAACGCGTGACGATCCCGATGGCGCCACTCCGAAACGATCCCGCCATTCAAGCGAGGCCGGCTAATGCTCCTTGATACCTTGCCGATCATCGTCACAGGCCTGCTCTACGTGCTGCAATGCATTGCGCCGTCTCCGTGACGTCGCAAGCGCACAACCACGCACCGGTCCGGGTGTAAGAGCCGATCACGCTCCGACGTGGTTGCAGCTCAGGCGGCCGCGCGGCCTGCGAGGAAATGCACGAGGAGGGCCACCGGCCTGCCCGTCGCGCCTTTGTCCTCGCCGCCCTTCGTCGCCGTTCCCGCGATGTCGAGGTGCACCCACGGATAGCGCTTGGTGAAGCGCGAGAGAAAGCACGCCGCGGTTATCGCGCAGTCGCCGTTCGAGCCGACGTTCGCGAAATCCGCGATGTTCGACTTGAACGTGTCCTGATACTCGTGCCACAGCGGCATGTGCCAGGCGCGGTCCCATGCACTGTCGCCGGCCTCGAGCACCTCCCTCACGAGCGCCTCGCTGTTGGAGAACACACCGGTGGCAATCTCGCCGAGCGCGCTTACGATCCCACCTGTGAGCGTCGCGACATCGACGAGTACCGCGGGCTTGTAACTCTCGGCGTACGTGAGCGCGTCTGAAAGAACGACGCGTCCCTCGGAGTCGGTATCGAGGATTTCGACGGTCTGGCCGGACATCGTCGTCACGACATCACCCGGCTTGAACGCGTTGCCATCGGGCATGTTCTCCGCAGCTGGGATGATGCCGACAACGTTGAGCGGTAGCTTCATGAGCGCGGCTGCGCGCATCGTGCCGAAGACGCTCGCCGCGCCGCACATGTCGAACTTCATCTCCTCCATGTCCGAGGCCGACTTGATGCTGAGACCGCCCGTGTCAAACGTGATTCCCTTGCCGACGAGGACGACTGGGAGCGCCTCGCGAGCGCCGCCGTGGAATTCCATCACGATGAGCTTCGGCGGCTGGCGGCTGCCACGGGCGACCGCGAGGAATGCGTTCATGCCGAGCTTCTCAATTTCTTCTTGGTCGAGGATCTTCACCTCGAAGCCGTGGTGGCTACCGAGCTCTCGTGCTTGCTCGGCGAGATACGTTGGGGTGCAAATGTTGGCGGGTAGATTGCCGAGATCCTTGGCGAGCGTGATGCCCTCGGCTATCGCCACGGCGCGATTGATAGCAGCGTCGGCCGTGGACGACTCGGAGCGATCCGCGACATGAAACGCCACTTTGCTCAGTGTGCGCTTCTGTTTCGGCGGCTCACTCTTCAGCTTGTCGAAGCGATACATGCCGTCCATGACGGCAAGCACCGCCTGCTCGATCTTCCATGTGCCGTCGCGGCCATTCAGGGGAAGCTCGTTGAGGCAGAGCGTGGCTTCGGCGGCGCCTGTCGTGCGCAGCGTCCGCGTCGCCGCGCTGAGCGCAGCGAGATAGGTGCTCTCGACGAATCCCCGCTCGGGCCCCAGGCCGACGAGAAGTAAACGCTCGGACGCCGCGTTCGGAATCCTGGTCAGTAGTAGCGTGGATCCGAGCTCCCCTTCGATATCGCCGCAGCTCACCGCCTGACTGAGGGCCCCGCTCGATGCGGTATCGAGCGCTATTGCCGAGGGCGAGAGCTTGCCTCCCTCGTAGACCCCAACGACGATGCAGCCCGTGCGCTGCTCCTCGACGTTTCTGCTGTTTGCGACAAAGTCCATGAAGCGGTCACGGCGCTCGACGTTGCCCGGCGCCGCCTGCAGTCTCGGCGATGCGACGCGCAAAGACGCCAAGTACTTCGCGGTAGAGCACCTCGCCCAGCACCTGGTCTTCGTTGCCGGCGTCGATATTGGGGTTGATGTTGACCTCGATCAGATAGACGCGGTCCCCGACCTGCTTGAGATCAGCGCCGTATAGGCCGCGCCCGATCAGATTCGCGGCCCGTACAGCCGTGTTGATCACCTGCTCGGGTGCCTCGCCGATGGTCATCGCTTCGGTCTTGCCGTCGACCAGCTCACCCTCGACTACCTTGTTCACCTGCCAGTGGCCGGGCGCCATGAAGTACTTGGCGACGAAGAGCGGCCGCCGATCGTAGACGCCGACGCGCCAGTCGAAGTCGCTCGGTAGCCATTCCTGCGCAATGAGAAGCTCCGACTGTTTGAAGAAGCGATCCGCTTCCTTGCGTAGATTATCTTCGGATTCGATCTTTACCACGTCGAGGCCGAAGCCGCTGTCCGGCAGCTTGAGCACGCACGGCAGTCCCAGCGTCGGAATGACTTCATCCACATTGGCGCGGTGGACGATCAGCGTGCGTGGCGTGGCGATGCGATGCCGGTTCAGCAACTCCTGCATGAACACCTTGTTCCCGCACTTCAGGATGGACTCCGGATCGTCCACGACCGGCATGCCGAGCGATTCCGCGCTGCGCATGAACTCCTCGATGATGCCCTCGGGGCTCGCGCGATTGAAAAGGCCATCGAACTCGGGCAGGCGCTCCAGTGCATCGGGACCGATGAGCTCCGCCTCTAACCCAACGAGCGGCGCCGCCTTCAAGAACCGCTGCAGCGCTTCCTCGTTCGAGGGCTTGTGCGGTTCGTTTCGGTCCCAGAGGATGGCCAGTCGCGGATGGGCCCTTTTGGCGCCCTGGCGCTTGTTGGCCGAGCTCTCGGCCATGAACGACTTGACCGCTTCGAGCAGGAACGCGCGGTCCTGCAGCGGAATGTCCGCAAGGCCCATGGCCTGCAGGGCATCGAGCCGCCAGCTTCCCTCGGCGCGGACAAACAGCACTCGCAGCAGCGGCACACGCACCGTCGCGAACAGTTGCTCGGCGAGGGGCTGGTGACTCGAATGCTTTCCAAGGTAGACGTTGAGCTCGAAGCGCTCGCTCTTGTCGTGGTGCAGTGTCTCCTGTACGAGCGGTTGAATCTCGGCCTCGAGCGTCCGCAAACAGGCCTCGGACTTGAGGTCGCCGATGGTTTTGACATCGGGAATGGGGCGCTGGCCACGCGCCTCGGCGAGGAGCGACACGTAGTACCCGCGTCCTTGGTAGCGGCCGGTGCGACATAGGTTGAGCACCCGCACGGCGCCTTCGTTACCGCTCTCCGGTTCTGCCAGGTAGCGCCGCGCCGTCAGCACGGTAGCGTCCGGAATCTCGAACCACGTGTGCTTCTGATCAGTGACAACGGCCGTTTTCATCCGAGTGCCTGCCGAGATGCCGCTAGACGCGAGCGACCATTCAGCCGTAGGGGCAAGACAGAAAGTCCGCGCTCACAAGTTCCGGCGGCGAAATGTCTCCGGGTCGTCAATGCATAAAGAAGTAAATGACGACTAGTACGATTGCAGGAACGCCTAACACCCACGCCAGCAAATATTTGCCCACGTCATCTTCCTTGGTCGTGACAGCGACGCATCCCGCCAAAACGCGATCGACTCCCGAACTCTTCCACGCCAATACCCGGCGATCTATCGGAACAAAACTGAAAACCGCGTAGGAACGCGCTCCATTGGATTGGCGTTGTGGGGGAAGAACGGACGTTGCGTCAGCACACGAATGGGACGTGATCTATCGGCCTAGAAAGTCTGCGCGATGGTTCTGGCGAGCGTAGACTTGATCGCCTCCGCCCCACAGACTCAGAGGGAAGCCATGTTCGCGGCGTGTTTTCGGTTCGTCGTTCCCGCAGGGGCGGATTGGGACGCATTACGAAACCTCATGAAGGAACGCGCTAAGCACTTCCACCGGCTCTCCCAGGCTTGCGGTCAAAGGCGTTTCTCCTTGACACGGAGCGCGGGGAGATCGGCGGTAACTATGTGTGGGAGACCCGCGGACTTCGGCGTCGCTGCGGTAGCGAAACGGAAATAGCTCGAGGCCCCGCATGCAACACGATGCTGGCAGCGCACTGAAGCGTGCAATCGCTTTAGTCCGAAAGGTGGCTCGGCCAGCGCGGGACGTTGAGTCACTTCGTGCCCACGCCGAGGCCGAGGTACCACACCAACGCGGAAAATGTTGCTGCAGAGAGTGCAGTGCTCGCGACAAGCGCCGTAGAAATGCGCGCAACGTCCGATTCATAGCGCTGCGCGAAGATGAACACCCAACCCGCAGTTGGAAGGGCCGCGGTCAAAACGCCCGCCGTTACCGTGAACCGGTCAACTCCGAAAGCCAGGAGTGCCAGCCACACGACGAACGGATGAAGGAGCAACTTCCCGACTACGGGCAGTGCGATAAATGCAACGCCCTGCGTCGCACCCGGCCGGTAGAGCGATACGCCGATCGCGAATAGCGCGCACGGTCCCGCCGCGTTGGCCAAAAGGTTCACGATTTCGTTAATCGGCGTGGGCAGTTGCCAGCGTAGAGCCGAAAACGCTGCGCCTACCACGATGCTGATGACAAAGGGGTTTACTGCCGCGCGCGCAATCGCGTCACGTACCGCCTGGCGCCAACCCGAGGAATGCTTGCCGTCGAGCTGCGCGAGTGCAACCGCCACCGACGCGATAATCGTCATTTCGCAAACGGTCGCCAACATTGCCGGAGACGCAGCCGACGCCCCGAGCAGCGCGACGAGAAGTGGAATAGCGAGGTAGCCGATGTTGGTTGCGCTCGCCGAAAGCCCGTAGAACGACGCATCGCGAAGCCTTGCCCGCATCACACCCCGGGCGAAAGCAACCACTAGAAAAAGCGTGACGAGGCCACCGACGGTGTAAGCGATGAAGAACCGCCCATTCATGATCTCGGCGAACGCCGCGGTCGATGCGAACCGGAACAACAGTGCGGGAACCGCGAAGTACAGCAGAAATCCGTTAAACGCAGGCACCGCTGCAGGAGGGACCCAGTTCCTTCGCGCCGCGGCGTAGCCGAAAAAAATCAGCGCGAAGAATGGAATGATGATCTTTGATACGGGATCCACTCGGTCTTCCCCTGTTACTGCTTCGCTCTTTTCATTCTCCGCTCTCGGTCGGATCTGATGTTACCCACGAAGAATGGATCGACCAGATGGTTAACTTGACGTTGAAGCACGCTCTCCTCACGGTGGCGGAGGGCAGACAGTTCGTCTCAGCACGGTGTTTCGCGTCGTATCGCCGAGCTATTCTGGCCAGGGGCGCGAGATGGCAA
>Ga0070671_100002048_pt1 | contig 15534 bp, 10 predicted proteins | sample KBSS73metaG_FD_65341 | JGI IMG/M metagenome (GOLD analysis project Ga0070671, IMG submission 65341) | Switchgrass rhizosphere microbial communities from Kellogg Biological Station, Michigan, USA - KBS S7-3 metaG | ecosystem: Host-associated > Plants > Roots > Rhizosphere > Soil ...
GGCGACGACAAGGTGACGATGCGCTTTCGCAAGGGCTCGCTCGGCATCTACATGAAGCACAGCTTCTGAGGCGGAACCGGCAGCGTCGCTAAGGGCGACGCCCGTTCGGCGCGCGAGGATCGGCCGCGCGGGCCATCTCGACAGGCGCCCGGAAAGCCCGAGAATCGGTCCCCGTTGTCTTTGCGTCCCGTGTCGCGGGAACGTCTCGCTGCCATGGACCGACCGCCCTCCCCGCTGTTCCGGCAAGTCGCCGTCGAGGCCGCGTCCGGATCGCAGATCGGCGCTGCCCTGACGACGCACTGGCGCGGCGTCGCCGCCTTCACCGTCGTCGCCTTCGCGCTCCTCGTCGCCCTGTTCGCCTTCATCGCCGTCGTCGAGTACTCGCCGGTGCATCGCGTCGCCGCCTTCGTCGATGCGCGCGGCGGCCTGGTGCGGTTGAAGTCGCCTCTCGACGGTCGCATCACCCGGCTGGCGGTGAGCGACGGCGCGATCGTCGCCAAGGGCGACCTGCTCGCCGTCATCGGCAGCGAGCGGCTGCGCGAGGAAGGCGGCGGCGAGAAGTCGGTGGTGCGCCAGTCGCTCGAGGCCGAGAAGGCGACGATCGAGCGCGAGATCGAGGCGGCGCGCCGCGAGGCCGCCGTCAATCGGCTCATGCTCGAGCGCCGACTGCACGGACTGCGCGAGGAGCGCGAGACGCTGCGCGCCGACATCCGCTCGGGCGAGCGGCTGCTCGCCAGCCTCGTCGCGCAGAGCGACCACGTCGCCTCGGTCGCCGCCGAGGGCTATCTGCCGCGCCAGCAGGCGGCACAGAAGCGCGACGAGGTCTCGGCGCAGGAGAGCCGCCTCGCCAGCGCGCGCGGCGCCGCGGCGCGAATCGAGCGCGACATCGAGACCACCGAGGCCGAGCGAACGCTCGTCGACGCCCGCCTCGCCGGCGTGATCGAGAACCGCCAGCGCTCGAGCGGCGAGCTGAACCGCCTGCGCGTGCAGAGCGAGATGGACGCGGAGCAGGTCGTCCGCGCGCCGCAGGACGGCCGGGTCTCGTTCGCCTCGCTTGCCGAGGGCCAGTCGGTCGACGTCGGCCAGCCGCTCTTCACGCTCGCGCCGAAGGACGGCCCGCTCATCGTCAAGCTGCTCGTCGCGCCGTCGGCGGTCGCTTCGGTGCGTCCCGGCGTCGAGTTCAAGCTCGCCTTTCGCGCCTATCCGCAGGAGCGATTCGGCCTGTTCGCGGCGACGATCGACAGCGTCAACGAGATCCCGTCCCTCCCCGGCGAGGTGCCGCAGGCCGCCGTCTCGAGCGAACCGATGTTCGTCGCCACTGCGGCGCTGCCGGGGCCGCTGCTCGGCACCCACGGCGAGGTGCTGCCGCTCAAGCCCGGGATGCTCGCCGACGCGCTCGTGCCGATCGAGCGACGCACGGTGCTCGCGTGGCTGCTCGACCCGATCGTCCGCGGCCTCAACGACAGCGTCGGCCGCGGCGCTCGCGGCGCCGGCGCGGAGACGCGCCGCTGATGCTCGACCTCGGCCTCTTCGGCAGGCGCCAGGTGCCGTTCGTCGGCGCCAGCGAGCTCAACGAGTGCGGCCTGGCCTGCCTCGCCGCGATCAGCGCGTATTTCGAGGGCGAGCCCGGGCTTGCCGAGATCCGCCAGCTCGCGGTGCCGAGCGGCCGCGGCGAGACGCTGCTCGAGCTGCGCAACCTGGCCGAGCGGATCGGCCTCGCCGCGCGCGGCGTGAAGGTGGCGGTCGGCGCGCTCGCCCAGCTCGCCCTGCCGGCGATCCTGCACTGGGAGATGAACCATTTCGTCGTCCTCGAGCGGGTCACGAAGAACGGCATCGTCATCATGGATCCGGCCGCGGGGCGGATGGCGGTCGCCTGGGCCGCGGTCGACAAGTCGTTCACCGGCGTCGCCCTCGAGACGCGCGTCTCGCCGACGTGGCGCAAGGCGCGCGGCCCCGCCCGCAAGGTGTCGGTGCTCGACTTCCTCGCCCCGCTCGGCCACTGGCGCAACGACATCGCCTTGATCGTCGCCCTCTCGCTGCTCATGGAGGTACTCGTCCTGATCGCGCCGCTGCAGATGCAGCTGTCGATCGACAGCGCGCTGCAGGGCTCGGACGGGCGGCTGGTCTGGGTGCTGGCGATCGGCTTCACCCTCGTCGTCCTGCTGCAGGCGGCGATCTCGATGGTGCGCGGGTGGGCGCTCGCGGTGTTCGGCGCGCGCGTCGGCTACGAGCTGAAGGATCGGTTCGTTCGCGCTCTGCATCGCAAGTCGGCGCGCTTCTTCCTCAAGCACCACAGCGCCGACATCCTGAGCCGCAGCCGCTCGGTCGACACGATCCAGTCGCTCGTCACCGCGCAGCTGCTGCAGGCGCTGCTCGACGGCGTGATGTCGATCGCCATCATCGTCGTGATGCTGCTCGCCGTGCCGTCGATGGCAGCGGTCGTCGTCTTCTTCGCGGTCCTCAATCTCCTCGCCACCGCGGGCCTGCGCCGGGCCGCGATCGACGTCTCGCGGCGCAGCCTGCGCGTCGCCGCCCAGGCCGACTCGTACTTCCTCGAGAACGCCCGCGCCGCGCGCGCGATCAGGCTGTTCGGCAAGGAGCTCGTGCGGGCGAGCGTCTGGCGCAACAAGTTCGTCGAACTGACCAACCTCGGCCTCGCCGACGGCCGCCTGACGATGTTCTCGAGCCAGGCCTCCCAGCTCACCAACGGCCTCGGCAACGCCGCGCTGATCGCCCTCGGCACCTGGCTCGTGCTCGGCAACGCGATCACGCTCGGCACGATGATGATGTTCTTCCTGTTCCGCGCCTTCCTGGTCGAGCGGCTCAACCGCGCCGTCCTCTACGCGATGGAGCTGCGCCGCGTCCGCACCAACGCCGAGCGGATCGAGGAGGTGATGGCCGACGAGCCGGGCGCCGACGATGCGAGGGTCGAGAAGCCGTTCATGGTCGGCGAGACCGGCTCCGTCCGCATCGAGGTGAAGGACGTCTGGTTCCGCTACGGCAACGACAGCCCGTGGATCCTGCAGGGAGCGAGCCTCGTCGTCGAGCCGGGCGAGGCGGTCGCGATCACCGGGCCGTCGGGGAGCGGCAAGACGACTCTGCTCCACCTCATGATCGGCCTTCTCGAGCCGAATCGCGGCGAGGTGCTGATCAACGGCCGCGAGATCAGGACGATCGCCTCCGCCGACCTGGCGCGCGTGATCGGCGTCGTCATGCAGGACGACATCCTGTTCCAGGGAACGGTCGCCGACAACGTCTCGTTCTTCGACGCGCCGATCGACATGGCGCGAGTCGCCCGCGCGGCGCGCCAAGCCAACATCGCCGCCGAGATCGAGGCGATGCCGATGCAGTACCACTCGCTCCTCGCCGAGGCCGCCGCCGACATCTCGGGCGGCCAGAAGCAGCGCCTCTTCATCGCCCGCGCCCTCTACCACGCGCCGCGGATCCTCTTCCTCGACGAGGCGACGAGCCACCTCGACGGCACCAGCGAGGCGCTGGTCTCGCGCGCGGTCGCGGCCATGGACATGACGCGCGTCCTGGTCGCGCATCGGCGCGAGACGATCGCGATCGCCGATCGCGTCGTCGCGGTCGACCCGGCGAGCGGGCTCGTCGGCGAGGTCGGCGCGGGCGACGATGACGACGGCGAAGGCGGCGCGAAGACCGCGCCCGGAACCGGCGCTGCCGCGACGATTGCGCCGCTGACTTGATGCGCGCAGGCCGCGCCGGCGCCGTGCGCCTCGGTGGCGAGTCAGCGCTTGCCGATCTCGCGCCAGCTCTTTTCCTTGACCTCGACGCCGAATTTCTTCGCCGCCGCCTTGATGTGGCCCCAGGCGGTGTCGCGTTCCTCGTCGCTGACGCCCTCGACCTGGTTGAAGCGGGCGATCGCGTTGCGCACATGCGACGCGTTTTCGAGCGGCTCCTTGCGCTGCTTGGGAAACGCGAAGCTGCGTGAGTCGATCGCGTTGCGGTGTTCGGTGTCGAGCTTGGTCATGTCGATCTCCGGAATTGGCGAGCACGAACCGGCGGGCAAGCTTCGTTCCCGCGCCGTCGCCGAGCGGCGCGGCAGGAGCGAACGGCGCCTCGGCGCCGCGCCGGTTCCGCCCCGGCCCGCAAGTCGCCTAGTGGCGCGAGAAGAAGCTCCAGATCTCGGCAGTCGCGTCGAGCGCTGCGGACGGCGGGTCGAGGAACCGCACCAGACGATCGCCGCCCGGCCACGAGTGGCCGCCGCCCTCGATCGTGACGCCCTCGACCTCGCTGCCGCCGCTGCACGACGAATAGCTCGTGCGCCGAACGGCGCCGTCGACTTCGCTGCGGGCGGCCTCGCCGCAGCCGTCGTGACGTCGCCAGAAGTCGACCGCCGACGCGAGGCTGCGCACCTCGTGCACCGCGAACGCCTTCGCGCCGACGCCGCCGTCGATCGGCAGGTTGCGATCGGCGCTGCCGTGGATGACGAGCACCGGAACCGGTCGCGACGGCCGGCAGCGATCGAGCGCGGTCATCTCGCCGGCGACGACGGCGATCGCGGCGATGCGGTCGGCGAGCGAGCACGCCACCTCGTAGGCCATCATCCCGCCGTTCGAGATCCCCGTCGCGTAGACGCGCGCGCGGTCGACGGCGACGGTCGCCTGCAGGTCGTCGAGGAGCGCGGCGACGAAGGCGATCTCGTCGATGCGCTGCTGCATCGCATGGCCGCAGCAGGTGCCGGCATTCCAGGTCTTCAGCTTTCCGGCGATGCCGCCCGAGCCTTGCGGATAGACCGCGATGAAGCCCTCGGCTTCGCCTTTGGCGCTCATCCGCGTCTGCCGGCGAACCGAGTCGGCCGCGCCGCCGCCGCCGTGGAAGACGATGACGACCGGAAGCGGCCGCGCGCGATCGTGTCGCGCCGGCACGTCGATCTCGTAGCTGCGCTCGGCGGCGCCGACTCGCACGTGACGTTCGATCGTCGCGCCCGAGGCGGCCAGGGCCGTCGCCGCGGCCAGCGCAGCGGCAAGAGCGCTGCGCATGATGCCCATCGGCTCGGGCGTCATTGCAGCGTCATCAGCGTCGCGTTGCCGCCGGCGGCCGCGGTGTTGACGCTGAGCGCGCGCTCGACGACGAGGCGCTCGAGCGGCAGCGCGGTCTCGCCCGGACGCCTTCCTTCGACGCCGACGATCGGTCCGGGTCGCGCGGCGACGATGGCGACGATGCGCAGCAGCTCGTCGGCGCTGCCGTGATGAAGGAGGGCATCGAATCTCGTCGCCGGCGCGCTCCAGTCGTCGACGAGGTCGATGCCGGCGCGGACCGCGTCGGGCAAGCGCGCCCGCAAGTCGGCGCACCCGACCGGCCAGACGGCGCGGCTGCCGACCGCGAGGACGGCGGCGAGCTGGACCAGGCGATCGCCGTCGTCGCCGGCGAGACAGAGGACCGCATCGCGCGGCCGCAGCGTGTAGACGTTGCGCTCGCCGGTCGGGCCGGCGAGCAGCACGGCGACGCCGACCCGCGACGCGCTCGCGAAGCGGACGCAGGCATCGGCGAGCCGGTCGTCGCGTTCGCGCGCGGCCCAGCCTCGCAGCGCGGCGAGCGCCGGCGCGACCGCGGCAGCCGTCGACGTCGCTTCGATGCTGCCGGCGGACAGGGCGCGCGCCATCGCGTCGGCCGGCGCGCGGGCGAGCAGGCGATGAAGATAGAGCGGGCCGCCCGCCTTCGGCCCCGTCCCCGACAGCCCCTCGCCGCCAAACGGCTGGACGCCGACGACCGCGCCGACCATGTTGCGGTTGACGTAGACGTTGCCGACGCGCGCGCCCGCGATCACCTCGGCGATCGTCTCGTCGATCCGCGACTGGACGCCGAGCGTCAGGCCGTAGCCGGTCGCGTTGACCTGCTCGACCATCGCGCCGAGATCGCGGCGCCGGTAGCGGACGACGTGGAGCACCGGGCCGAAGATTTCGCGCTCGAGCTCGTCGAGGTGGTCGAGCTCGATCAGCGTCGGCGTGACGAAGGTGCCGCGCGCGGTCGCGTCGGCGGCTGAGCGCGCGGCCTGGAACACCGGCCTCCCGCGCGCGCGCATCCGGGCGATGTGCGCGTCGATCGCGGCGCGCGCGTCGGCGTCGATCACCGGGCCGACATCCACGGCAAGCGCGTCGGGCGCGCCGATCCGGCTCTCGGCCATCGCGCCTTTCAGCATCGCGACGATCCGGTCGGCGCCGTCTTCCTGGAGGCAGAGGACGCGCAGCGCCGAGCAGCGCTGGCCGGCGCTGTCGAACGCCGAGGCGACGACGTCGCTCACGACCTGCTCGGCGAGCGCCGACGAATCGGCGAGCATCGCGTTCTGGCCGCCGGTCTCGGCGATCAGCGTCACCGCGCGACCGCTCGCGTCGAGCCGGCCGGCGAGGCTCTTCTGCAGCAGGCGAGCAACCTCGGTCGAGCCTGTGAACATGACGCCCTGGACGCGCGCGTCGGCGACGAGCGCCGCGCCGACGATCTCACCGCGGCCGGGCAGGAGCTGCAGCGCCGCGCGCGGCACGCCGGCGTCGCGCAGCCGCCGCACCATCTCGGCGGCGATCAGCGGCGTCTGCTCGGCGGGCTTGGCGAGCACCGGGTTGCCGGCGGCAAGCGCCGCCGCGACCTGGCCGGTGAAGATCGCGAGCGGGAAATTCCAGGGGCTGATGCAGACGACCGGGCCGAGCGGAACGACGTCGCCGACGCCCAAGTCGCGGCGCGCCTCGGCCGCGTAGAAGCGCAGGAAGTCGACCGCCTCGCGCACTTCGGCGATGCCGTTCGGGTAGGTCTTGCCGGCCTCGCGGGCGAGCAGGCCGAGCAGGCGCGGCAGGTCGGCCTCGAGCGAGTCGGCGGCGCGCTCGAGCAACGCCGCGCGCGCGCGCGCCGGCGTCATCGCCCACGCGCCCGCGCCTTCGACGGCGCTGCCAAGCGCGATGTCGACATCGGCAAGCGTCGCGTCGCCAACGTGGCCGACGACATCGTCGTGGTCGGCCGGGTTGCGCACCGGCTGCAGCGGCGCCGGAGCGGAGTCGTTCGTCCTCGCCAGCATCGGCATCGCCGACCAGGCGGCGCCGCGGCTCGCGTTCAGCGCATCCGCGAGCGCTGCCAGCGCATCTTCGTTGGCGAGATCGAAGCCGCGCGAATTGCGGCGCGGCGCGCCGTAGATCTCGCTCGGCAGCGGGATCGCAGGATGCGGCCGGCCGATCGCGCCGGGCGCTTCGCCGGCCTCGCCCGCGGCGATCCGCTCGACCGTCGTCACCGGATCCTCGATCAGCGCGTCGATCGGCACCGATCGATCGGCGATGCGATTGACGAACGACGTGTTGGCGCCGTTCTCGAGCAGGCGCCGAACGAGATACGCGAGCAGCGTCTCGTGCGTTCCGACCGGCGCGTAGATGCGGCACGGCCGGCCCAGCCCGCCGCCGCCGACGGGGCCGACGACCTGCTCGTAGAGCGGCTCGCCCATGCCGTGCAGGCACTGGAACTCGTAGCGACCGGGCGGCGCCGAAGCGCCGCCGGCAAGCTCGTGGACGGCGGCGAGCGTGTGCGCGTTGTGCGTCGCGAACTGCGGATAGATCGCGTCGGGCGCGGCGAGCAGGCGGCGCGCGCAGGCGAGGTAGGCGACGTCGGTGTAGGCCTTGCGAGTGTAGACCGGGTAGCCGTCGAGGCCGTCGACCTGGGCGCGCTTGATCTCGCTGTCCCAGTACGCGCCCTTGACGAGCCGGACCGTCAGTCGATGGCCGGACCGGCGGCCGAGATCGACGAGCGCGTCGATCACGAACGGGCAGCGCTTCTGGTACGCCTGGACGACGAAGCCGATGCCGTTCCAGCCGGCCAGTGCGGGCTCGAAGCAGAGGCGCTCGAGGAGATCGAGCGAGATCTCGAGGCGATCGGCCTCCTCGGCGTCGATGTTGAGGCCGATGTCGTGCCGGCGCGATCGGAGCGCGAGCTCCTTCAGCACCGGATACAGCTCGGCGCCGACGCGGTCGATCTGAGCGCGGCTGTAGCGCGGGTGCAGCGCCGAGAGCTTGATCGAGATTCCCGGACCGGCGTGGACGCCGCGCCCCGCCGAGGCGCGGCCGATCGCGTCGATGGCGTCCTCGTACGCGAGCAGGTAGCGCGCCGCGTCGTCGGCGGTGAGCGCGGCCTCGCCGAGCATGTCGTACGAGTGGCGAAAGCCCTCGGCCTCGCGCGCCCGCGAATTGGCGAGCGCCTCGGCGATCGTCTCGCCGGTGACGAACTGCTCGCCCATCAGGCGCATCGCCCGGTCGACGCTCTTTCGGATCAGCGGCTCGCCGCCCTTGCCGACCAGGCGCGCCAGCGCGCTCGACAGGCCCGACTCACTGTGCGTCGCGACCAGCTTGCCGGTGAGCAGCAGCGCCCAGGTCGCGGCGTTGACGAAAAGCGAGGGGCTCCTGCCGAGGTGCTCGTGCCACTGGCCGGTGCTGATCTTGTCGCGGATGAGCGCATCGCGGGTCGCGCGGTCGGGGATCCGCAGCAGCGCCTCGGCGAGGCACATCAGCGCGACGCCTTCCTGCGACGAGAGCGAATATTCCTGCAGCAGGCCCTGGACGAGGCCCTCGCGTCCGGCCGCGCTCCTGCGATCGCGCAGGCCCTGGGCGAGGCGCCGCGCCAGCGCCTCGGCCGCCGCCGCTGCCGCCGCCGACAGGCGCGCTTCGGTGAGAAGCGCCGGCACGGCCTCGGGCTCGGGACGCCGGTAAGCCGCGGTGATCGCGGCGCGCAGCGGCGAGCGCGTGCCGGGCAGCGAGAGAGCGTCGCGCGGAGACAGCGCAGCGTGCGGCGACACGCCTGATTGCGGCGGCACGGCTGCGTGCGGCGACGCGCCTGCAGGTGGCGCGCCTGCGTGCGCCCATGGACGGTCGGCTCGGGTCATATCAAGCGTGGCGCTGCACGTCGGCGCCGTGGACGAGCATCGCCGCGGCGAGGTCCTCGAGCGCGCTGCCGACCGACTTGAAGACCGTGCGCCGCGGCGGCCTCGCCGCCAGTGGGCCGCTGCCGCCGCGCGCCAGCCCGGCAAGCGTGCCGATCGATCGAGCGTCGAGGACGCCGCTCGCGATCGGCGCGATCAGGTCGCCGCTCTTCTGCGGCGCGTCGTCGCTGTCGACGACGACCGTCGCCGCGGCGACGCAGTCGTCGTCGGCCTCGCGCATCGCCGGCGTGAACGAGCCGATTAGGTCGAGATGGCTTCCCGCGCGCAGCCACGCGCCGCGAACGAGCGGCTCGCGCGCGAACGTCGCGCAGCTGACGATGTCGGCTTCGGCGACGGCGCTCTCGACGCTGGCGGCGGCGCGCGCGTCGAAGCCGCTTGCGACGAGCTCGCCGACGAGATCGGCGGCCCGCTCGCGCGAGCGTGCCCAGACGGTGACGCGCTCGATCGGCCGAACCGCGCGATGCGCCTCGGGCAGCAGGCGGGCGATGCGGCCGGCGCCGATCAGCGCCAGATGGCGCGCCGCCGGCGCGGCGAGCCACGACGCCGCCAGCGCCGAGGTCGCCGCGGTGCGCCGCGCCGTGGTCTCGTCGCCGTCGATCCAGGCGAGCGGAACGCCGGTGCGCGCGTCGTGGAGGACGTAGGTCGAATGCAGCCCGGGCAGGCCGCGCGCGCCGTTGCCCGGAGCGATGTTGACGACCTTGACGCCGTAGCAGCGGCCCGGCTGCCACGCCGTCATGACCAGCGACGTGACGGCGTCGCCGCCATCGCCGCCGATCTCGAGCACCTGGCGCGGCGGGACGATGCAACCGCGCTCGAACATCGCTCTGAGCGCCTCGATCAGCGGCACGAAGGCGAGCCGCTCGCGCGTCTCTGCGGCGCTGTAGAACCTCATCGCCTCGACGCGCTGATGGTCGCTAGAAGCCGACCGCCGCCGTCAGGCCGACGGTCCAGTTGCGCGTCGGCGCCGGCTCGAAGTAGCGCGCGTTGCCTTCGTTGACGATCACCGAGCCGGCGTAGCCGCGGCTGAACAGGTTGTCGACCCGGCCGAAGCCGGTGAGGTCGACGGCGCCGACGCGCGCGACATAGCCGAGGCTGACGTTGACCGTCGCGAACCCGGCAGCGGCGTCGGAGTTGACGTCGTTGACCCAGACCTTGCTCAGCGCCCGCCCCTCGACGCCGCCGCGCCAGCCGGAGGGCGGCAGCCAGCCGAGCGCGCCGTAGAGCGAGTCGCGTGCGATCCCCGGGATGGAGTTGCCGGCCGGAACGGTGAGGTTCGGGACCGGGCACGGCGTGACCGTGCAGGTCTGGAAGGTGTCGCGGTAGCGCGCGTCGAGGCGGGTGTAGGCGAGCTGCGCGTGCAGGTTCTCGCGCAGGTCGGCGCTCCAGGCCGCCTCGAGCCCGCGCCGCCGCGTCGAGCCGACGTTCTGGTAGGTCGAGCGGCCGCCGACGTTGCTCAGCGTCGCGATCTCGTTGCTCGTCCGCGTCTCGAACAGCGCGACGTTGACGTCGCCCCAGTCGTTGCGCGTCTTGACCCCCACCTCGTAGCTGTTGCTCGTCGCCGCGCCGAGATCGAGGTTCAGGCCGGTCTGGCCGTTCGGCCGATAGGCGAGCTCGTTCAGCGTCGGCGTCTCGAAGCCGCGTCCGGCGGTGACGTAGAAATGGAGCGCCGGCGTCGCCGCGAACATCAGGCCGAAGACGGGCAGCGTCGCGTCGAAGTCCAGCTTGCCGCTGTCGTCGGGGTTGGGCGGGACGATGTAGTGGTCCTCCGACGAGAAGCGGACCTTGCTGTGACGAACGCCGGCGTGCACGGTCCAGCGCGGCGCGAACTGCCACGAGCCCTGAACGTACTGATCGAAGCTGTCGACGTTGTTGTTCTCGTCGCGGCGCAGCGCGCCCTCGACGCCGAGCGTGGTGCCGACGAAGTTCTGGAAGCCGCGCCGGTGCTCGTCGAGCTCGTCGTAGGCGACGCCGACGACGAGCGTGGCCGGGCCGTCGGCGAGGCGCGTCTTCGCGGTCCAGCGCACGTCGGTGCCGCGGTAGTCGCGGCCGAGGGCGATCACGCCGCCGGGATGGAGCGGGCTCGCCTGCGGCGCGACCGGGATCGCCTGGAACTGCTCGGTGTTGCGGTGGCCGCCGTAGACGAGCGCGCGCAGCGAGTTGACGTCGTCGAGCCGGCGCTCGTAGACGAGGCCGAGCTGCGTCTGATCGACCGTCTTCCTCGTGTCGAACATGATCGCCGCCGGATCGACGCCGCGCGGGTCGGTGTCGAACTGGGCGCGCGTCAGGCCGAGCGGGTCCTGCGCCTTCGGCAAGGCGACGCTGTTGACGACGAAGGTCACGCGGTTGGCGTCGTCGTGCCAAGTAAGCTTGGCGTTGCCGATGTGGCGCTCGGCGGCGCTGTGGTCGCGGTAGCCGTCGATGCTGAAGGTGCTGCCGCTGACGACGTAGCCGAAGCCGCCCGAGCCGCCGCTCGCCTTCAGGCCGAAGCGCAGCGCGCCGTAGCTGCCGCCGGAGACGCTGGCGCCGACGACCGGCGGGCCGCTTCCCTCCTCGGTGAACACCTGGAGGACGCCGCCCGACGAGTTGCCGTAGAGCGCCGAGAACGGCCCGCGCAGGACCTCGATGCTGTCGGCCGAGCCAAGGTCGACGTTGGTGATCTGGCCCTGCCCGTCGGGGAGCGTCGCCGGGATGCCGTCGACGTAGAGGCGAACGCCGCGGATCCCGAAGGTCGACCGGGCGCCGAAGCCGCGCACCGAGATCTGAACGTCCTGCGCGTAGTTCTGCCGGTCGCGTGCGAGCAGCCCCGGGACGCCGCCGAGGCTTTCGGAGATGTTGACCTGGGGGCGGGCGTCGCGAATGGCTTCGGCGCCGATTCGATCGATCGACGCCGGGACGTTGAACGCCGCCTCCTCGGTCCGCGTCGCCGTCACCACGACTGGCGCGAGGCGCGCCTGGGCTTCGCCGCCGGGCTCGCCCTGGGCCGTCGCGGCGAGCGGCCAGGCTGCGCAGACCAGGGCGAGGCAGGCGAATTGCAGCGCGCGCCGGGTCGCCAGCGGGGCGCGAGGGAGGCGTAGCTTCGGCACAGGCGACAGGATAGAGCCGAAGTCGATGCACCGACATGGCGCGACGTCGGCACGCGACATCGTTGCGTCTGGGGTTTTCCCAAGGAGGCTCCGCGGCAGTCACGCGCATCATTGCCGACGCACGGTGCGAGCGCTGCAGGGTCGCGGCGCCGGCGGCCGACGACACATCACAGACCAAGGAGACGACGACATGGCAACAGGCAGCGGTGCCGGCAGCGGCAGCAACGGCAAGGGGCGGGTGGCGCTGATCACCGGCGGCATGGGCGGGCTCGGCGAGACGATCGCCACCAAGATGGTCGACGCGGGCTACAAGGTCGTGGTCACCTATTCGCCGAGCAACACCAAGCACGCCGAGTGGGTGCAGGGGATGAAGGGCAAGGGCTACGACATCCTCGCGGTGCCGTGCGACGTCGCCGACTACGACTCCTGCGTCCGCGCGGTCGGCGAGGTGCAGGGCAAGGTCGGCGCGGTCGACATCCTGGTCAACAACGCCGGCATCACGCGCGACATGACGTTCAAGAAGATGGACAAGGCCGCCTGGGACGCGGTCGTGCGCACGAACTTCGACAGCCTGTTCAATATGTGCAAGCAGGTTGCCGATGGCATGGTCGAGCGCAACTGGGGCCGAATCATCAACGTCTCGTCGGTGAACGGCTCGAAGGGCGCGTTCGGCCAGACGAACTATTCCGCCGCCAAGGCCGGCGTGCACGGCTTCACCAAGGCGCTCGCGCTCGAGGTCGCCAAGAAGGGCGTCACCATCAACACGATCTCGCCGGGCTACATCGGCACGAAGATGGTGACGGCGATCCCCGAGGAGATCCTCAACACCAAGATCCTGCCGCAGATCCCGGTCGGCCGGCTCGGCAAGCCCGAGGAAGTGGCCGGACTGATCATCTACCTCGCATCGGAGGAGGCGGCCTTCGTCACCGGGGCGAACATCGCCATCAACGGCGGCCAGCACATGCAGTGACGCCACCGCGTCGGCAACAAGGGGAGCTCTCCATGATGAAAGCCGGGATCGACCAGGACGCCCTGATCACGATGTTCGCCGAGGCGAGCGCCAAGCAGGGCGAGGCGCTGCGCAAGGCGGTCAGCGAGGCGACGCTGCGCGCGCTCCAGGGTCGCGAGCTGACGCTCGACAACATCAAGAAAGTCGTCAAGAACGTCGCCGAGGCGGCGTCGACCGGAGTCGCACGCAATCCGGCGCCGGCGGTCGACGTCGAGGGCCTGCTCGGCAAGGCCCTGAGCGGAATCGACTCGGCGCTGCTTCAGGCCGTCGAGGCGAACCGCAAGGCGCTCGAGCAGTTCGTCAGCGGCGGCGTTTCGCTGAGCGAGAAGCCGCTCAAGGACGCGCTCGCCAACATCGAGAAGATGGAAGACGTGTTCTTCGCCACCGTCACCAAGGCGAGTCAGTCGGCCGGGCCGCTGCAGGGGCCGTGGCAGGGCGCGCTCGATGCCATGAAGATGAAGGGAAGCGCCACCGGCGCGCAGGCGACGCAGACGGTCGAGCAGCTCATGGGCCAGGCGCAGACGATGCTTCGCAGCGGTCGCGCCTCCGGGATGCGCGCGGCGCAGGCAATGCTCGACAGCTACGCGGCGCTGGCGAGCGGCGTCCTGATCGGTATGTCGGAAGGGCTGCAGGCGGGCACGCAGCGGAGCGGCGCGAGCGCGGGATCCGCGGCAGGGTCGTCGCCCTCTTCGGCGTCCTCGGGCGCCGCCGCGGCGAAGAAGCGCGCCGCGCCGCGCGCTGCGCGCATCAGACGCTGACGGTCCGGCGCCGACCTCCGCGGCGGGCGCTGCCGACAGCGGCTCACGCCGCCGGGCGCCACCGAACGCCGCGACTCACGCCGTCGGACGGCTCGCCGCGATGGCGGCGACGATCGCCGCGACCCGGGACTCGACCGCCGCATCGTGGCGGATCGGCCGGCCCCATTCGCGCTCGCTCTCGCCGCGGCCCTTGGTCGTCGCGTCGAGCCCCATCTTGCCGCCGAGCCCCGACACGGGCGAAGCGAAGTCGAGCGAATCGATCGGCGTCCGATCGACGAGGACGGTGTCGCGCACCGGGTCCATCCGCGTCGTGATCGCCCAGATCACGTCGGGCCAGCTGCGCACGTCGACGTCGTCGTCGGTGACGACGATGAACTTGGTGTACATGAACTGGCGCAGGAAGCTCCAGACGCCGAACATGACGCGCTTCGCGTGGCCGGGATACTGCTTGCGAATGCTGACGATCGCCATCCGGTAGCTGCAGCCCTCCGGCGGCAGATAGAAATCGACGATTTCGGGAAACTGCTTCTGCAGGATCGGCACGAAGACCTCGTTCAGCGCGACTCCAAGCACGGCCGGCTCGTCGGGCGGCTTGCCGGTGTAGGTCGAGTGATAGATCGGACCGTCGCGGTGCGTCATCCGCTCGATCTCGAAGACCGGGAACCAGTCCGGCTCGTTGTAATAGCCGGTGTGGTCGCCGAACGGGCCTTCGAGCGCGTGCAGGTAGCCGCCGATCGCGCGCGTCGGCACGCCGTGCTCGCTGATCCCGCTGAAGCCCGGCTCGGCGACCGGAATGTGGCCTTCGAAGACGAACTCGGCGCTCGCCGGCACCTGCAGCGAGACCCCCGCATCCCCGATCGCGCAGTCGGTCACTTCGGTCCGGCTGCCGCGCAGGAGCCCCGCGAACTGGTACTCCGAGAGGGTGTCGGGAACAGGAGTGACGGCGCCGAGCATCGTCGCCGGGTCGGCACCGAGCGCCACTGCGATCGGGAAGGGCCGGCCCGGGCGCGCCGCAGCGAACTCGCGGAAGTCGAGCGCACCACCGCGGTGGGCGAGCCAGCGCATGATCACTTGCCGGCGGCCGATCACCTGCTGGCGATAGATGCCCAGGTTCTGGCGCAGGCGCGAGCCCGGGCCGCCTTGCGGCCCGCGCGTGACGACCAGGCCCCAGGTGATCAGCGGCCCGGCGTCGTCGGGCCAGCAGGTCTGCACCGGCAGGCGCCCCAGGTCGATCTCGGCGACCGGCACATCGACCTCGCGGCACGCGGGCCGGGACGCCGTGACGGGCCGCATCGTCCACAGCGTCTTCGCCATCTGTAACAGCCGGCCGGTGTCACGCAGGCCTTTCGGGGGCTCCGGCTCCTTCAGGTTGGCGAGGACGACGCCGATGTCGCGCAGTCCGCTCACCTCTGTCGCGCCCATCGCTTTCGCGACCCGCGCCGTGGTGCCGAAGAGATTGGCCAGCACCGGAATTGTGTAACCGACCGGGTTTTCGAAAAGTAGTGCCGGGCCGTGCCGACGAAGGGTGAAGTCACCGACCGCTGTCATCTCGAGCCGCGTGGAGACTGGCTCTCCCACCCGGACGAGGTCGCTCTCCGCCTCCAGCGAACGCAAGAAATGACGCAGATCCGAATATTCCATACGAAATCGCTATAAGAGGTGCCAGGACAAGTGTTGACCAGGAATTAAAGCGATTCCTAGAATCGCGCCGTTTTCGCGGCCGCCATGCCTTCCGGCGCGGCATTTGCCCAAAAG
>Ga0070671_100002049_pt1 | contig 15533 bp, 18 predicted proteins | sample KBSS73metaG_FD_65341 | JGI IMG/M metagenome (GOLD analysis project Ga0070671, IMG submission 65341) | Switchgrass rhizosphere microbial communities from Kellogg Biological Station, Michigan, USA - KBS S7-3 metaG | ecosystem: Host-associated > Plants > Roots > Rhizosphere > Soil ...
CCCGCCGCTACAACGTCCCGCTGCGCGTCCGCAGCAGCTACAACGACAAGCCCGGCACGCTCGTCGCCGGCTCGATCGAGGAGATTCCGTTGGAGAACCCCATCATCACGGGGGTCGCGCACGACCGGTCCGAGGGCAAGGTCACCGTCACGGGCGTGCCGGACACCCCCGGCATGGCCGCCCGCATCTTCCGGGTCGTGGCCGACGCCGAGATCAACATCGACATGGTGCTGCAGAACATCTCCAACGCCGCGGACAAGAAGACCGACATCACCTTCACGCTGCCGCGCGCGGACGGCCCCGCCGCCGTCGCCGCGCTGGAGCGGTCCAAGGCGCAGATCGGCTACTCCGAGCTGATCTACGACAACGAGGTCGGCAAGGTCTCGCTGGTCGGCGCGGGGATGCGCAACCACCCGGGCGTCACCGCGAAGTTCTGCGAGGCCCTGTCCGAGGCCGGGATCAACATCGAGACCATGAACACCTCGGAGATCCGGATCTCGGTGATCTGCCGCTCCGACCAGCTGGACTCCGCGGTGCAGGCCCTGCACGCCGCGTTCGAGCTGGACTCCGAGGAAGAGGCCGTCGTCGCGGCCGGGACGGGGCGCTGACATGGCACCGGTACTCGCGATCGTCGGTGCCACCGGCGCCGTCGGCACGACCATGATCGAGATCATCAACGCCCGCGAGACCGTGCCGTGGGGGGAGATCCGCCCGATCGCCTCCGCGCGCTCGGCGGGCAAGGTGCTGCGGATCCGCGGCGAGGACGTCACGGTGCAGCTGCTCGCGCCCGAGGTGTTCGACGGCGTGGACATCGCCCTGTTCGACGTCCCGGACGAGATCTCCGCCGAGTGGGCCCCGATCGCCGCCGCCCGCGGCGCGGTCGCGGTGGACAACTCCGGCGCGTTCCGGATGGATCCGGACGTGCCGCTGGTGGTCCCCGAGGTCAACGCCGACAAGGCCGCCGACCGTCCGAAGGGGATCATCGCGAACCCCAACTGCACCACGCTGTCCATGATGGCCGCGATGGGGGCGCTGCACCGCGAGTTCGGGCTCGAGGCGCTGGTCGTGGCCTCGTACCAGGCCGCGTCGGGGGCGGGTCAGCCCGGCATCGACCGGCTCCAGGCCGAGCTGTCCGCGGTGGCGGGGCGCGGGTTGGGCTCGGTCTCGGGGGACGTCGCGGCGGCCGTCGCGGACCTCGGCGACGACTCCCCGTTCCCGGCGCCGCTGGCGCTGAACGTGGTGCCGTGGGCGGGCTCGCTCAAGGACGACGGCTGGTCGTCCGAGGAGCTCAAGGTGCGCAACGAGTCCCGCAAGATCCTCGGCATCCCGGACCTGAAGGTCTCCGCGACCTGCGTCCGCGTCCCGGTGGTCACCACGCACGCGCTGTCGGTCCACGCGACCTTCTCCCGCGAGGTGACGGTCGAGGCGGCGCACAAGGTGCTCTCGGCGCAGCCGACGATCGTGCTGGACGACGACCCGGCGGCCGGCGTGTGGCCGACCCCCGCCGCCGTCGTCGGGCAGGACCCGACGCACGTCGGCCGGGTCCGCCAGGCCCTGGACTTCCCGAACACCCTCGAGCTGTTCGTCTGCGGCGACAACCTGCGCAAGGGCGCCGCGCTGAACACCTACGAGATCGCGGAGACCATCGCCGGCGAGTTCTGAGCCGCGTTCTGCCGGTCGGTCACGACTCTCGGGCGAGCCTGCGCAACAACAGGTGCTCGTGCGTGGCCGCCCGGACCGCGGCCGTCACCGCCGGATGGGTCGCGGCGTCCGCCGGTCGCAGCCCGTCGTGCGCGGCGGCCACGACCGCGCTGACGCAGAGCCGGGCGAGCATGTCGTCGTCGGCGGAGTTCCAGAGGGTCAGGTCGGGCACCCCGCAGGACGACGGCAGCGGGGTCAGCGCGGGATCGGCGCGGGCTCCCGCGACCAGCACCCGGGCCGCGTTCGACGGAACGCGGAGCCGACGCAGGTGCAGCACGACGGTCGCGGCGAGGACGACGGTGCGGGCGGCCTCGGGCGTGACCACCGGCCGTCCCGTCGCCTGCTCCAGCTTCTCGATGACGGCACCCATCCCCTCGCCTGCGACGTAGCAGGCGGCGACCGGGTCCCGTAGTGCGCGGACGGCCGCGGCGATCCCGCCCACGGTGGTGGCGTCGACCGCCACCGAGACGGTGGGCCGGTCCCTGGGCGGCGAGCCCTCTCCGGCGGTGACCACCACCCGGGGCCGGTCCTTCCGGATCACCCCGCACCCGCCGCGGCGGGCGCGGTCAGTGGTTGCGGAGATCGCCGAGCAGCTCCACCTGACCCGAGAGCACCTCGCTGAGGATCGCGCGGGCCACCGCCAACAGTTCGGCCACCTGTGGATGGGCGAGCGAGTAGTGCACGGAGGAGCCGACCCTGCGGGTGCGCACCAGCCCGGCCCGGCGCAGCACCCCGAGCTGTTGGGACAGCGCGGCGGGCTCCAGGTCGATCTCGCGGAGCAGATCGGCGACGGCGTGCTCGCGGACGCTCAGCAGCTCTAGGGTCCGGATCCGGACCGGATGCCCGAGCGTCTTGAAGAACTCGGCCTTCAGCTGGTAGAGCGGCCGGGTCGTGACCGGGTCGCTGGGCTTCGCGCTCTTCACGGGCGCCGCCTCCACCCCTGCTCCGAACGGACCGCACGGTCCACGATCGCCACGATATCAAGCTGGGCTCCCCTCCTCGGGGCGTCGGACGAGCCGACGCAGCGCGGCGGCGATGGCGTCCGGGGTGGTGGTGAAGACCCGGCCGAGGCCGTCGAGCCGGGTGGTCACTTCGAGACTGCGCAGTGGCCGGTGGTGCTCGTCGCGGATCCCGGACAGGTAGACCTCGACCCCGTGCCGTTCCAGCTCGGCGATCATGTCCTTGAGCGCGAGTGCTCCGCTGGCGTCGATCGTGCTGACCCGGGAGAGACGCAGGATCACGATCTCGACGTCGGCCAGCGTAGGCAGCTCGACCATGAACCGGTGCGCCGCGGCGAAGAACAGCGGGCCGTCGAGCCGGTAGACGAGCACGTGCCGGGCCAGCAGGGCGCGCTCGTCCGCGGCGGCGGGCAGGTCGATCGCGACCGGCGCCGACCCGGCCTGCCGGGACACCGCGCGCAACGCCAGCACACCGGCGACGAGCAGGCCGATCCCGATGGCCAGGACCAGGTCGAGGACCACCGTCGCGACGGCCGTCGCCACCAGCACCGCGCCGTCGCCCCGGGTGGAGCGGGCCATCGCGGCGATGCTGCGGGGGGAGACCATGGTGACGGTCGTGGCGAGCAGCACCCCGGCGAGCACGGAGAGCGGGACCAGGGCGACCACCGGCGCCGCGAGGAAGGCGACCGCGGCGAGCACGACCGCATGGGTCAGTGCGGCGAGCCGCGACCGGGCGCCTGCCCGCACGTTGACCGCGGTGCGGGCGATCGCTCCGGTGGCGGGCACCCCGCCGAACAGCGGCGCGGCCAGGTTGGCGAGGCCCTGTCCGAACAGCTCCCGGTCGGGGTCGTGCCGGTCGGCCACGCTCATCCCGTCCGCGACCTGGGCGGACAGCAGCGACTCCAGAGCCGCCAACGCGGCGACGGCGGCGGCCGCCGGCAGCAGCGCGGGCACCGCCGCGAGATCGAGGAAGCCCAGCGACGGCGCGGGCAGGCCGACGGGCATCGCCCCGATCGCGCGGACCGGGAGCGGGACCAGTGCGGCGAGCAGGGTCGCGGCGGCCACCGCGAGCAACGGGTAGGGCAGACCCGGCCTGCGCAGCGTGCCCAGAACCACCAGCCCGCCGACGCCGAGGGCCAGTCCGATCTCGGTCCACTGTGGCACTGCGGCGAATCCGACGACGGCGTCGACGGCCGCTCCGAGCACATGCCCGTCGCCCGGGGGAAGCCCGAGCGCGGCGGGGACCTGCTGCAGGGCGATCACGCACGCGATGCCCAGGGTGAAGCCCTCGACCACCGGGGCCGGGACCAGGCGCATCAGCCCGCCCACCCGGCAGAACGCCCCCAGCACCATGAGCGCCCCGGCGAGCAGCCCGACGGTGAGCACCCCGCCCGGCCCGTGTGCGGCGGCGATCGGGGCGATCACCACCGTCATCGCGCCGGTCGGGCCGCTGACCTGGGTCCGCGACCCACCGAACACCGCGGCCAGCACCCCGGCGACGACCGCCGTGGCGAGGCCCGCCGCCGCACCCAGCCCGGACGAGACGCCGAAGCCGAGGGCGAGCGGGAGGGCGACGACGGCGACCGTCAGCCCCGCCGTCAGGTCTCGGCGCGGGGCCGCGACCGTCCAGTCGGTGCGGCGGGGGAGCAGCGTCGCCAGGCTCGGCATCGGACGACCGTATCAATGACTTTCATAAATATGAAAGTCATTGAGTGCGAGTGTGGCGGCACTCTCGCTCGCGGGTGCGTGCCCCGGCGCGTCGATCGTGGTTGGTTGGTCTGATGGGTAACGAGGAGCTGCTGCGACGGTACGAGGCGGGCGGCGGGCACCTGGCCGCGGCGAACGCGGAGGGCCTCGCGGTGCCGCCCTCGCTGCAGATCGCCATCGTGACGTGCATGGACTCCCGGATCGACGTGTTCGCCCTGTTCGGCATGAAGCTCGGCGAGGCGCACGTGCTGCGCAACGCGGGTGGTGTCGTCACCGACGACGTCATCCGGTCGCTGAGCATCAGCCAGCGCAAGCTGCAGACCCGGGACGTGCTGCTGGTCCAGCACAGCGGCTGCGGGCTGGCCACCTTCACCGACGACGACTACGCCGAGGCCCTCGCCGACGAGACCGGGATGCGCCCCTCCTGGCGGACGCACGCCTTCCGTGACCCGGTGGTCAGCGTGCGCCGAGGCATCCGGCAGCTGCGCCACGATCCCTTCCTGCACCCGGACACCCGGGTCCGCGGGTTCGTCCTCGACATCGAGAGCTTCAACCTCGAGGAGGTCCTGGTCGGGGACGGCACCGATCCCCGGCCGCTGCCCTCGGCGCTCGGCTGAGCGCTCAGCCCAGCCGCAGGGTCGTGAGGATGGCCCGGTGGTCGCTGCCGGGCAGGTCCAGGACCTCGAAGGACTCCGCGGTGCCGGTGCTGGAGAAGACGTGGTCGATCTCCGTGCCGAGCCAGCGCGGCGTCGACGTGGGCCAGGTCGCGGTCAGCGCCGAGCCCCGCTGGGAGGCGGCGTCGCCGCAGTCCGCCATGGCCTCGCGCAGCACCGAATGGTCGAGGGTGGCGTTGAAGTCGCCCGCGACGACCGTGGGGCGGCCGGTGCGGCACCAGTCGCCCGCGCCGTCGAGGTCCACGCGCCACTGTGCGACGGATCCCGCGGTGGGGGCCACCGAGTGGAAGGCCACGAAGGTCAGGTCGCCCAGCAGGCCGCCGGACACCTCGACGTACGGGAACGGGGAGTCCTCGGAGATCCGGCCGACGCGGAAGTCCACGTCCCCGAACCGCGGGGAGACCAGCGCGATCACCCCGTTGACGTCCTGGGAGTGCTCGCCGACCGACGCCCGGCTGACATAGCCGAGGTCCTCGATCAGCGGCTGCAGCCGCTGCCGGTAGCGCTCGCCGCCCTCGGGCAGGGCGACGACGTCCGGACGCTCGGTCCGGATCGTGTCGGCGAGCGCGTCGACGTCCGCGTCCCCGGTGTAGACGTTGAACGACAACACCTTCAGGGTGTCGCCGCCGGTCGGCAGCGGGTCCGCGACGAGCCGCGGCGCGAGCGGCGCGGCGCCCACCGCCAGCACCGCGAGCATCGCGACGGGGAACGGCCAGGCCCGGCGCATCCCCACCGTGACGAGCGCGAGGACCACGACGACCACGGCGAGGGCCACGACCAGCACCGGGCGGAAGGCGATCAGCTGGGTGAAGGGGCTCCAGCGGTCCAGCCCGAACCACAGGTCCGGCACCAGGAACACCGACGCGACCAGGGCGAGCGTGACCGCCCCGACGAGCCGACCGACCAGACCCCGTCTCCGCGGGCGGGCCGGGGGCGGCGGGACGACCGGGATGCGCTCGGTGGGGGGCTCGATCATCGACGGCCTCGCCCGGTCTGCGGGGCGCGGTCGCGGCTTCCACTCATCGGGTCGGCGCTCATCGCCGTTCAGTGTGCCCGAGTGCGGGGTGCGGCCTGCGGCTCACTCAGCGTGGTTTCAGGCAGTGGTTTCGGGCAGTGGTTTCGGGCAGTGGTTCATGCAGCGGTGCAGGCCCCGCACGAGTCCGGGTAGCGGGTGCACCACGGGGTCATGCCCGGCAGCCTGCCGCGGTGGGCGGCGACCCAGGTGTAGACCCGCTCCTGCACCCCCGCGGTGCGGGCGTAGACCGTCTGGGGCAGGTCGCGGCGCAGCGCTACGGACAGCGCGGCGTTGATCGCCGCGGCACCGGTCGTCACCCGACCGTCGGCGGTGAAGTGCAGGACCTCCTTGCACCGCTCGGGGGTCGCCCCGACGCGCTCCGGCACGCCCGGACCCTGCAGCGGCAGGCTCGTCACCCGGGCCTCGCGGTCGAGGAGGCGGAACCAGCCGAGCGCGCGGGTGCAGAAGCCGCACTCGCCGTCGAACACCAGCAGGCCGGACTCGGGGATCGCCATGTGCCCAGTGTGCGAGGCTGGTCCGCGTGCCGCACGTCCCCGTCGAGGAACGCAGGCCGCAGTTGATCGAGGCGGCGATCCGGGTCGTCGCGCGGGAGGGGGTCGCGCGGGCGACCACCCGCCGGATCGCCGAGGAGGCCGGGGCGCCGGTGGCCACGCTGCACTACAGCTTCCGGAACAAGGAGGAGCTGTTCGCCGCGGTCACCGAGCACGGCGCACGGCGGTCGGAGGAGGCGTTGGGTCGGCTCCCGGTGGCGCCCGGCGAGGGTCTGCGGATCGCCGTCACGCAGATCCTCGGGCTCTACCGGGACGGGGCGGTGCGGGATCCGGGCACGGTCGCCGCCGAGCTCGAACTGCAGGCCTGGGCGCGGCGCACACCGGGCCGGCGGGAGCTGGCCGACCGGTGCTACGTGCTGCACGGGCGGGCGGTCGTCGGGGCGCTGCGGGCCGCGGCGTCGGAGGCGGACCGCGGGGTCGACCTGCCGCGGCTCGCCCGGCTCGTCCTGGTCGCGTCGGACGGGATGGCATTGCGAATCCTGGCCAGCGGGCCGTCGGTGATGGCGGACGTCGAGCTCGGCGTGCTCGCCGAGGGGCTCGTCGCAACGGCGGCGGGAACAACCGGGTGACCGGAGCGGTTCAACTGGGTCAAGTGACCCAGTCGAGAGGAGACGTCATGCTGACCGCCGAGGACCGCGCCCTGCTGGAGCGCCCGCTGCACGGCTACCTGACCGTCGCGCCGCGCCCCGGGCACCGCCCCGTCACCCGTCCGGTCTGGTTCGGGCTCACCGACGACGGCGTCGAGGTGTTCACGTTCGCCAGGGCACCCAAGGTCGACCGTGTCCGCACGGACCCGTGGGCCTCGTTGGTGGTGGCGACGCCGGAGGGCGAGTCCGAGCGGTGGGTCGCGGTGTCCGGCGACGTCACGGTGCACGACGAGGGCGCGGGCGAGCTCGCGCGTCGGCTGGCGGGGGAGTACTGGGACCTGGCCGACCGGGACAAGGCCGCCGCGCTCGAGGCGATGCTCACCGAGGACCTCGTCCGCCTGGTCATCCGCCCCGACGACGTCCGGCGCGGCGCTTAGAGTCTCACCCATGACCGACGTGACGATCTGGCACAACCCGCGCTGCACCAAGTCGCGCCAGGCCCTCGCCCTGCTGGAGGGGAAGGGGGTCGACGTCGAGATCGTGCGGTACCTGGACACGCCCCCGGACCGGGCCGGTCTGGAGGCGGTGCTCGAAAAGCTCGGTGTGCAGGACCCGCGGGCGATCGTGCGGAAGGGCGAGAAGGTCTACCGGGAGCTCGGGCTCGCCGAGGCGGACCGGGACACCCTGCTCGACGCGATGGTGGCCGCCCCGATCCTGATCGAACGGCCCATCGTGATCAAGGGCGACCGCGCGGTCGTCGGCCGCCCGACCGAGGCCGTCCTCGACCTGCTCTAGGAGCACCCTCCTAGAGGTGGGCCGGGGTCGGGGTCAGGGGTGCCCTGACCCGCAGCATCCCGCCGGTGATCTCCGCGGTCGGGCGCAGGCCTGCGCGGCGGAGCAGCTTGGTGACCTTCATGTTCTGGGTGTGCGTGGTCGCGGTGAGCTCCGCGCCGCCCAGCTCCGTGGCCAGGTCGGCCGCCCGGCGGACCAGGGCCGTGCCCAGCCCGCGGCCCTGCCAGGCGTCCTCGACGATCACCGCGAACGCGGCCGACGTCCCCCCGGTCCGCTCGACGTCCACCATCCCGACCGCGCTGCCGCCGTCGACCGTCAGGGCCAGCACGGTCCGCGGGGTGCTGGTGAGCCGTTCGAGCTCCTCCGGCTCGAGGCGCGGGGCGGCGGAGAGGAACCGCGCGCTGCGGCTCTCCGGCGAGCACCGGGCGTGCATCGCGGCGATCAGCGGCACGTCAGTCGGGGTGGCGAGGCGCAGCCGGACCTCGGACCCGTCCCGCAGCAGCAGGATCGGGTCGATCCGCCCCGCGTTGGGCGTCCGCGGGCCGCTCATCGACAGCTGCGCGGACAGCTCCAGCAGCGCCGCCGCGCGGGACAGCTCGGTGGCGGTGAACGGCCACGCCCGGCCGAGGTGCACCTGGGCCAGCCCGACCCGCAGGATGTGCACGTGCCCGCCGGGCACCACCGCGCCCGGCTCGACGATCCTCGCCCGCAGCAGCGTGGCGACGGCCTGCGGGGCGCTGCCCGGGTCCGCCGCGACCATGCGGGCCAGCGCGAGCGCGGTGGTGGCGGTGTCCGCCAGCTCCGTCGCGTCCGCGCGGACGAGCAGGGTGCAGGGGATACCCGCCTGCTCGACCGCGGCCACCATGCTCGCGGGCTCGATCGACTCCGGGATCTTCACCAGCAGCTCGTCGGTGACCGAACCGTCGTCCGCGGGTTCCCCCACCACGTGCAGCGACAGGATGTTGCACCCGGAGCGACCGACCGCCGTCGCCAGCTCGCCGAGCCTGCCGGGTCGATCCTCGAGCTCCACGTGCACGCGCCATAGCGCCACGCCTACCGCCTCCTTGCGATTGCGTACCGGTCACCGACTCCGGCCGGAGACCGTCCCCCTGGCCCCATCGTGGCCGCGGCGCGTTACGAGATCGCTACACGGCGATGACGCCTAGATGCTGGCAGGTGTGATCCGGGCCGTCGACCGTCGGGCGAAGTCGATCTCGGTGGCCATGTGGCGCAGGGTCTCCGCGACGACCAGCGAGCCGTGGCCCGCGTCGAACCGGGCGACCTCGTAGGGGAGGTCCGCCCGCTCGGCGAGCGCGTCGAGGTAGTTGTCGATCTGCCGGATCGGGCAGCGCGGGTCGTTCTCCCCGGCGAGGACCAGCACCGGCGCCCGCACCTGGCCGACGTAGGTCAGCGGCGAGGCCAGCCGGTAGGTCTCCGGCACCTCCTCGGGTGACCCTCCGAACAGCGCCCGGTCGAAGGACCGCAGCTGCTCCATCTCGTCCTCGTACGCGGCGAGGTAGTCCGCGACGGGCACCCCGCCGATCGCCGCGGACCAGCGCTCGGGCTGGGTGCCCGCGGCGAGCAGGGCGAGGTAGCCGCCCCAGGACCAGCCCTCCACCACACACCGGGCCGGATCGGCCAGCCCGGAGGCGACGACGGCGTCCTGCACCGCGGCGACGTCCGCAAGCTCGGTGAGCCCCGGCCTGCCCTCGATGGCGTCCCGCCAGGCCGAGCCGTAGCCCGTCGAGCCGCGGTAGTTGACCTCGACGACCGCGAACCCGGCGTCCACCCAGGCGGCGCGGGCGGGGGAGAAGCGGTCCTCGTCCGCGGCGTGCGGGCCGCCGTGCAACGCGAAGACGGTCGGGAACGGGCCCTCGCCCGCGGGCGTCGCGACGAGGGCGTGCACGTCGCCGACCCAGAGGTCCTGCACCGGAACGGAGTCCGGCGCGGGCTCGCCGAGCCGGACGAGGACGCGGTCGCCGTCCGCGGACAGCGCACGGACCGCGGACGGGTGGGCGGCCGACGACGCCGTGTACTCCAGCGTGCCGTCCGGCCGGACGTCGGCGGACCCGATGCAGCCCGGTGCGGTCGGCAGGTCGGTGAGCTCACCCGTCTCGAGGTCGTAGCGGTGCAGCCGGGTGCGGGCGGCGTGGGTGTGCCAGATCAGCAGGGCGGAGGCGTCCGGGTAGAAGTCCGCGTCCAGCTCGCCGGGCAGGCCGAGGTCGAGCTCGGTCTCGGTGTCGGTGGCGACGTCCCAGAGCAGCAGCTCCTCGCGGCCGCGCCGTTCGTGCCCGACGAGCAGCCGCTGGTCCCCGCGGACGGGCGAGAACGCGACGGGGCTCAGGCCCCTCCCCGGCCCGTCCCACTTGTCCGCGACGGTCTCGCCGGTCACCGTCAGCACGCGCAGCGCGGGGTGGCGGGAGTCGCCGTGCTCGGAGTGGCTGATCGCGACCAGGGTCTCGTCCTCGGACAGCCCGCCGACGCCGGCGTCCTCGGTGGTCTTGTAGAGCACCGCGGCTCCGCCCCCGCCGAGCTCCGCGATCCAGACCGTGGTCCCGTCGTCCGTCGAGGTGCCGACGACGACCCGCTCACGGCCGATGTCCAGGCCGGCCGGGTAGCCGTCCTCGACGTCCGGGAGCGGCCGGGTCTGCTCGCCGCCCGCCCACGGCTGGGTGATCCAGTGGCCGAACTCGTCCCCGTCGGTGTCGGAGAACCACCAGACGCTCTCGCCGTCCGGCGGGAGGGTGGCGTAGTAGGTGCCCGCCGGGCGGTCGGTGAGCTGCCGGTGCTCGTCGGTGGCGCGGTCCCAGAGGTGGACCTGGGTCGTCCCGCTGAGGTTGGAGCTGTAGACGCAGCGGTCCGGGGCGTCGAGCGCCCAGGCGGGCCGGGACATCCGCACGGCGGTGAACCGGGCCCGCCAGCGCTGCTCGCGCTCGTCCTCGAACAGGGTCTCGGGGACCGGGGCGGCGGGGTGCGTACTCACCTCACCGATCCTGCACGATCAACCCGGTGAGCCGCAGGCGGTTGATCGCGGCGAGCTCGGCGCGGGTGCGGGCCGCCTCCTGCTCGGGGGTGTTCTCGAGGCGCTCGGTGAGCACGGCGAGCAGCTCGTCGGCGCTGCGGCCCGAGGCGCAGACCAGGTAGACGTGGCCGAAGCGGCGCTCGTACTCGGCGTTGCGCTCGGCCATGGCGGTGCGCACCTCGTCCGACGCGCTCGCCATGCCGGACTGCTCCTTCGCGCTGGTGGCCGAGTGCACGGCACGCTCGCCGATGCGGGGGTGGCCTGCGAGGGCGTCGCTCAGGTCGTCCAGGTCCGCCAGGGCGGTGTCCGCCGCGGCGAGCAGGGAGTCCAGGTCGCCGTACGGCCTGTCCGCCGCGACCGCCGCCGCCCAGGCGGGGGACGAGCACACCGCGATCAGGGCGGTGACGGCGTCGGCCGGGGGGAGCGCGTCGAACGCAGCGGTGCTGGTCACGGTGACAGGATGTCGGGCGCGGGGGATCAGGGGGAAACCCGGATTCGTCACAGTGCCGGGGCTGGCACGATCGGGGTGTGAACGAGCCGATCCGGCCACAGGACATGCGGGTCTCCGACGCCGATCGCGCGGTCACCGCCCGCCACCTGCAGTGGGCCCAGGGCGAGGGCCTGCTCGACCTGGGGGAGTTCGACACCCGGTCCGGCGAGCTGTGGGCGGCGAAGACCCGGGGTGAGCTGGATCGGCTGGTCCGCGACCTCCCGCCCGTCCCCGCCCAGGCGCCCACCCCGCGCCCGGGAACCTCGCCGACGGTTTTCTCGGACACCGGCGGCGGTACCGCCATGCGGGTGCTGACGATCGTCTTCACGTCGATCGCCGTGGTGAACCTGGTGGTCTGGGGCCTGGTCTCGCTGACCACCGGCGAGGCCGTCTACCCCTGGTTCCTCTGGTCCGGCATCCCCCCGCTCGCCGTCCTCCTCACCCTCTACGCCTTCGGGATCGGGCGGCCGAAGCGGGAGTGATCAGGCGAGCTCCGCCGAGCCGACGAGCACTCGGATCGCCTCCGCCACCTCGGCGCCGGTGGGGGCGGTGTCGGGGTCGAGGACCCACTGGACCATCAGGCCGGTGAGCAGGGACTGGTAGAAGCCGCCGAGGACGCGGGCGTGGCGGTCGGCCTCCGCGGCGTCCTCGGGCAGGGCGTGGAACATCGAGGCCAGCTCCTCGCGGGACTCCCGCTGGGCGCCGACCAGGGCGTCGTGCAGGCGGGGGGAGCGGGCCGCCTCGGCCAGCGACTCGACGTAGGTGGTCCAGAGCTTCCGGTCGGTGCGGAACAGCTCGACGATCGCCGACCACGCCTGCTCCACGCGCTCGTCCGGCGAGGCGCCGGGGTCCACCCGACCGAGCGCGGCGTCGAGCGCCTGCGACCACTCGCCTGCACCGCGGACCGCGGCCTCGGTGAGCAGCGCGTCCTTCGAGCCGAAGTGGTAGCCGATCGAGGCGAGGTTGGTGCCGGACACGGCGACGACGTCCCGGGCGGTCGTGCGGCCGAAACCCTTGGTGTACAAGCAGTCGGCCGCGCCGTCCAGCAGGTCCTCGCGATGTCCCATGGGCGGCGACACTAGTCGACCTCACGATCATGACAGGCGTGTGGGACGGACGTGTAGCTCACGTCGTGCGGCCGCGCAGGAGGGCCGACAGCAGCCCGACGACCCCGCCCGCGGCCAGCACCGGCAGGCCGGGCCCTGGCTGGACCAGCGCGCCGAGGTCCCCGGTCAGCCTGCCCACCGACGTGAGGTCCAGCGCGGCGACGCCCGCGGCCGCGAGGCCGGCCAGAGCCGCGAGGACGCGCAGCAGTGCCCCGGCGCGGGGCTGGAACCGCAGCGCCGCGACGAGGAACAACGCACCCCCGGCACCCAGGGCGATCCGGCCGTCGGCGCCGTCGAGGCCGATGATCGGCACCGCTCCGGCCACGGTGGCCCACGGCAGGAACACCGCCGCCCCGACGAGTCCGGCACCCACGATCCCCAGTGCCGCGCCGAGCGGGGATCGCCTGCGCACCTTGGGGATCGGCCGGGCGACGAACCCGATCGGCGAGCCGAGCGGCGCGTCCGGCATCGGGGGCCGCGGGGCGGGTGGGCGCGGGACGACGGGGAATACGCTGGTGGGCGGGTCGACGGGGGCCCCGTTCGCGGCGGAGACCCTCGAGCGGGGGCGGGGGCTCGGGATCGCGGGCGGTGGGCCTGCGGGGGCCGGTCGCCGTCGCGGGGCCGGGGGCGAGGAGGTCCAGGGCGACCGCGGCGCGGGCGGGACCGAGTCCGGGCGGGCGTGTGCACCCCGCCACGGCCGGTCGTCGTCTGCCTGGGCGGGGGCATGAGGGTCATGGTCGGTGGTCATCGAGTGCCTCCCTTTCCCTGCAGTCGGATCAGGTCCCGGTGTCCGTTACGTCGTGCTCGACGGGCAACCGAGACGACCCGGCCCGAGGAGGTGCTCGGCGCCCTTCCGTCACCTCGGTTCAGGCGTAGGGATCGGTGATCTCGCGCAGGCTGGTCAGGGCCTCGCGCAGCGCGGCCATGGCACCGGGTCCGAGGTGCTCCGACCACCGAGCCTCCACCTCCGCGACGGTCCCGTTCGCCACGCCACAGGCCTGCTCGCCGAGCGCGGTGAAGGTGATCAGGCGCGCACGACCGTCGCTCGGGTCCGGGATCCGCCGCAGGTAGCCCACCCGCTCGAGCTGGTCGACCAGCGCGCCCGCGGTCTGCTTGGTGACCTGCGCCTGCTCGGCGATGTCGGTCAGTCGGCTGCCGCCCGGCGCGATCCGCTGGAACACCCTGGCCTGCGCGAGGGTGAGCACGCCGTGGCCCGCGGCGTGCAGGGCCCGCATGACCTCGGCCTCCATCGCCCGGTAGGGGATGAACAGCAATGTCCCGACGTTCACCCCTTGAGTGTAGTCAGCTTCTCTGACTATCCTATTAGTCAGTAAAGCTGACCGAATCGGAGGCCGCCATGGAGCTGGACGCCGCGATCGACACCGCCCGCAGGGACTTCGCCGAGCTCCTCGCCGGCCTCACCTCGGAGCAGTGGGAGCAGCCGTCGCTGTGTGCCGGGTGGCGGGTGCGGGAGGTCGCCGCGCACGTCGCTTTGACGGCCGCTCCGCTGCTCACCCAGGTGTCGGCGGTGGTCAGGAGCGGGTTCCGCTTCGACCGCATGGTCGACGCGACCGCGCGGGCGAACGCCGCGAAGCCGCCGGAGCGACTGGTCGAGGAGGTGCGGGCACTGGTCGGCGTGCGCAAGCGCCCGCCGGGAACCACACCCGTCGACCCGCTGAACGACGTCCTCGTCCACACCCAGGACGTCGCCCGCCCGCTCGGCATCACGGTCCCCCTCGACCCCGAGGCCGCGGCAACGGCCGCGGACCTGGTGTGGAAGCGCCCCTTCCCGTTCCGTGCGCAGGCGCGGGTGCAGGGCCGGGAGCTGATCGCCACGGACGTCGACTGGCGCCGGGGTTCGGGCGAGCCGCTGGAGGCGCCGATGGGGGAGCTCCTGCTGATCCTCACCGGCCGAGTGCCCGTTCCGGTTCGTGGGCTGCCGCCCGGATGACAGGAAGGCCCCCGGCGCGCGTCCGCGTCGGGGGCCTTCCGTGTGCCCGACCCGGCTGTGCGTGACCACTCCGGGCCGGGCACGGTCCGGGGGCTGTGGAGGTCAGTAGCCCATCGAGTTGCAGGAGACGTTCGCAGAGGAGTACTTGCTCTCGTCGAGTGAGTTCGCGGTCTCGGTGTCGACGACCTGGCCGGTGGCGGTGTCCGTGATGGTGCAGGTGACCGAGCCAGGGCCGGAGCTCACGGCGGACACGCTGGCGTACGAGTAGTCCCCCGTGCTCTCAACGGACTTGCGCCAGGGGAGCGACTGGTAGTCGGTCGACGAGCTCATCGCGCTGTCGGTGCCGTACGAGACCATGATCTTCTTCGCGGTTCCGGTGATCTCCAGCTGGTAGGTGTGAGGACCGGCCGACGCGGGGGTGACGATGTCGGCAGGCCCGGCCGTGCTCGCCCCGGTGCTGACCGGACCGGCGGCAGAGGGGATGGCGTTCAGGTCCTCGGCGAGCTGGTTGAGGCCGCTGAAGACGATCACCATGCCCCAGATGCCGAGAGCGATCGCGCCGACTGAGGCGGCGGTACCGAAGAGAGCGGTCTTCTTGTTGGTCGCAACCCTCTTGCGGGCCCTGGAGAAGCCGACGAGCCCGAGGATGACGCCGACCGCACCCAGCGCGAAGGCGACGAATCCGGTGAACGGCACGAGACCGAACAGGACGCCGACGATGCCGAGGCAGAGCGCGGCGATGCCGAGACCGTTCCGTGGGGCCACCGTCGCGGCGTGGCGGCCGGGTACCTGCTGAGGGTAGCCGGCTGGGGCCCACTGCGGCGGAATCTGTCCAGCCCTGGGGTCGTAGCCGGGGTGTGCGGGATAGGACTGCTGGGGGTAGGCGGCGGGCTGGGCGGGCTGCGGACGCTGCGGGCTCTGCGGAGTGGTCACGTCCCGCATGTCGTTGGGCCGAAT
>Ga0070671_100002051_pt1 | contig 15530 bp, 17 predicted proteins | sample KBSS73metaG_FD_65341 | JGI IMG/M metagenome (GOLD analysis project Ga0070671, IMG submission 65341) | Switchgrass rhizosphere microbial communities from Kellogg Biological Station, Michigan, USA - KBS S7-3 metaG | ecosystem: Host-associated > Plants > Roots > Rhizosphere > Soil ...
AATCCTAGAAATCAAGGTCCAGACCAACAAAAAAGGCCTGCATAAATGCAAGCCCCTCTTAAATTATTTTGCTGGTTCTTTATTTTACAGCGTCAACAACTGCTTTGAAAGCATCTGGATTGTTCATCGCTAAATCAGCTAACACCTTACGGTTAAGGCCGATGTTTTTAGCGGTTAACTTACCCATTAACTGAGAGTAAGAAATCCCATGCTGACGGGCACCTGCGTTGATACGTTGTATCCATAAAGCCCTGAATTCTCTTTTCTTGGTTTTACGGTCGCGGTAAGCGTATTGTAAACCTTTTTCAACTGTGTTTTTTGCAACGGTATAAACCTTGCTTCTTGAACCCCAATAACCTTTGGCGAGGTTCATGATCTTTTTCCGGCGTCTTCTCGACGCTACTGCGTTAACTGAACGTGGCATCTTTTTGTCTTTTTGGTAGTGAGTGTCAGCTAACTAGCTGCTCTTGTAAACTCTAATACCTGGTTTTTAAATCTGTTAATTACTTTCCGATACAAAGCATACGTTTTACGTTACCCATATCCGCATCAGATACTAAACTGGTGTGGGTAAGAGCACGTTTACGTTTCGTCGACATCTTGGTTAAGATGTGGCTTTTGTATGCGTTCTTTCTTGCGATTTTACCGGTTCCAGTAAGCGTAAAACGCTTTTTAGCACTGGAATTGGTTTTCATTTTTGGCATAACTATTTATTTAGATTTGAGATATGAGACTTGAGATATGAGAATTTTACTTCCCTGCTCAAATCTCGTACTCGTTTGTTAATTTATTCCTGATCATCCGATGTGTCTCAAATCTCACATCTAATATCTCATATCTACTTTTTCACTCCCTTGGAGGCTACGGTTAAAAACATCCGTTTACCTTCCAGTTTTGGTAACTGCTCTACCTTGCCCACTTCTTCCAATGCCTGGGCAAAACGTAATAAAAGAATCTCGCCCTGCTCTTTATAAACTATCGCGCGACCTTTGAAATGCACGTACGCCCTCACCTTTTCGCCAGCTTCCAGGAATTTGACGGCATGTTTTAATTTAAAGTCAAAATCATGATCATCCGTATTTGGCCCGAAGCGGATCTCCTTAATAACGGTTTGCTTAGCGTTACTTTTGATCTCCTTCATCTTCTTCTTCTGTTCGTAAATAAACTTGTTATAGTCTATCACTTTACAAACAGGTGGGACAGCATTCGGTGAGATTTCAACAAGGTCCAACTCCTGCTCTTGCGCTATTGCCAGGGCGTCTCTCAATGAGTACACACCTTGTTCCAGGTTATCACCGACAAGGCGAACTTCCTGAGCTCTGATGAATTGATTAATGTTGTGTTCGGCTTCCTTTTTCTTAAAAGGTGGCCTTGGTCCTCTGTTAAAATTGGGTTTGTTTAATGCCAAGTTATACCGTTATTTCTTTTATTATCTGTTGTTTAAATTCTTCAATTGTCATGCTGCCCAAATCGCCCTGCCCATGTTTACGAACAGAAACCAAGCCCTCGGCTTCTTCTTTTTCGCCTACAATAAGCATATAAGGGATCTTTTTGACTTCAGCATCGCGTATCTTCCGCCCTATCTTTTCGTCTCTAAAATCAATCAGCCCGCAAATATCGGAATCTTTTAATATATCAGAAAGTTTTTTTGCATATTCTTCATATTTTTCAGATATCGGCAGGATGGTAAATTGTTCCGGCGACAACCACAATGGGAAATTACCGGCACAATGCTCTATCAAAACTGCCACAAAACGCTCCAAAGAGCCAAATGGCGCCCGGTGGATCATTACCGGGCGATGCTTCTGGTTATCGCTGCCAGTATATTCCAGTTCAAAGCGTTCAGGTAAATTATAGTCAACCTGGATAGTTCCGAGCTGCCATTTACGGCCAAGGGCATCTTTTACCATGAAATCAAGCTTAGGGCCATAGAACGCTGCCTCACCTAATTCGACTACAGTTTTCAATCCCTTTTCATCGGCTGCCTCAATAATTGCCTGCTCTGCCAAAGCCCAGTTCTCGTCAGAACCAATGTATTTGGCCTTATTTTCGGGATCGCGAAGCGACACCTGCGCAGTATAATCTTCAAAGCCCAGGGCTGAAAAAACGTAAAGCACCAGGTCAATAACTTTTTTAAACTCATCCTTCACCTGGTCGGGCCGGCAGAATAGATGCGCATCGTCCTGTGTAAAACCACGAACGCGTGTCAGCCCATGCAGCTCGCCGCTTTGCTCATATCGGTAAACGGTACCGAATTCAGCATAGCGAACAGGCAGATCTTTATATGAACGCGGTTTGGTTTTATACATTTCGCAGTGGTGGGGACAGTTCATCGGTTTCAGGAAGAACTCCTCTCCTTCCTGCGGAGTTTGTATTGGCTGGAAACTATCCTTGCCATATTTCTCATAGTGACCTGAAGTAATATACAGGTTTTTATGTCCAATATGCGGCGAAATTACCTGCTCGTAGCCTGCTTTTACCTGTGCAGTTTGCATAAAGCGAACTAAACGTTCACGCAAAGCAGTTCCTTTTGGCAGCCATAATGGCAAGCCCATGCCCACTTTTTCGGAGAAAGCAAACAGCTCCAGTTCTTTACCTAATTTCCGGTGATCGCGTTTTTTTGCCTCCTCTATCAGGTGCAAATAATCGGTCAGTTCACTTTGTTTCGGGAAAGTGACCGCGTAAATACGTGTTAGCTGTTTGCGTGTTTCGTCACCGCGCCAGTAAGCACCGGCAACGTTCATCAGTTTAACTGCTTTTACAAACCCGGTGTTCGGGATATGCGGCCCGCGGCAAAGGTCGGTAAAGTTACCCTGTGTATAGAAAGTAATTGAGCCGTCAGGCAGGTCCTTTATCAAGTCCAGCTTGTACTCATCGCCTTTTTTTGTAAAATAATCAATCGCATCAGCTTTTGTAACCGGAGTGCGGACATATTCCTCTTTAGTTTTGGCCAACTCCAGCATTTTTTCTTCGATCTGCTTGAAATCATCCGAAGAAAATTCACGGTCGCCAAAATCTACATCATAATAAAAGCCTGTTTCAATAGCCGGGCCGATACCAAACTTGGTACCCGGATACAAAGCCTCCAAAGCTTCGGCCATTAGGTGCGCCGACGAGTGCCAGAATGTAGCCTTGCCATTCGTATCGTTCCAGGTCAATAGTTTTATATGCGCATCCTGCTCAATTGGCCTGCCGGCATCCCAAACCTGGCCATCAACTTCGGCCGCTAATACGTTTCGTGCTAAACCTTCGGAGATCGACATTGCGATCTGCATGGAAGTAGTTCCCTTGTCATACTGACGAACGGAACCGTCAGGAAGTGTTATGTTAATCATCTACAACTATGATTGGGCCCGTTGGCCAGTTTATAAATTATATTATTTAGTCGGTCATCTACTAAGTGACCTTATGTGTGAGGCAAATATAGAAGAATTTATTGTCTGAACCACGGATTACGCATATGAAATGATTACACTGATCAATCTGTTATGACAACGTTGTCAGCACGGTCTCTCCTTTCGTATTTTTCGCGGATGTATTTATTGATATAGGTTGCTAAATCGGAACCTTTTAAAGCACGTTTCTTCATTTCTTCAACATGCTTTTTACCCGGTCTGGTATAACTGTAGGTGTACACAAACGGCTGGCCATCCTTATCAGGAGGAAAAAGAATTTTTATGTCCCGCTCTTCAATACTATAAGCCAATACACCACTATTGTGATCGCTGTGATATTTGTGCATTTTGAATAGCCCCATACCCTGCCAAACAAAAAACTAACCAGTATGATTTTAAGAAAATCCGAAATCTTCTTCGGCGTCAGGTACTGCAACTGTAAACTGCTACTACACATTCCCCCACCCGTGCGCCAATACATCGGCCAGGTGTATGGTTTTTACTGGAAGGTTGTTTTTATCGATATATCCCTGCAAGTGCAGTAAGCAAGACGCATCGGTTGATATGATATAATCCGCCCCGGCAGCCAGGGCATTGTCTACTTTTTGCTGGGCCATTGCGGTTGAAATGGCATCAAATTTTACGGCAAATGTTCCGCCAAAACCGCAGCAAGTTTCATTGTCTTTCAAATCGACCAACTCCAGGCCGAGTACTTTTGATAATAGCTGACGGGGTTCTTCTTTGATCTTGCATTCGCGCAAGGCGCTGCAACTATCATGATATACTGCACGGCCATCCAGCTCAGCGCCGAAATAATCCACCTGCAGGATGTTTACTAAAAAGTCTGAAAGTTCATAAATGTTCCCCTGTATGGCACGGCATTTATTATGCAGAAGTGTATTGGTAAACAGGTCATTGTAATAATTTTTTACCATGCCCGTACAAGACGCCGATGGAGTGATGATCACGCTGTCCTCCGAAAAACCATTAAGAAACTTGGTGCCTACCGTTTTAGCCTCATCCCAAAAACCTGCATTAAATGCCGGCTGACCACAGCAGGTTTGCTCCGGATTGTAGCTAACCGTGCAGCCCGCTTTTTCCAAAACTTTAACCGTATTCCAGGCGGTGTCAGGATAAAGCTGATCAACAAAACAAGGGATAAACAACTCAATCTTCATCGGTGGCTAATTTCAGAAAAAAATCGGAGTTTTTGTCTGAATCAGAATTACCTGAATTTAAGAATGAATAGAATCCTGAAAATAGGTTGATCTACAATTCCAGTTTCAAACAAAATGCGTTAGCGATATCAGCAGATACCCACGGCTAATCACACAAATCCCAAAATCATCTCAACGTATTTAATAATGACTTCACTCAGTGTCATAAGTGATCTAAGTCATTTATCCATACTGTCTTTGGGTTGTATATTGCTTAGTATTCAAATCATATTTCGTTAATACATGTGGTGGCAATATCTTTTGGTTTTTATCGGTGCTTTTCTGTTTGATGTTGTGCCGTTCCCGCTTCCGCCTGCTTTTACCGTTATGATTTTCCTTCAAATTGTATTCGGGCTCGATATCTGGTGGGTAATTATAATAGGTGTTATGGGGTCTATCTTAGGAAGGTATCTGCTTACTTTGTACATCCCCTTGCTTGCAGATAGAATATTCAAAAAATCAAAAAACAAGGATGTGCAGTTTTTAGGCGAACAAATGAAGGACCTGGGCTGGCGCGGACAGGCCGCCATACTGACATATACCCTTTTACCTTTGCCCACCACGCCGATATTTGTGGCCAGCGGCATGGCGCGTATCAACGCCATTTATGTCATACCTACATTTTTCGTCGGTAAATTTACAAGCGATGCCATTACAGTGCACCTGGGTAAATATGCTTCGGAAAGCATAGAAAACATAATTGAAAAGGGCTTCTCGTGGCCATCTGCTGTCAGCCTGATATTCGGGCTGGTCTTTCTCTGTGGTACTTTATTTATCGATTGGCGTTCGCTGCTTCTAAAAAGAAAGCTGTTGGTCAATTTCAGGGTGTTTAAAAGAAGATCTATTGTAAAACAAAATGCGTGAACGCTAACTGGTCATTGACCTTCATAAATAACCCCTGAAGTAGTGGTTTCATTGAGTTCGATTCTTTTCAAACCGGGTATCAAAGGTCTTATTTTACCCCAAAGCCATACCGATAAATTTTCGCTGGTGGGATTTTCCAGTCCAGGCAAATCATTCAAACAATGATGATCGAGCTGATCAATGATAGGCCGAATATAATTTTTCAGGTCGGCAAAGTCTATCACCCAACCATCTGGTTCCAGAATTTTTCCATCAGTAAAAACTGTTAACCGGTAAGTATGGCCGTGCATGTTTTTACGCCCTTGAGGTACATTGGGCAAAAAATGGGCCAAATCAAATGTAAAACTTTTATAAATAATCATCGCATGCAAAGCTGCAATGTCAAAGCTTATTAAAAAATGACATTAATCAGTTTTGTGACTGAAAAACTTGAGATACTGTTTGATTATGTCTTTTGTCATAGATCAACAAAGAGATTAGCAATATCAACCCTGCGATAAAATAAATACATAACACCAAAGCCGAATTGCGCATGCTGTTGGTAATATCGTCCACCAGTCCAAAGCTGAACATTCCACCTACAATGGCTATTTTTTCAGTCACATCATAAAAGCTAAAAAAAGATGCTGAATCGGGAATATCCTGAGGAATTAATTTTGAATAAGTGGACCTCGAAAGCGATTGTATACCGCCCATAACAAGGCCAACTATAATTGCCAATAAATAAAATTGACCAGCCGTGGTAGTAAAATATGCTGCAATGCATACACCAATCCAAATAATAACAACCCCCGCCAGTACTTTCACATTACCGTATTTGTCTGATAGCCTCGACATAAGCGTGGCCCCCCCTATTGCAACTAACTGTATAATGAGAATGATCTGTATCAGCGAACTGGTTTCCATCTTCAATTCCTTTGCTCCAAAGCTGGTAGCCACCAGCATGATGGTTTGTACACCCATTGAATAAAAAAAGAAGGCAGGCAGATACCGTTTTAGCACGGGCATGTTTTTTACCTGTTGCCATACTTTTCCAAGTTCGATAAAGCCACCTTTAATTAAGTTTTTGTGATGACTCTGTGCATTTGGGCTGCCTTTGGGTAATACAGTGAATGGAATATATGCGAAGCATATCCACCAAACACCTACCAGCAAAAATGAAAGTCGTGCGGGAAAACTTTTATCCGCAATTCCGAACCATTCAGGTTTAAGTACAAAAGCAAAACACACCAATTGCAATATTACACTACCAATGTATCCATAAGTAAATCCTTTGGCGCTCACACGGTCCTGCATATCCAGCGTGGCAATTTCGGGCAGATAGGAATTATAAAACACAAAACCGCCGCTATAGCCTATAGCCGCTAGTCCAAAAAACATCATGCTGGTTTGCAAAGTATCGGGTTTGAAAAAATAGAGCATTCCGCATGATATGGCGCCCAGCCACGTAAAAAACTGCATGAATATTTTTTTGTTACCACGATAATCAGCGATAGAGGTTAATATGGGTAATAACAATGCTATAACCAGATATGCAGCCGCCAATGTATAATCGGACAGGGCTGTATTAACAAAGCTATGTCCCCAAAAAGTGACGTGGTTCCCGGTTTTATCATTATTTGTGATAGCCACATAATACGCCGGGAAAATAGTGGATGTTATAACAAGATTATAGGCTGAATTGGCCCAATCAAAAAAGGTCCAGGCGCGTATCGTGCGTTTGTTGTTTTTAGCTTCCATTAATAAGCTAAAAGTATAGAAATTTTAGAGATGTGAAAAGGTCGGACTTTTGACTTCCGATATGTTACTTATTAAAACCCAGACAAATTATCAATTTATTAACAATTTAACACAATATTAACAATATTGACAATATATGTTAAAAATAAATGAATTTATGTTAATAAAATTCGATTTCGGTTAATTTATGCTTATCTTTGAAAGTAAAGACAGCAGCTATAAGGACTGCTGAGATATAAAAACTAGTATGAAACACGGACTTTTAATAGATATGGATGGTGTCATCTACAGCGGTGAGGATTTAATTACCGGGGCAGATATTTTTATAAATTATTTACTGAAAAACGATATACCTTTTACCTTCATGACTAATAACAGTCAGCGTACACGGCTGGAAGCAGTGCGTAAGCTAAAACGACTGGGCATAGAAGTAACTGAAGATCATATATACACGAGTGCTATGGCTACCGGTAAGTTCCTGGGCGACCAAAGCCCTAACGGAACCACAGCTTATGTTTTGGGCGAAGGTGGTTTGTTGACCAGTTTGCACGAGAATGGCATTACACTGGTTGATACTGATCCTGAGTTTGTTGTACTGGGCGAAGGACGAAATTTCACTCTCGAAATGGTACAACGGGCTGTAGATATGATATTAGCCGGTGCTAAATTTATCACCACTAACCGCGACCCATCGCCCAAAAAACCGGGATGGAACAACCTGGGCATCGCAGCAACCACAGCCATGATTGAAGAGGCTACGGGAAGAAAGGCCTTTGTTACTGGTAAACCGAGCCCGGTAATGATGCGTTCGGCAAGGAAATATCTTGGCCTTGAAACGGCGGAAACAACGGTTGTGGGCGATACAATGGAAACCGATATTCAGGGTGGTGTACAAATGGGCTACAAAACTATATTGGTGCTTTCGGGGATATCCGATAAGGATACACTGAGCCATTATGCTTTTAAGCCCGATTTAGTAATAAGCTCGGTCGACAAGATCAAGTTTCCACTAAAGTGGTGGTAAAACCTGGTGAAATTGTTCCTCATTTATAAAACATTTAATTTAGTTAATTGATTATGTATTAATGAGTAACGCAATTCCGGGCCATGCAAAAATATCAACGAATATCGATAATAAGTATCCTGTCAGCCGCAATTATTATTGGCAGTTGCAAAACAAAATTTGATACCACCAAATCAAATTTTACGGCTGCCCGCTCAGAGACAGCTCTGGATCATGGCCGGGTATTGGTTTATAGCATTTGCGGCGGATGCCATTATGACCGGTCAGTCAATAAATTTATCGGGACACGCATTCATGAAGTGCCGGGTATTGTTGGAACGGTTTATTCGGCAAATCTTACGCATTCCAAATCAAATGGCGTGCTTGCGCATTATTCAGATGCCGAGATAAAATATTTGCTTAAAACAGGTATAGCTCGCGACGGACGTTTTGTTCCCTATATGTTGCGCCCCAACATGGCTGATGAAGACCTTAATGCTATCATCGTTTACCTTCGTTCGGATGATCCGGCTGTATCTGCTGCTGATACGACTATAGGCAGCACTCATTTTACGTTGATTGGCAAAATGGCAATGAATATGATGGCAAAACCTTTACCGTATAAAACGGATATTAAAAGGCCGCCCGAAAATGATTCAATTGCTGCGGGCCGGTATTTAGTCGACAATATCGGCTGCTTTCATTGTCATTCAAAAAGCCTGACCAAGTTAAATTATCTCTATCCTGAACAGTCCAAAGGTTATATGGCCGGGGGTATGAAGTTTAAAAGCCCGCAAGGCATAGAAATATATGCTTCAAATCTGACGCCCGATAAGCAAACAGGAATTGGCAGCTATACTAAACAGCAGTTCAGAAAGGCGGTAAAAGACGGCGAATCGCCTCGAGGAAAGTTGCATCCGCCAATGCCTGAATTCAAAAAATTAAGTGACCCGGAAATTGATGCGATGTATGCTTATTTACGATCTATCCCACCTGCAGATCATAAAGTTCAGGGTCATTGATCACTTAAAGCAAATTCCACAGCTGCATCGGAATGTATCCGAGCAGTATCAAACAATGGAATATCAATATCGTCCGGACTGATCAATAACGGAATTTCTGTGCAACCCATAATTATACCTTCTGCTCCCATGTCGGTGAGTTTACGCATTACGTCGAGATAAAATTGTTTGGTTTCAGGCTTAAATAAGCTTCTGCCGAGCTCTTCAAATATCGTGTAATGTATAAACTCCCGTTCGTTATCATCTGGTATTAGCACTTCTATGCCTTGTTGAGTCAATTTATCTCTGAAGAACGGCCGTTCCATTGTAAACTTAGTACCTAATAAACCTACTTTTTTTAACTTCTGTTCAGATATGACATTAGCTGTCGCTGTTGCGATGTGTATCAAGGGCAATCGTACGTTCTGTTCCAATTGATCTGCTATCATATGCATGGTGTTAGCGCATAAAACAATCGCCTCTGCACCGCTATTTTTCATATTCAAGCTTGCCCCAGTAAGCATTTTCAATGTGTTGTCCCAATCTTCGGCGTCGTTATTTCGTTTAATATCCTGATAATTAAAGGAATGGATCATGCACTCGGCAAAGTTCAGGTTACCGAGTTTTTGGTTGATGCCCTGGTTAATCATCCTGTAATAATCAATAGTGGATACCCAGCTGATACCGCCAATCAGTCCTAATATTCTCATCTAAGTAAAATGTAAAAAGTATGTCTGATATAAAACCTGTTAAACTTCATCTGCCGGATAATGAATACCGGCTACCTTTCTAATTTTATCCAGTGTTTCCAGCAGTAAAATAGTGTCAGCAAAGGAAACGATGTTGCTTTCAGTTAGTCCGTTTCTCAAACAATCATTTACATGCCTGGCCTCGTATTGATAACCAAAGCCTTGCTCTTTATGTACAAGGATAACTTGTTTTGTATCTGCCTTTCCTTTACTAAACTCAATGGTGGATGATGGCTCATAAAATCTTGAAGTAAGTCTGATTCTTCCCTCAGTGCCGCAAATATCCGCTTCAGTTGCCAGGTCAGAAGAAAACGTAGAAAACATTTGTGCCAAGGCGCCATTTTTATAGCGAAAAAGTATAGCGCACTGCTCATCCACTCCGGTAGAGGCTGGCGTCATGGTGGCCTCAATATGGTCGGGTTCACCGAGCACACTCATGGCTATAAATACGTTATAAATGCCGATATCCATTACGGTGCCGCCACCCAATAAGGGATCAAATAACCTGGCAGGGACAGGTGGAATTGGTTTAAACCCAAAATTTACCAGTACCGACGTAATTTCGCCTAATAAACCTTGCTGTACCATCTCAAGCGTTTTAACATAATGCGGATGAAATTTGGTCCATAAGGCTTCCATCAAAAAGAGTTTCTTTTCTTTAGCCAGGTTAATCATTTCAATCGCCTGTCTGCTATTCATGGCGAAAGGCTTTTCACACAATACCGCTTTATTATGCTGTAAACACAATAAAGCATTTTCGTAATGCAGATTATGTGGCGTGGCAATATAAATTACATCCACTTCGGGGTTTTGAGCCAGTTCCTCATAGCTGTAATGACAGTATTGCACCGGAAATTCTTTGTTGAATTCATCAGCCGATTGCTGACTGCGCGAGCCGATGGCCATCAATTCACAGTTTTCTGCTAACCTGAGATCGGATGCAAATTTGCGTGCAATACGTCCCGCACCTAAGATGCCCCAGCGAATAATTCTCATTTTGGTTTAATTAAATTTAAGAGATATGCGAAGATAGATTTATTGAGTACAAATAAACAAAAGGCGGATAACACAATATGCTATCCGCCATTTTATAAGTTACAGATTGCCCTGTTTATTTAAGATGCGAGCGCAACATCCAGGCCATTTTTTCGTGGTCTTCCATCAGACCGGTAATGAAATCGCTGGTGCCCAGGTCTTTATAATCATTGGCAAATGGATTGATATTTCCCCTGATAAATTCAATAATGCTTTCATGATCTTCTGTCAATTCACGAATGAAACCTAAACTGTCGTTTGTCCTTTCTGTGAGTTCGGCCAGGTGGGTAAGCTGTAAAAAGCTTTTCAATGTGGCAGGCGCATAATGGCCGAGCATACGGATACGCTCAGCAACGCTATCCATTATCTCATCCAATTGTTCATACTGCGATTCAAAAAATAAATGCATCGAATGAAAATCAGGACCTTCAACGTTCCAGTGCGCATTGCGGGTTTTGGTATAAAGTACATATTCGTCGGCCAATAATTTTGATAGCTGCGCTGAAACTGCGCTCCTGTTTTCTTCGGTGATTCCAATATTTGTTTTCATGGGTGTGGGTTAAAGAATAAGTGTTTTTTCCTGTCGTACCAAGTTGAAGCAAATATAGGAAATGCAGACTACCTTACAGATAAACTTAGACAAAATTGACTTGATGATTACTTGAAGCGACTTTCGGATTATTCTATTCTAAATCGGCAACTTATTTCTCGTGATTTCGGGTTTCTTTACAAACGCCGGCCGCATAGGCCAACTTTTCTAATTTTGCATCCTGACGAATAGCCGATAAAGAAAGAATGCGGTTGTTGTAATTATTATCATATTGATGTCCCATTCAGGAAATTTTCCTTTGAGATTGATTAACAGGCCATCTGCACCCATATTTCCGAAACCAAATAACGCAGGTATTCTATACCAGTAGTAACAGAATATACCGGCAGCAGCAAAAAAACCGGCAGGTTTTTGCTCATATTTTGGTTGAATGGTTGCCAATAGCAATTGGCTGACTTATTTCCAAAAATAAACCCTCTTTAAATTGCTTTAAAGAGGGTTTTTCCATTCAGTGCACCACATGCGACCAAGCTTAAAGACCTTGAAGATATCTTACTGATAATTAAACAAATTAAGGAAACGGAAAAGTGGCTCTTTTGCGGTCCGAAGTCTGTTGAGGAACTTTATCCCGTGCTTAATTTGATGACTATAAAGGCAACTTGATTGATGTCATTGTCGCGATATACAAACAAAGTTATCTTGATTTATTTAAGTTAGTGGTCACATTGAAGGCTGGCTCTAACGGCGTATTTTTATATTGGAAGCGCGGCAAGTATTCGGCATTTTTTGAAATGTTCCGTTTCTTCATCGTACAAATCTCGAACCGTTTTGTGGTCGATTTGTGGAGAATCTCAAATTTATTGACTTAAACTATAGTACAGTGTGGGCTTAAATTTTAATTACATCTTCATGCCCGCCATACTATCACCATTCTTAAATATTGCTTCGCTGTTCAGCAAATAAGTACCATTTGTGACTACCACATCACCCGTGGTTAGCCCTGAAATTACTGGCACATAGTTTTGATTGCCTGAACCAACTGAGACCATTTTTGGCGAAAAGCTGCCGTCAGCATTCTTAACCCATACAATACTTCCCTTGCCGCCCGTCAATATTGCGGAGGCTGGTACAGCCAAACTACGGTTACCTTCCGAACCGATAGAGATATAAGCCAGCATTCCAGGGCGAATCAATCCCTGGTGATTGGAAATGCTAATCCTTATCAGATCTACTTTGGATTGATCTGATAATTCCGGATTGATAAATTCAACTTTGCCTGCAATAATCTGTCCGTTCAAGTTTGGTAAGGAAACATTTACTTTGTCGTTCATGTGATAATTTCCTGCCTCGGATGCATATAATTGCGCCTCTATCCAAAGCGTATTTAAGGCTTGTGTTTTGAGAACAGTCATACCTTCACTAACATAATCACCTTCATGAATCGCTATATCACTAACAGTACCCGCGGTTTTGCTCAATACGGTAACTGTAGCCGACACCTTGCCCGATTGCGTTAAATTCCTGATCTGTTCGGGTGATAGACCCCATATCAGTAACTTGTTTTCGGCGCTGCTAATGAGTTGCGCGTAATCAACATCTGGGTTGTGCAGTATTTTTTGCTGCTGCCTTGCCAACAGATACTCTTTTTCCGCTTCCAGCAAGTCTTCACTATAAATGGTGTAAACCGCCTGGCCTATACTTACTTTTTCACCAATTGTTCTAACAAACAATTGCTGCACGCGCCCGGCAACCCTTGCGCTCAATTCGTCGGTCTTGCTTTCGTCTGTGGTTACAGTTCCGGTCAAAGTTTTCTCAACCCCGGTATTTTCTTCGCGAACAGTATCAGTCTGAATACCGGCCAAGCGGATCTGTGCTGCTGTCAGCACGATTTTATTACCGTTCATCGCATCGGTTCGGGTAAGTTCCACCTTGATCAGTTTCATGCCGCAAATGGGGCAATTGCCGGGGTGATCTTCATGTACTTGCGGATGCATGGAGCAGGTATAATAAGCCTTTGCCTGCACTTCTGCGGTTGCCGGCTGCTGAGGTTTGGGTTTGCAGGCAGCAAGCCCTAACAGAACTAAGAATCCTATTGCTATTTTTATCTTATTCATTTCTTTGCGTTTTTATGAAGCTTTCACTGTCCGATAAATACTGCCCGTTTACTGCAATACTATCCGCGATAGTTATTCCTTTTGTGACCTGAATTTCGTTACCATCATTGATACCGGTCTCGACCTGGTGCGCGCTATATGCGGCACCCATTTTTAGCCAAACGATCTTCGTTCGCCCCAAATCAACCAGCGCCGTGCGCGGTATCCATAAGCCACGCTTATCCCCGGTCTCCATTTCAGCCTTTACCAGGCTGCCTACTTTCAGCCCGTGGTTCATGTTATGCAGGTACACGCGGATGCTTGTCGTTTTATCGCCGGCCTGCAAAGATGGCTCGATAAAGTCTACCTGGCCGCTTAGTGTGTTATCCGGCTTATCAGTAAAGGATAGCCTAACCGGCTGATGCAGTTTTACAGCAGCAATAGATGAAGCATCGATTTTAATAACGGCCCAAAGCCTATGCGGATCGACGACATTGAATAGTGTTTGCCCTTTTTCGACATACATACCTTCTTTAATTGCCAAGGGCGGATTACCGGTCAGATCAACCTGCGTTTGGTTATCAGTAGCACCAGCCATTTGGCTATGCGGCCTATCATGCACATGGCCCTCATAAGGGCTATACACCGGGAAATTATAAAAAGCTTTACCTGATCTGATAACTTGCTCAACCTGGGCATCAGTCATTCCGAGCAACAGCAATTTCTGCTTCGCTGCCTGCATCAATCCGATTTCCTGCGGTGAATTTTTGCTTAGGAAAATCAGATCCTGCTGCGCAGTTACCAGTTCCGGGCTGTAAATATCAAATATCCGCTCACCCCGGTGGATTTCCTGGAAGGCGTACTTGATATACAATTTTTGAATGCGGCCTGAAAAGCGCGAGGCAATGTTATTAAAAGTGCGCGTATCAAAATCAAGATAGCCATTTGCTGAAACGGTTACCGGTACGGTTTTTTGCTCTGGTGTTATCGCTGCGACCGATGATACGACCGAACCATTAACCGGCTTTAAAACGGTATTCAAACTGATACCCGCGTCTTCGCTGGCTTGTGTTGCTTTTTTTACGAGCGTCATGCCGCAGATCGGGCAGGTTCCCGGATGGTCTTCCAGTACCTGCGAATGCATCGGGCAGGTATATTTCACTGCCGGCTTTACCTGCGATACCGTGGGTTTCTTTTGCTGGTCTGAGCATGCAAAAAACAGCATCGCACCGGATAGCGCGGCTACGATCAGGCTAATATTTTTCAATTTCTTTTTCATATGCTACCTGTAAGGTTAACAGTTCCTGTAAGCGGTCAAGGGCAGTCATTCTTGCCGTTTGCAAATCCTTAATTCCGTTAAGCACCGATGGCAGATCGCCGGTGTTCTGGTCATAGGCCTGCAAAGCCGTTTTATAGCCGCTTTGCAAAGCAGGGATAATGTTTTGCTGATAGTTATCGAACTGTTTTTTCTTACTGCCTATATCTGCTTTAAGCCCTGCCAGCTGGCCTGCGGTTTGGTTAAGGATATCCATCTTTTTTTGCTGCAATTCTTCTGTTTCATAGCGTATGCCCTTTAGGTTGGCTTTATATTCTTTGGACGACCAGGGCGCAATTGGGATTGTGACGGAGGCCATCAGGATATACTGATTAGGATAACCGCCATAACTAAACATGTGCGCCGCCTGTATGCCAAAATCGGGTTTACGTTTTCTGTATTCCATTTGGACGTTCAATTGCTGCAAGTCGATATTCCGGTTGATGCCCTTAATGTCACTTCGGCTATTCGCTAAAGCTGCCGTGTCGGTAATGGCCACTTCGTAATTTTTGAGCGCAATAGTGGTGTCTACAGCAAACGGTGCAGTTTTATCCCGGTTCATCAGTGT
>Ga0070671_100002052_pt1 | contig 15525 bp, 14 predicted proteins | sample KBSS73metaG_FD_65341 | JGI IMG/M metagenome (GOLD analysis project Ga0070671, IMG submission 65341) | Switchgrass rhizosphere microbial communities from Kellogg Biological Station, Michigan, USA - KBS S7-3 metaG | ecosystem: Host-associated > Plants > Roots > Rhizosphere > Soil ...
GGCGTCGAAGTGCTGTGCTTCATGATCGTCCCATTCGCCCTCCAGCGGACAAGGACGTGATCCGGGATGGACCTCCGCCCGATCGATATCGGCGGCCGAGAATCTTCTGCGTCATCGCTGTCGATTCCGGCCCCGCCGTTCGTGGAGGGGGTAGACGGCGCACCGGGCGCCAGCAGGCAAGGAGAATGTGACGATGGCTCAGTACCTCTTGGCAGTGATGCACGACGACGACTACTCGGACGTCGACTTCCAGTCCCCCGACATGCAGCGCATCGTCGGCCAGGTCAGCGCCCTCAACGAGGAAGCGCAGAAGACCGGCGTGTGGATGTTCGGTGCCGGCCTCGCGCCGGCGGCCTCCGCCACCGTCGTGCGATCGGTCGACGGTCAGGTCTCGATGACCGATGGCCCGTACGCCGAGACCAAGGAGCAGATGGGCGGCTTCTGGATCATCGACGTGCCCGACCTCGACGCGGCCCTCGAGTGGGCCGGCAAGTGCTCGGCGGCGTGCGAGCGCCCGATCGAGGTCCGGCCGGCGGACGGGTGAGTGACGAGCTCGACGCGGTCTTCCGGCGCGAAGCCGGCCGCTGCACCGCCACGCTGATCCGCGTTCTCGGCGATGTTGATCTCGCCGAGGACGCGGTCGCCGAGGCGTTCGCCATCGCCGCCGACCACTGGCCGCGGAAGGGGATGCCCCCGAACCCCGGTGGCTGGATCGTCACGACGGCGCGCAACCGCGCCATCGACCGACTGCGACGCGAATCGACACGCACCGACCGCCACATCGCTGCTCACCGCCTGCATCTCGAAGACATGGAACCTGACGACACTCCCGAACTGGATGAGCTCGATGCCTTCGTCGACGTCGTCGCCGACGACCAGCTTCGCCTCATGTTCCTGTGCTGCCACCCGGCGCTCGCAGCCGACGCCCAGGTCGCGCTGACGCTGCGCCTGCTCGGCGGGCTCGAGACGGAGGAGATCGCGCGCCAGTTCCTCGTGCCCGAAGCCACGATGGCGCAGCGGATCGTGCGGGCCAAGCGCAAGCTCCGCGACAACCACGCGCCCTATCGCATCCCGCGGCCCGCCGAGCTCCCCGATCGCCTGCACGTCGTGCTCGCCGCCATCTACCTGATCTACACCGAAGGTCACCGCGCGACCTCAGGGGACGCGCTGACGCGCACCGATCTCTCGAGCGAAGCGATTCGGCTCGGACGGGTGCTCGTCGAGCTGATGCCCGACGAGCCCGAAGCGGTCGGACTGCTTGCGTTGATGTTGCTCACCGACGCCCGCCGTCCAGCGCGCACCAACGATGACGGCTCGATGATCCGCCTCGCCGACCAAGACCGCTCGCGTTGGGACCGCGCCCTCATCGCCGAAGGCCACGATCTCGTGCGCGCCTGCCTCCGCCGCAACCAACCCGGCCCGTTCCAGATCCAGGCGGCGATCGCCGCCGTCCACGCCGACGCGCCGACCTCCAAGGACACCGACTGGTCGCAGATCGTCGCGCTCTACGACCAGTTGTACGCGCTCCGCCCGAACGCCATCGTCGCCGTCAACCGAGCCATCGCCGTCGCCGAGCTCGACGGGCCCCACGCCGGCCTCGACGCCCTCGCCGCCCTCGACCTCACCCTGCTCGACGACTACCAGCCCTACCACGCCGCTCGCGCCGACCTACTTGCTCGCGCCGGCGAACACGCGGCGGCTCTCGCCGCCTACGACCGCGCCATCGAGCTCAGCGCCATCCCCTCCGAGCAGCAGTTCCTCCGCGACCAGCGCGCGGCGGTGAGTGCCTGACCGCGGTTGACCGCAGGAATCGTATGGGTACGCACGATTCGTGAAGTTGAGGGCGGCGTCCTCGGCCCTGGTGCTGGCGGCGACGATCCTCCTCATGGGGGCGGTGCGGGCCACGGCCGCCGATCCCGCACCCGGCTACTGGCTCGTCGGCAGCGACGCCGCGGTGCGGGCCTTCGGTGACGCGTCGCCGAACTTCGGGGTCAACTTCGGCCAGCGCCTGAACGGTCGCATCGTCGGCGCCGCGGTCACGCCCGGCGCCGCCGGCATGTGGCTCGTCGCCTCGGACGGTGGCGTGTTCACCGTGGGCGGCGACGCCCGCTTCTTCGGCTCGGCCGCGGGGCAGCGCCTCGCGGCCCCGATCGTCGGTATGGCCGTCACGCCCGACGGTGGCGGCTACTGGCTGGCCGGCGCCGACGGCGGCGTCTTCACCTTCGGTGACGCGGCGTTCTACGGCTCCGCCGCACGCCTGCACCTCAACGCACCGATCGTCGGCATCGCGCGTTCCCCGGCCGGCCACGGCTACGAGCTCGCGGCGGCCGACGGCGGCGTCTTCACCTTCGGCGACGCGACCTGCTGGGGCTGCGAGGCGCTGCCGGCGCTGAACGCGCCGGTCGTCGGCATCGTGCAAGCGCCCGGCGACGGCTATTGGCTCGTCGCCGCCGACGGTGGCGTGTTCGCCCATGGTCCACACGCGCCCGGTCCGCCCGCCGGCGCCAACTTCTTCGGGTCGCTCGGGGGCCGGCACCTGAACGCTCCTGTCGTCGGCATGACCGCGACGCCCGACGCCGCCGGCTACTGGCTCGTGGCGGCCGATGGTGGCGTGTTCGGCTTCGGCGACGCGACGTTCCACGGTTCGGCGGCGGCCACACCGTCGATGTCGCCGTTCGTCGCCATCGTCAGCACCTGAGGTCGCGAGTCAGCACCGAGGGTCCCGACGGTCCCGCCGCAGGCGACCACGCCAAACAGGAGCACCGGCCTGCGCTTGTTCTTGGCCACCAAGGCTCTCCGCGCCGCTCGCCTTCCATCACACGATGATGTCCGCCCTGCTCCATGGTTCAGTTCGGCAGTGCGCCAAGGCCGCTGCAGAGGGCGAATCTCTGCGCGGGAGTGAGCATCATGTAGGGCGGGGCGGCAAGGGCGTTGGTATGTGCCTCGATGGCATCGCGCGTCGATCCAGGCGGAAGGACATCGATCTCTTCCGCCGTCAGGCCCGCCGCTCCCCAGGCCGCCGAGTGCGCGTCGTAGCGATGGAATCGCAGTGGAGTGAGACGCTCGGCCAGCAACGTCGCGGGCGGCGTTCCGGGCGGCTCGTAGACCGGGAACACGAGAGCGAAGGCATCGCCTCCCGTCGCGCCCGCTGCGTCAACCGCGATGCCTGCCAGGTTCGCGAGCGTCGCTAGCTGGACACCGGTCGCGGCCCATAGCTCCTCGATGATCCCCTGCATCAACGCACGGAGCCGCACGAGGAACTCGCGTCCATGCTCTGTGAGTGCCAGCTCGTCTGTGTCGGTGGTGATGAGTCCGACTCGGGCGAGGTCGTCGATTGACTGCTCAACCGATTCCGCCGGGCGGTAGACGAAGGCCGCGTGGACGTGCGAACGATGGATCGATCGGGCTGGCATCAGATTCCGCAGCATTGACATCGTCTGTGCCGTAGCGGGTTGTAGACCGAACTCTTCCATTAGCGATCCTCCCGCCGCGGGGACGCGCTGGGCGATGCTGACTCGGAGCCGATCAATGATGGGAGCGATCGACGCCGCGACCGCACGGGGGTTCAGCACGTCATCATCAACGACGTCCGTGTTCTCCACGGGTTGCGAAGCTAGCCCTCCAACGTCAACCGAAGCGCTGCGAACCAGACGTAACGATGCTGCCTCTTCTCGCCGTGGCCGTAACTGGCACGTTGAGCCGCTTGTTTGTCTCCTCGCAGGCGGAGCGTGGTCAGGGCGCGGAGTAGTCCCCCAGTCAAAGGTCGACCCAGTGAAGGGGTAACTGCTCGCGCGGTGTCGAGACGTCGAGCTAGGACTCGTTGGTGGTTTGTCGGCGCAAACGACCCGGGCCGCCGTGAATGAGCCATAGCGGTCTTGGCAGCGAGCGCAGGTCAGCGCAATGTGGTTGGGTGTGGCGGCTCGCGGATGGACGAGTCGGGAGGGGGGGATCATGACGCGTGTGGTTCGCGACGAGGTTGCCGTCCTACGGGCGGCGATGAGCGGCGCAGTGCTTGTGCCCGGAGACGCGGAGTACAACGAGGCCCGGCGCGTTTGGAACGCCGCTATTGACCGGCGACCAGCCGTGATTGCCCAGTGCTGTACGGCGGCTGATGTCTCGGCGGCGGTCACCTTCGCTGTGCAGCATGGATTGGAGATCGCCGTGCGCGGTGGCGCGCACGGGGTTTCGGGCAAGGCGGTGGTCGACGACGGGTTGATGATCGACTTGAGCGGGATGAACTCGGTTGTGGTCGATCCCGACGCTCGCCGGGCCCGGGTGGGAGGGGGAGCCCTGCTAGCGGAGGTGATCGCGGCCACTCAGGAGCACGGGCTCGCGTTCCCGGTGGGCCTGATCGGCCACACCGGAGTTGGAGGGTTGACCCTGGGCGGGGGAATGGGCTGGCTGACCCGCAAGCATGGCCTGAGCATCGACAACCTTGTCTCGGCCGAGATCGTCACCGCGGACGGCAAGATCCGCCACGCCAGCGAGACCGAGAACGAGGACCTGTTCTGGGCGATCCGCGGCGGCGGGGGCAACTTCGGCGTGGTCAGCGAGTTCGAGTTCGCCTTGCACCCAGTCGGACCTATCGTCCAGGTCGCACTGATGTTCTGGAACCTCGACCAGGGCAAGGAGGTGCTGCGGATGGCCCGCGACCTGTGCGGGTCGCTGCCCACCGAGGTCAACGTCGTCATTGCAGGGCTCAACGCCCCACCGGCGCCGTTCGTGCCCCCGGAACACCACCTCAAGCAGGGCTACGGCCTGATCGTGGTTGGCTTCGGTACGCCGGAGGAACATGAGGTGATCGTGAGCCGCGCCCGTGACGCGCTGCCGCCCTTGTGGGACTTCGTCACGCCGATGCCGTACCTAGACCTGAACCAGATGTTGGACGAGGACAACCGCTGGGGCCAGTACGACTATGAGAAGGGCTGCCAGATCACCGAGATCACCGACCAGGTCATCGACGTGATTACTGAGCACTTTCCCCACAAGCAGTCGCCGGCCTCCGTTGTGCTGTTCTACCTCGTGGACGGCGCTTACTCGAACGTCGGCGACGACCAGACGGCCTTCGGCGGCGACCGCTCACCCGGCTGGTACGTCTTCAACGTCGCGGTCTGTGCCACACCAGAAATGCTTCCAGCCGAACGCGACTGGGTCCGCGGGCTGTACTCGGCCCTGGCGCCACACGTGGTCACCAGGACCTATGTCAACGCCCTCGATGAGGATCACAGCGACGTGGCCGCCGCTTACGGCACCGAGAAGTACAACCGGTTGGCTCAGATCAAAGCCACCTACGATCCCAACAACGCTTTCCGCCGCAACGCCAATATCAAACCAGCGGCTCAGCCGGTCGGATCGTAGGCAGGCACCTACCTACCCTCAACGGGATCTGACGCGGCGGGGGACGGTGGACGTCACGACCACCATGATGTCTCAGGGTCGGCCGCATGCCCGATACGACGACCGACCAGCCACGCGTAATGCCCTGATGGTGCCGGATAGGGCAACTGGACACTGCCGTCGGCATCGGTTGCCGTGACTTCTCAGTTGGGCGGTCAGCGACGTACCGGGTAACGGAGGTGGAGGGCTCGGGTGCCCTGGACGACCACTGGGTCCTCGAGCAGGATGTGGCCACCGATGAGCTCGCCGAAGTATCGGATGCCGGTACCGAATAGGACTGGTACCAGGGAGATGCAGACCTCGTCGACGAGTCCGAGGTTCAGCGCCTGCTGGATGATGTCGGCGCTGGCGATGGTGGCGAACTTCTCGCCTGCGATCTCCTTCGCGGCAGCGATCGCCTCCTCGACGCTGGCGGCGAAGGTGGTGCGCGGGAAGCGTTCGGCGGCGGCGTCCGGCGGGGGACGGTGGGTCACGACGACCACCGGGGCGCCGACGGGATGGTTGTCGCCCCAGCCGTCGGTCTGATCGAACAGCCGACGGCCGGCAATCACCGCGCCACAGCCGGACGTGAGCTCCTGCAGCATCGGGGCGCTCGCCGAGTCGACCGAGAAGCTCATGCTCGCTTGGGCGCTCGGCACTACGACGTCGCCGCTCCAGTACCAGTCGAAGAGTTCCGCGGGATTGTCATCGGGTTGAGCGACGAATCCGTCGACCGACATACACATGTGGGTCAGCACCTTGGTCATACCGATACTGACTCGCCCGGCGTCGCGGACTCACCGGTCGAACACCGATCTACCCGGCGCGCCTCGACGACGACGGACGCCTCTGCGGCCCCGGAGGCACCCCAACGACAGAACGGGCAGTACCGGGAGCCCGGTGACTGGCTTTGTTGGCGTGAATCCGCCGCATGGGTGGATTCGCGCCAACTAACCCGTGTCGCGAGACGAGGTGATACTGGTGCTCGGGACGTTCTTGCTCCACGAAACTCGGCCACCTTTGAAGAATCGTCGACGGCCTGTCGATTTGGAGGCTTGCGGTTCGTGTAGAGACCGGGGAGTCCACCGGGGACGCCCGACCGAGGAGATGGGCATGAAGGTCGTCGTAAGTGAGTTCACCAGCCTTGACGGCGTCGTGCAGGCGCCGGGCGGGCCGGACGAGGACACGAGCGGTGGCTTCCGCCACGGCGGCTGGTGGTTGCCGTACTTCGACCCCGAGGTGATGGGGCCGGTGATCGACGGATTCGCAGACCGGTGCGAGGTGCTCCTCCAGGGGCGCCGGACCTACCAGGTGTCGGCGTCGGCGTGGCCGGAGCGGACGGGTGGTTTCGCCGACTGGATCAACGCCGCGCCGAAGTACGTCGTGTCGGACACGCTGAGCGACGCAGACGTCGCCCGGTGGACACCGACGACGATCATCCGGGGAGCCGATCTCGTGCCCACGATCTCGGAGCTGCGCGAACGCGACGGCGGAGACATCTACGTGTATGGGAGCCTGACGCTCACGCGCACACTGCTCGCGGCTGGGTTGGTCGACGAACTGATCCTGATGGTCGGGCCCCTGACCCTCGGCGGTGGAAAGCGCCTGTTCGCCGATGATGGCGAGGCCCGACGCTTTCGTCTCGTCGAGGCCGTGACCTGCTCGACTGGCGCGCTTGTCTGCCGGTACGCACCTGCGGCCTAGCACGCCTGTCGCGCCCCAGACATGCCGATCGCCGACCTGCAGTAGGACGCGTTCGGGCGTAGTCCCACCGGTGCCCGTCGGTCTCGACCACCAGCAAGAGTCCTGGCCGCAGCCGTGCTGAAGCCAGGGTGCTGCGCGTCAGGCGCCGACGGCGACGGCGTCGCGGACGTCGAGCGGTTCGTTCGGGTCGGCACGCTTCACCGACGACCCTCCCGGTAGCGCTCGTAGAGGCGAACGAGCTGCGCCTTCCGGTCGGCCAGGAACTCGTCCGGCGTGAGGTCGAGCCATGCGTCGGTGGCGGGCACGGGGAGCCGGGGCTCGCCTCGCCGAGCGGTGATCTCGGCGACCGCCGGCTTCGGGGTGCCGTCGGCGCGCCACAGGCCGAAGGTGCGTTCGTGGGTGGCGACGTCGAACGGCGGCTGCCCGTGGAGCTCGGCCGCGTAGTCGGCGTAGCACCACAGGAGGGCGCCGATCGCGCCGGCCGCCCGCAGGCGGTCGAGGGTGCCGCCGGTGTACGTCGCGGCGTCCCCTTCGGTGACCTGGAGGTGCGACGGCACCTGACCGACCGGCACGGTGGACTGCCCGAGCTCCTCGAACAACACGGGGGCGCCGCCCGCCAGCCAGGTGGTGAGCTCGGCGAGGAAGGGCACGAGTTCGAGATCCATGGGCGAACCGACCCAGTCGGCGTAGGCGGGGTAGCCGTGCATGCAGACGAAGTCGCACCACGTGGCCGCCTCGGCCGGCCCGATGATCCGGTCCTCCTCCAGGTCCTCCATGTGGAGCCCGATCGTGATCGCCCGCCCCGGGTCGTGGGCACGGATGGTGGCGGTCACCCCTTCGAGCCATCGCGCCGCGGCCCCCCGGTTGGGCGGCACTGTGCAGTTCGAGCTCTCGTTGCCGAGGTCCCAGGCCCACACCGCCGGATGGCCGGCGAGCGCCGAGGCGACACCGCCCGCCAGCCGGACGTGCGCATCGACGATGTCGTCGTCGCCGTACCAGTTGCGCAACGTCGGCGGGCCCGACCGAACGACGCCGCCCGAGACGACACGGAAGCGGGCGTCGCCGTCGTTGCCCCCGGTCGCCCACGCCGGGATCCAGTTGGCGCCACTCATGTGCCCGGTGAACAGCGTCACGACGAGCTCGACGCCGGCGGTCGTCGCGGCATCGGCGGCGTCGATGATCGAGGTGATGGCGCCGCGGTCGAGCGCGGCGGCGTGCGGCTGGACGTCCTCCCACCGGACGAAGATGCGGACGGTGTCCATGCCGGCGGCGGCGACGCGCGCGAAGTCTCGCCGCACGATGCCGCCGTCGTACGCGCCGAGCCAACCCATGGCCGTCTCCGACGGCCAGTAGTTCACCCCCAGCCGAAACCGGTCACCCGTCATGCGCGCCGCCGAGCACCTGCTCGTAGAGCGCGACGTACTCGTCGACCATCCGGTCATGGCCGAACCGAGCGACCGCGACAGCGCGGATCGCCGCGCGGTCGAACCGCGCGACTGCCGCGACGGCTTCGACCGCGGCATCGAGGTCGTCGACGAGCAGTCCGGTCGTGTCGTGGTCGATGAGCTCGGGCATGGACCCCCGCCCGTACGCGACCACCGGTGTGCCGCACGCCATGGCTTCCACGACGCTGAAGCCGAACGGTTCGTCGAAGCCGATCAGGTGCAGCAGCGCGACCGCCCCACCGAGGAACGCTGACCGCTCGGTGGCCGGCACGGCGCCCACGAACTGCACGCGGTCGCCGTCGATGCGCGGCTCGACGAGCTCGCGGAAGTAGTCCCGGTCCTGGACGATGCCGCCGATCCGCAGCGGGAGACCCACCCGCTCGGCGACATCGATCGCTTCGACGGTTCCCTTGTCGGGATGGATCCGGCCGAAGAACGCGAGGTAGCCGCCGGGGTCGGGATGGATGCCGAAGGCCTCGGTGTCGATGCCGTGGTGGATCGTGGCGGCGTAGCGCAGCATCGGATGGCGGTCGGCGTCGCTGATCGCGACGTACGCGCTCCGGTCGGCGTACTTGGCGTAGACCGGCACGATGGCGGGCGACGAGAAGCCGTGGATCGTGGTCACGACGGGCGTCGTCACGAGACCGCTGTAGGTCAGGGGCAGGAAGTCGAAGCCGTTCTGAATGAGGTCGAAGTCCTCGGCACGCTCGAACACCGCCGAGATGTGCAGGCACTCGGCGACCTTGGGATCGATCGCCGGGTCCTCCGACCAACCCGTCGGCACCACGGAGGCCAGGCGCGCCGACGTCTCGGAGTCCGCCGACGCGAACAGCGTGACGTCGTGGCCGCGCCGGACGAGACCCTCTGTGAGGAGGGAGGCGAACAGCTCCCACGGCCCGTAGTGACGTGGCGGCACCCGCCAGGAGATCGGCGCGAGGACCGCGACCCGCATCAGCGCGGGATGATCGCTCGCCCGTCCTTCTTGTCCCTCTTGTCGGCGCGCTTCTCCTTGAGCGACTTCCCGACCTTCTTGCCGGCGGGCTTCTGCGGTGACTTCTCGGGCATGGCGGTGCTCCTGGTGGTTGGACGCGGGCGAGGATGTCGACCGACGGCGGCGAGGACGTCGGCAAGGGCGACCGTGGCGGCGCCGATGGCCACGTCGCTGATGCCGTACGGGATCACGAGGTTCCCGGCATGCACGAGCGCTCCGCACGAGTACACGACGTTCGGCACGTAGCCGTCCCGCTCGCTCGCATCGGGCGTCAGCAGCGGCTCGTCCATCTGGCCCACGACACGCGTCGGATCGTCGAGGTCGAGCAGCACGGCCCCGATGCCGTAGGTGCGCATCGGCCCGACGCCGTGCGTGAGAACCAGCCAGCCGTCGTCGGTCTCGATGGGCGAACCGCAGTTGCCGAGCTGGAGGATCTCCCACGACCGGGCGGGAGCTTGGAAGGCGACCGCCTCCTGCCAGACGTGGGGGTTGTCCGAGAACGCGATGGCGTTGGTCTCTCGGTCCCAGCGGGAGAGCGCGGCGAACCGCCCACCGATCTTCCTCGGGAACAGCGCCAGGCCCTTGTTGGCGGCCGCACCGCCGACGAGCGGTGAGGACGTGAACTCGGTGAAGTCGCTCGTCTCGAGGAGCTGCTGGCGGATCTCCTCGCCGTCGTACGCGGTGTAGGTCGCGTAGTACGTCAGCGCGTCGCGGTCTTCGAAGCGGACGAAGCGAGCATCTTCGATCCCGTGGCGCTCGGCGGACATCGACGGCCAGAGCACCCGCTCCGACAGCGCCGTGCCCGGATGGAACCGCGTGCGGTACGTCCGCTCGGCGAGCTCACGGAACAGCTGCGCGGTGTGGGCGCGGTGCTTGCGCGTCGCGGCGTGGGATTCGAGGCGAGCGAGCTGCACTTCGAGATCGATGATGCTGAACTGCTCACCGAGGGCGTTGAGCACGAAGTCGGTGTTCTCGGCGCTCGGGTCGAGCTTGTACATCTCCGTCCGGAGCGCGGCGGACTGGAGCAGCGCCGGCTCGACGTGACCCGTCGTCGCGTAGGAGGACGGCCGATCGATCCGCACCGTGCCGGTGCGCCCGATCGTTCCGGAACGGAAGCCGATCGAGGACCGGTGCCCCTCGCCGATGGCGCGCACGCTCATCACGATGCGAAGGGCGCCGGGGGCGACGCCGCCCTGGTCGGGATGAGGGACGATGCTCGGGTTGCACAGCGCGGTGCCCTCGATGGCGAACTCGCTGGTGAACGTCGCGCCGATGAGGAGGCGTCGCTCGTCCGAGAGCGCCGCGCCGGCCGGCAAGCGGTCGGCGACGTCGGCGGCGTGGCACTCGAAGATCTCGTCAAGCTCGCGATGACGATGTTCGAAGCGGGCCTGGACGTCGCGCAACGCCACGCCGACCTCGCACTCGTCGAGGGCGAGCACCCGCGCCAGCACCGCGGACACGCGCGAGTCCTGATGATCGAAGCCCTCCTGGCCGGGAACGAAGAGGCGGGTGATGACGCGCGACTGGTCTGCGTCGAGGCGCGGCCGGAGGCGACGAACCGTTCGCAGACTCGACGTGGTCATGCGGGCACGGTGACGAGGTGCCGGGCGTGCTGGAGCGTCGACAGCAACGCGAGGGAGGACTCCGTCCCCTGGTTCAGGTTGACCCCGTCCACCTCGAGGCCGTCGTAGCTGCCGCCGGTGGTCGGGTCCCACATGACCTGGTGCGAGTCGTTGTCGCCGAGGAACCACGCCGCCGCGGCAGCGATGCCGTCCGCCCATCGGTCCGACTCCTCGACGGTCGCCGCTCTCGCGCACGCATCGGCCAGGGCCGCCACCTCGATCGGCTGCTGGTCGAACGCCGCATCCACGTCTCCTCGACCCCCGCCACCCGCCGCGGTCACCGAGAGGTGACCGTCACGCGTCTCGCGCTCGAGGAGCCAACCGAGCAGTGCCAGGCCGCGCTCGACCAGATCGTCGCGAGCGAGCACGGAACCGGCTGCGATCATCGCTTCGGGCAGCACCGCGTTGGCGTAGGCGAGGCGCGTCTCGGGCCACGGCCAGCCGGCGTCGTCGCATCGCGGCGCCATCGCATCGGCCGCATCGACGAGCAGCGCTCTCGCCGTGGGGTTGCGGGGCTCGGTGGCAAGCAGCTCGGCCGCGCCGATCGCGGCGAACGCCATCGCCCGCGGCCACGGGGACCGCCGGTGGGCGGCGCGCTCGAGCTCGATCGTCGCGGTCTGGCGCACCCAGTCGGTGCCGCTGCGCCCTGCTGCGGTTCCCAGGCCCCAGATGCTGCGGCCCCAGCTGTCCTCGAGCGCCGGCCGGTCGAGCCAACGCCCGCGCGGGCCGAGCCGGTTGCGGTAGGCCCCCTCGAGCGACTGCGCACGCGAGAGGAACCGCAGCGAGAGGCGCACCAGGTCGCGCAACTCGGCCACCGGCACCGGCTCACGGGCGGCGACGACGAGCACGCGGGCCATGTCGTCGGTGCAGTAGCCGTGCTCGCGCCGGGGCACGGCGAGGAGGGCGTGCTCGAACGTGCCGCGGACGTCCGTCATGGTGAGGACGTGGCGGAAGTCGGGCGCCGGGTAGGTGGTCACACCAACGCCGCGCGATCGGCGAGGAGCTCCTGCGCGACGCGCAGGTACGCGCCGGCCACGACCGGCCAGCCCATCGTCGGTGCGAGGCGCGCCGCCTCGGCGGCCATGGTGTGCGCGACGCCGGGATGCGTCAGCACCTGATCGAGGGCGCGCACCATGGCGTCCGGGTCGTCGTGCGGGACCACGATGCCGGCGCCGGAGTCGAGCAGCTCGACCGCGTGCGGGAAGGCAGTGGCGACGACGGGACGGCCCGCCGAGATGGCGTCGACGAGCACGCCGGACGTCACCTGGTCGGTCGAGTCGTAGGGCAGGACCACCAGGGTGGATGCCTGCACGAGCGACGTGAGCGACGGGACGTCGCGGTACGCGGCATCGAACGACACGGACGCGGCGACGCCGTTCCGCCAGGCCTGCTCGATCCGGGCGTTGCGGTACGCCTCACCGTCGGCGGCGAGGACCTTGGGATGGGTCTGCCCGGCGACGAGGTAGCGCGGTCGGAAGGTGTGGTGGCGCAACGACGGCAGCGCATCGATCACCCGTTCCACGCCCTTGCCGGGGCCGAGGAGGCCCCACGAGAGCATCGTGGGCCGCCCCGTCGGCATGGCCACGGGCGCCGGGGTTGCGGCGCCGTGGGGGATCGTCATGATCTTCGCCGGGTCGACGTCGAACGAGCTGCACAGCCGCGCGCGCGCCGACTCCGACATCACCACGACCTGGGTGGCCGCGGCGACGACGTCGACGAGCACCGCGCGCTGGTGCAGTGTGGGGTGCAACAGGATGGTGTGGGCGACGACCATCGACGGCACGTCGAGCGCGTCGAGGATCTGCAGCACGTCGTCGCCGTCGGTGCCGCCGTACACGCCGTACTCGTGCTGCACGACCGCGATGTCGCATTCGTTCAGCAGCCGAGCGGCGGCGGCCAGCGAGCGCGGCGAGCCGTTGACCAGCTCACCCACCACGTTGCGCTCGGTCGAGACCGAGCCGTCGGTGATGCGCACCACGCGTGCCGGCGCGCCCAGCGTGGCGAGGCCCTTCGAGAGGGCGGCGCTGAAGGTGGCCAGGCCACAGGCGGTGGGCGGATAGGTGCTGAGGACGCCGAAGACCGGCACGTCGCTGCTCATGCCCGGATCAACACGGCTCGACACTCGTCACACAGCCACCACGTCGGCGCCCCGGGCTCGTAGAGCGTGGGATCGCGGGGGAACGCCCCGCGACAGCGGCCACATCGCCGTTGGTCCTCGGCCAGCGCTTCGGGGGACGGAACCATGGGGTTGCCTCTTCTCTCGAGGGAAGAGGCGTCGAGCCTGTGGCGGACGATCGGCGACCGTGCCCGCAAACGAGGCGTCCCTACCGGGTGCCCACCGACTCTACCCGGCGGCGGCCGTTCCTGGTCGTGTACGACAGCAAGTAGGCGGCGGTGGCGACGGCGATGATGCCGAAGCTCGGCGGCACCTTGGGCACCGCGTAGCTGAACGCCACGCCGCCCCACACCGACCCGACGGCGATGACCACCGACAGCGCCATGGCACGGTAGGGCCTCGTCGTGAGCCGCACCGCGGCCCCCGCGGGTGCGGCCAGCAGGCCGAGCAGCAGCAGCGCGCCCACGGCTTGCGTCGCCTCGGCCGCCTCGGCGCCGACGAGGGCGAGGAACCCGAAGCCGAGGAGGCGAACCGGCACCCCGCGCGCGGCGGCGACCGCACTGTCGATCGAGGCGAACAGCAGCGGGCGGGCGATGAGCAGGGTGACGACCACCACGGCGACGGCGATCACGACGGCGGTGCGGACGGCCGATGCGTCGAGGCCGTAGATCGAGCCGAACAGGACGCTGACGCCGGCCGAGCCGTTGCCGGTCGAGTGGCTCGTCGTGAAGATCGACAGCGCGAGCACGCCGACGCCGAGGACCCACGCGAACGCGCTGCCGATCACCACGTCGTCGGCGCGACCGCGCGGCTCGAGGGCGCCGAGCAGCAGCGCCACGCCGATGGTAGCGGCGAACAGGCCGATGCGGGCGTCGACCCCGAAGCACAGGGCGAGCAGCGCGCCGGTGAACGCCACGTGGCCCAGCGCATCGGCGGTGAAGAGCTGGCTGCGGGTGACGAGGAAGTAGCCGAGCACGCCGGCGGCGACCGCGATCGCCGTCCCCGCGAGGAGCGCGTGGCGGATGAACTCGTGGCTCAGCACGTGAAGCTCGCGAGCACGTAGAGCCCGAACGCGAGGCTCGTGACGTAGAAGCCGATCGGGTAGTCGGAGTAGTAGCCGAGCGTGAGCCCTGCCCACGTGACGAGCACGGCGATGGCGACGGCGAGCACGCCTCCGAGCGCGGGGCGGGCCGTGACCCGCTGCGCCGTCGCGGCCGGCAGCACGAGCAGCGCGAACACGAGCAGCGCGCCGGTGATCTGGCTCGTCGCCGCGGCGGCGACGCCGAGCACGACGAGGAACGCGATCGACAGCGCGCGCACGGGAACCCCGCGAGCCGCGGCGACGTCGCGATCGATCGACGCGAACAGGAGCGGACGGGCCATGGCGGCGATGGCGCCGACGGATGCGGCGGTGAGCGCGGCGAGGCCCGCGACCTGGGCGCTGGTGATCCCGAGGAAGCTCCCGAACAGGAGCGCGTCGATGCCGTTCAGGTTGCCGTGGTAGAGCGACACGAACAGGAAGCCCGACGCCAGCGCGAACGCCTGCAGCGTGCCGATGACCGCCGTCTCCTCGCGGAAGCCGTTCCCGTGGGCGACCGGAAGCGCGGCGATCACCAGCGCGCCGGTGACGCAGAACGCGTAGAAGCCGAGCTGCGCGCTCACACCGATCAACGTCGCACCCGCGGCGCCCGGGAAGCCGATGAGGGCGAGCGTGTGCCCGGCGAACGTCTGGCGCCGCAGCACCATGAACCAGCCGATCACGCCGGCGGTGACGGCGACCAGGGTCCCCGCCCGGAAGGCGTTCACCATGAACGGGTACTGGAACATCAGTGCGCGTGGCGGTCGTGGTGGTGCGCGGGCGCGTCCGGTTGGCCGACCACCACGAGCCGGCCGTCCGACGCGACGAGCACCTCGATCGGCGAGTCGTAGAGCCGGCTCAGCGTCTCGCTGGTGATGACCTCGCCGGGCTTGCCGCTCGCCGCGCCCCCTTGGCCCAGGTAGACGACGCCGTCGAGGTAGCCGAGGATCGGGTTCACGTCGTGCGCCACGAGCAGCACGGTGACCCCTTCGTCGCCGCAGATGCCGGCGATGAGCGCGGCGACCGACGCCTGGTTCGGGAGGTCGAGGCTGTCGAGCGGTTCGTCGAGCAGCAGCAGCTTCGGTCGCCGCACGAGCGCCTGGGCGATGAGGAGGCGCTGCTGCTCCCCACCGGACACCTGACCGATGGGTCGGTCGGCGTAGTGGGTGGCCTGCACGAGCGCGAGCACCTCC
>Ga0070671_100002053_pt1 | contig 15516 bp, 13 predicted proteins | sample KBSS73metaG_FD_65341 | JGI IMG/M metagenome (GOLD analysis project Ga0070671, IMG submission 65341) | Switchgrass rhizosphere microbial communities from Kellogg Biological Station, Michigan, USA - KBS S7-3 metaG | ecosystem: Host-associated > Plants > Roots > Rhizosphere > Soil ...
GCAAGCGACTGCGATTCGATATGTTCGATGTCGCTCACCGTCGTCGTAAGACTGCGCTCGTTCTGCGCGGCGATGCGCTGTCCCATCTCCTGCGCCGACAGTCCGTTATAGTTCCAGACTATGCTGATTACGGGGATGTTGATCTCGGGAAAGATGTCGGTCGCCATGTTGAGCAACACGAACGGCGTCGCCAGCACGATCAACATCGCCATTACGATGAACGTATATGGCCGGCGCAACGCCAGCCGGACGACGGAAAAAGAGGAACTACTCGGTTGAGAGCTCGGCGTCATTAAAGATGTTCAGTCACTTTCGCTGCGAGTGCCCCAATCAGCACTGCGAATACCGGCACCTTGCGGTGTGGACAGCTTTGTTTGCAGGCGCGACCGGCACTGCAAGAAAGCGGCTCATTCTACGCGAAAACGATCAGCGTCCTGAGGGCAGAAGTCCGTGTGTAAGAAAGTGAGCAGCGCTGATAGTTCATTCTGCGTTTACACCTCATCCGCAGCGGCGTGGACGCATTTGCGGCGACGCACCGCTCGTGCTTCCAATCCCAAAATGCGTCTGATAACGACGGCTACTTAACGGCAAGCGCCTTGATAAGCGGCGGGACGCGTCCTAGAATCGGCGGTCGTATTACATACAGGGCACTATCGGAGAAAAGCATGGACACACCGAGTTCCACAGTGACGACGTCCAAAACCACGACTACCAAGCCGCAGCGCACGACGTACAAGGGCGCGGAAATCATGGTCGAGTATCTGATCAAGGAGAAAGTGCCCTACCTTTTCGGCGTATGCGGTCATGGCAATATCGGGTTTCTCGATGCCGCTGCCAACGCTGCTGACCGCATCCGGACAATTTCGGTGCATCACGAGCAGGCGGCGGGTTACATGGCTGACGCCTATTACAAGGTGCGTCATCAGCCCGTGGCGACTTATACCTCGTGCGGACCCGGCTCCTGCAATCTGCCGGTCGCACTTGCGGGCGCCATGATGGATTCGTCGTCGTTTCTCGCGATCACCGGTAATGTGCCGACCACTCAATTCAATCGCATGCCGTTCCAGGAAACGGGCCGCTACTTCCAGGGTGATTTTCCGTCGGTGATCAGGCCGCTCGTAAAGAAGAGCTTCCAGCCCACGCGCGTTGAAATGCTGCCGCTTGCGATGAAGCAGGCGTTCGGGCTTCTGCGCACAGGCCGGCCGGGCCCGGTCAACATCGACGTACCCCTCAACGTATTTCAGGAAAGCGCAGACGTTGAAATTCCCGAGCCGGATACGCTGGTAAGACAGGGTTCGCCGGGCAACCTCGACGCGCTCGAGCAGGCGCTCGATCTCTTGATCAATGCAAAGCGTCCGGTGATCCTGATCGGACAGGGCGGACTCATCGGCGAAGCAAGCGAAGTTCTGCTGCAGTTTATCAAGCTGCTGCGCATACCGGTTGTCACCAGTCCGAACGGCAAAGGGACGATCGACGAGACGAGCGAACTTTCATTCGGTGCAATCGGCCGCAATGGGCCTTACGCTGCGAATGAGGCGGCGCGGAGTGCTGACGTACTGTTGGCGCTCGGCTTCAGCTTTGACGATCGCGCGACGAGCGCGTGGATCAACGGTTACACGCTAACGATTCCACCGACCAAATTGATTCAGATCGACAACGATCCGTCAGAGATCGGCCGCAATTACCCGGCCTTCCTCGGCATCCTTGGCGACATACGCGCGAGCTTAGAGGTGCTGATACGCCGGGCGCAGGAAAAAGTTAAATCGAAGCCGAAGACATACGACGATTGGACTGCGCATCTACGGGAATGCAAGAAGTCGTGGGATGACTATCAGAATCCGTTCATGGAGTCGGATCAGTCGCCGCTGCGACCGGAGCGTCTGGTCAAAGGTTTGTCGAACGTGATTCCCGAAAACGCGATTTTTGCGACGGATGTCGGCGTTCATCACAACTGGGTGGTGCAACTGTGGAAGGCGCGGCGTCCCCGCCACCTGCTGCAGTCGTGGGGATTCGCTTCCATGGGCTTCGCGACGTGCGGCATACTCGGCGCGAAACTCGCACAGCCTGAAAGCCCGGCAATCGCAGTCGTTGGCGATGGTTCCTTCCTCATGACGCCGCATATTCTCGCAACGGCGGTTGAATACGATATTCCCGCGGTGTGGGTGGTATGGAACAACTACGGTTATTGCTCCATACGCGATATGCAATTGGGCATGTTCGGCCAGGAGCTGGCGACGAGCTTTCAGATCGACAAGACCAAGAAACTGTTCAGCACCGATTTTGTGATGCTGGCCCGCTCGATGGGCGTTGACGGTGCGCGTGTGGAGCGTGCTGGCGATCTCGAAGGTATGATCGAGACGGCAATCAAATCGAATCGGCCATATCTGGTCGAAGTACCGGTCGATCGCGAAATCCGGCCGGTCGGCACGGGCACATGGCAGCTGCCGCCGTTCCCGCATGCCGAACCCAACTTCAGGAAACTGGCCGGCCTGGAAAAATAGCCAGATAAGACAGCCGCTGCCGAATTCGCGGTTGGTTACAGCGGCACTCGGGGAATGCGTAAGCTCCTCACTGAGAGCAAAGGTCAGTAAACGCTGATACCGGTTCGTTTATAGGCTGGTCCACTTATCGTAACCACGCTGATGAGCGCCCATAGATCGTGCGGTGTGGTGGACGTTGCGGTTAAAACTAAAATCGCCACTCGCACCCTTACCCCGGCGCATCGAGCGTCGGCCGCGTCGCCGCGATCAACGTCTCATAAGCTCAGCGTCGCCATTCAAAGGACAGTCATGGACGAGCTTCGCGTTTGCATCGTAGCGCTATGCAGTGTCGTTTGCACATTTGCGTATGCGCAGGGTTATCCCGTCAGGCCGGTGCGAATCATTGTTCCATTTTCGGCCGGCAGTGGCAGCGATGTCTTCGCGCGTACGTTGGGGCCCAAGTTCACCGAAGCGTGGGGTCAGCAGATCGTCGTCGAGAATCGTGAAGGCGCCGGCGGCATGATCGGCGCCGAGGCTGTTGCCAAAGCCACGCCTGACGGTTACACGCTCCTGCTCGCCGCCACGCCGTGGGCGGTATCGCCAAGTCTTTACGCGAAGCCGCCGTACGACCCGCTGCGAGATTTCGCGCCGGTTGGCCGTATCGGTTTCGTGCCCAGCGTGCTGGTTGTGCATCCGAGCATGCCGGTGAATGACATTACGCACTTGATCAAGCTCGCACGTGCGAAGCCCGGCCAGCTTGACTACTCATCGTCGGGCAAGGGCGCGCCGAGCCACTTATTTGTTGAATATATGAAGGCGATGGCCAAGGTCGACATTGTTGAGGTGCCATACAAAATCACCGCGCAGGCGTTGACCGATGTCATCGGCGGTCAGGTCATGATGAATCTGCCGATTCTCGCCGCAGCACTGCCGCATATTCGCGGCGGCAGGCTCAAAGCGCTTGCGGTTACGAGTGCCGCGCGCGCCGCGGCAGCGCCTGATATCCCTGCGATGGGAGAATCGAGTGAATTGCGCGGCTATCATGCTGCACAGTGGCAAGGCCTGGTCGCACCTGCAGGCACACCGCCGGATATCATCGCACGCGTCAACGCGGAACTGAATCGTGCATTGCTGCTGCCCGATGTAAAGCAGCGGATCGGCAATCTCGGTGTGGAATTCGCACCCGCGGCGCCGGAGCAATTCGCGGCTGACATTCGCGCTGATACGGCGAAATGGAACAAGTTGATCAGAACGCTCGCCATTCGCCTCGATTAGAAGCGCATCGCGCGCAGTGGATGTTCAGCCGCTATGCAAACTTGCTATTTCGATACACGAAACACGAGAAAATACTGCCTGGGTAGAAAAGCGTGCTCCGCAATGAGCGCATAGCCGGCCTTCTCGAGTTCCGCTTTCACACGGTCGGCAGGGATGCGCGAGCTCTTCGGCGGTCCCTCAGGTGAATCCATGCGGAAATCAATTATGGATACACGGCCGCCCGGCTTGAGCGACTCGCGAAGTTTTCGGAAGTAGGCGTCCCGATCGCCGATGTGATGATAAACGTCGACCATCAATACCACATCGACCTTCGCTGGTAGGCGCGGATCGCCCGGGGCCCCTGCGACAGGTGTGAGATTGGTTAGTCCTTCTTTGTTCGCGCGCTCGCGGAGATACTTGATCATGTCGGGTTCAGTATCGACAGCGTAGACACGGCCTTGCGGTGTCATGTTCGCCACACGCGCCGCGAAGTAACCGGTGCCGGCACCGATGTCCGCTACGACTGCATCCGGCTTGAGCGCGAGTGTCTGTATGACTTCATGCGGCTTCTGCCAGGCATCGCGCTTCGGGTCGTCAAAAATCTGCGCCCAGTGCTCAGCGCCGGAAAAGCGATGCTCGTGAGTATCCGGCGTCTGTGCTCCCGCGCACGTCGAGAACAGGACAGCACACGCAACTCCGACAAACTGAGATTTCAGTGTTGAGCTTCGACACATGATTGCATTCCCGTGCGTTTGAATTGACGCATATATTGCGCCTTAAAATAGAAAGGCGGTCAGCCTGCTCTGCTCTGCACTGCTCTCGACGCGTCGTGCACGCTCTCGGAGTGCTCCGAGTCTACGGCAATGCGACGTGTTTCGCCGTCGACTAGACCGTCAAAACCGCTGCGCCGCTGATACGGCCTGCGCGTAATCGAGCGAGAGCGTCGTTCGCATCCTCCAGGCCAAAGTTTTCCACGGTCGTTTTCACGGGGACGCTCCGTGTAAGCGCGAGAAATTCAACGCCGTCTTTCACAGTCAGATTTGCGACGGACACAACACGACGCTCCCCCCACAGGATTTCATAGGGAAATGATGGAATGTCGCTCATATGAATGCCTGCGCAAACCACGGTGCCGCCTTTTGCAGTAGCGCGGAGCGCGGCCGGCACGAGCGCACCGACCGGCGCGAAGAGAATCGCCGCCTCGAGCGGCTCGGGCGGCATAGATGTGGAGTCGCCAGCCCATGATGCGCCAAGCGCAAGCGCAAATTTCTTTGCCTCAACATCGCCGGGTCGAGTGAACGCAAAGAGCGTGCGACCCTGGAAGCGTGCGACTTGCGCAATGATGTGTGCGGCAGCGCCGAATCCATAAATGCCGAGTCGCCGTGCGTCGCCTGACATGGTCAGCGCGCGATAACCGATCAAGCCCGCGCACAGCAGAGGTGCCGCCTCTGCGTCTGAATATCCAGCCGGCAATGCGAGACAGTAACGGGCATCGGCGAGCGCGTACTCTGCGTAGCCACCATCGATGTGATAGCCGGTAAACCGCGCTTCATCACAGAGATTTTCGCGGCCGCTCATGCAATAGTTGCAATGCCCGCAGGTCCATCCGAGCCACGGAACACCGACGCGGTCGCCTATCGCGAATCTATCTGCACCAGCGCCGATCTCGACTACACGTCCGACGATTTCATGTCCCGGCACTATCGGCCGGTCAAGCGCCGGTAAATCACCATCGACAATATGTAGATCCGTGCGGCAGACACCGCACGCAGATACGCGCAGAACCAACTCGCCCGCGGCCGCATGTGGAATGGTTTTACTCACAAGCTCCAGCCGCATCCCCGGCGCTGCAAGCTCCATCGCTCGCATGAGTGCCCCTACATCGTCGGACCGTCTATTAGACCCGTCTGCTGCTACGCCGTTGACCTCGTCGCAAAAATTTGCCTGAATTTTTTGTGGCACACGCGCCGGAACATCCGGCCGCTGCCGGTGTCTCCCATTGATCGTGAGGCGCGACACAGGCTTCGCGACCAGAGCCTACAGTAAACGTATTAAGGGTTTCGACGATGCAACTGACACCAGCTCAAACGGCGGCACTAACGCTCGAACTCGACAAACGTGACCGACAAATACGCGACGATCTCCGCAGCTTGCTGATGCAATCAGGTAATGAGCGTTATACCGATCTGGTGGGCGCGGTGCACGATCCGGGTGACGAGTCGGTCGCAGACATGCTAAGTGATCTTAACAACACGCTTGTGGCCCGGCATGTGCAGGAGCTACGCGAATTGGAGGCGGCGCGCAAGCGATTGAGCGATGGGACTATCAACGAATGCATCGACTGCGGTCTGGAGATCGGCTACAAACGTTTGCTCGCGTATCCGACCGCGGTCCGCTGCATCGAGTGTCAGGCACAATTCGAGAAAACGCATCAGCATGCCGGCACACCGAGTCTGTAGCAGTTTCGAAACGGAGCACAGTAGCGTTAATGGTTTCGGGTTCCCATTTATTCAATGGTCCCGCACCCTACGCGGTCCTTGCCGTTTTGAATGATCACGCCTTTACCGATGAGGCCGCCGGTATTCTTGCTCACGGATGTGCCAGTCATCGTATAAGTGCCGGTTGCCTTGCCGTACTCGTCGGAGTACAGCGGACCGATTTCCCGCTCGAGTACGCCGGCGCTTGCTGCATCCGCAGCGCTGCAATCGCCTTTCTCATGCGTGCGCAGCGTCGTCAATCCCGACGGCACTGCCGCGAGCTCGGCATTCACACGGACCGCATTGCCGACTTCGGTGAACTTAACCACACCGTGAACCTGGCTGCCTGAGGCGGGACGGATGGCTGCTTCGGCAGACGGGCCGGTAGTCGCTGGACTTCCCGCACAGGCCGCCAACATAAAGGTGCATGTCGCAACGATTGTCCGTTTCATTGTTGTTCCCCTGTGGTGAACGCGCGCTTATTCGATTACGCCGCAGCCCAGGCGGGCGCCGGAATTTCCTGCCGGATCTGTTTTGAGATCGTCCGCATTCGCATGCACGATTACGGCGCGGCCGACGATACCTTCCGCACCGCGTGTGACATTCAGGCCTTCGAGGATCAGTTCGACGGTCGCCTTGCCGTATTCATCTGCAATCACGTTTCCCAGGTCGCCGGCGTGACGGTCGGTTGTATCGGGCGCGCCATGCTTCAGCGATCGCGGATTGAAATGCCCGCCGGCACTCATCCCGTCGGCGGAACTGCAGTCGCCTGTTTCATGTATGTGCATGCCGTGCATTCCGGGCGTCAAGGCAGCAAGCTCTACGTTGACGCGGACGCTGGTAACTACTTGGGTAAATTTAACCTCGCCATGCACCTGCGAACCGCTGATGGGCCGCACAACCGCCACTGCCGTAGGTCCCTCCGGTTGTAGTCCAACGCAGGCGCCGAGCAGTAAGGCGCATGACGCAAGCAGGCTGCTACGCATTCGATGTTCTCCTCGCTTCCCGCTGAAGCGTCTTGTTGTTTGGCTGGAACCTGCGAATCGTGTCTGATTCGTTACTGACTGTCAACGCCCGACGCGCCGGCTATGGGAGCACAAGTGGAGCATAAGCCGCGTGCGCGTGTCGTGAGCGATCGTCTTCTAACTCTGCCGCGAACGTCGTTTGCATCTCGCGGCGAAAACGCGCTGCATCATTGTCTATAAACGCGACATCCGACCATGTCACTGTGCGGCCTTTCGCGATAGCGCGCGTTACCTTGACCTGCTGGGCAAGGCCGAGCGGCAAGCCGCCGCATGCGAGCGAGTCCCTCGCCGGCATGAGCTTGCCGTAAACCGTGTGGCCGCCTTCACCGTCGAGCGCGTCGCCGGGCTTTAAATCCCGCTTTGCGGTCGCAACGACATCACCACGAAATCCACTGGCTACACCTGTTGCTTCCTTGCGTAAGCCCACCGACGCGACGCTGATGCCCAGCTCGAGTCCAATCAGATGATACGGTTTATACATCGCTGAGTACTCGCCGGTCGAATCGGTCACCAGACCGTACTCGTTGAAACAGCGTCGGACATACTCGCTGTCGGCCGCGAAGGTCACATAGACTCCCCACCGCAAGTCGCGAAACACCGGTCGGCCGTCACGCTCGAGGCTCGAGATCACTTCGACCTGACCGGCGTGATGGAGCAGGCCGCCCGTGTCGCGCGGCCGCATCAGGCGCGGCAGATCATCTACGCCGCACGGCGGAAATTCGAGGCCATGCGGCGCAGGCTCGAGGCCGGTGGCATTCGCGACTGCGGCCATCTCGATCGCCGACTTCGTGCCGTCGAGAAATGAATTGAACATTTGCGCGTTGAAGTCGCCGCCCGCAACCATCTCAGGTGTAAAGCCATAGTGACCCCACACGGTGTCTGGTGTGGACTCATGATAGGCGGGAAGATACTTCGTACCTTTACCGGCAGCGACGACGTTGAAGCCGGCAGCGCGCGCCCAGTCGACCATCTCGCAAATCAGCGCGGGCTGATCGCCGTAAGCGAGTGAATAGACGATGCCGGCCTGCGCTGCGCGCCGCGCGAGCAGAGGACCCGCCAGAGCATCGGCTTCCACGTTCACCATCACAATGTGCTTTCCGTGCTCGCAGCAGGCGAGGGCGTGCCGGATGCCGGCGGCCGGACTGCCCGTGGCATCGATCGCGATCTCGATCGCATCGCTCTGAATAACGGCAAGCGCATCGTCGGTAATGAACGTCTCACCGCAACGTTGCGCATCGTTTAGCGATGACGCCGCATATTGCGCGGACGGCCAGCCTACCCGTTTGCAACTTGCGCGTGCGCGCTGGGGCGACAGATCGCACACCGCAACGAGGTGCATACCGGGCGTGCGCCGGACCTGGGACAGAAACATCGAGCCGAATTTACCGGCACCGATAAGTGCGACGCGCAACGGATTGTTCTCCGCTGCGCGCTTCAAGAGCAGCCGATGAAGGTTCATGCGGGGGCTGCGAGAACGTCCGGCGCCAGGACGTTGCTGCGCCTCAAGCCGTCAGCGCACTTCATCCGCGAGAGCCTTGGGCGCCCGGTCCAGGTAATAGAGCACCGGGATGAGAACGAGCGTTGACAGCAGCATGAAATGCGCGCCGAAGAGCCAGAAGACGAGCGGGACGGCGACATAATACGCGCGCATGCCTAAGGCATAACACTTGCCCGCGCGGTTGAGATGTCGCGCCACATGGTAGGGGCTCAGCGCTTTATGCTCCATGCTCGTCGGCACGTTGATCATGTAGCCTACGTGATGGAACAGGCGAATCGCGACCGCGAAGCTGAAGAACGCTACAAACATATCGAGCAGCAGCGCCAGGAGTTTGCTAAGCCATACGTCGGGCCGTGCTGCGCCAAATGCATTGAGCACGTGCCAGGTTTCAGTAAGTTTATCCCCTTGAGCGCTCAACGTTAGAGTGCCGATGATGAGCAGAACCGCAGTTGATGAGAGAAAGGTCGCTCCCATGATCGAATTACGCAGCGTCTGCACTGCGAGCACATCCTTGTTCGTGGATCCCATGATAGTCTCCACCCATGCGGCTCGCGCGACCGCGTTGACTGCCTGGATGGTATATAGCGGGTCCGTTTTGAGCTTCACGCGCAGGAACACATGATAGGCCGCAATCAGCACCAAACTGACGCCGGCGAGCGCATATTCGCTTCCTAAAGTCATCATGTCCTTAAAGCCCTGTCGCCGCTTCGAGCAGTTTGAGCCGCTGGACCTTGCCCGACGGACCTTTGGGAAGCGTTCGCACGAGCTTAATGAGCTTCGGCATTTTGTACTTTCCAAGCTGTTGCTGTGAAAACGCGTAAAGCTCATCGAGCGAGCAGCACTCACCGGGTTTGAGCACGACGCACGCCATGATCTCCTGACCGTAGTGCACGTCCGGAATCCCAACAGCAGCCGCTTCGAGTACCGCGGGATGCTTGAGCAGCGCTTCGTCGATCTCACGCGGAGCAATGTTCTCGCCGCCCTTGATAATCAGCTCCTTGATGCGCCCGGTTACGAACACGAAATCGTCGCGATCCATGTAACCCAGATCTCCGGTATGCATCCAGCCGTCGGGCTCGAGCGTTTTTGCGGTCGTCTCGGGGTCTTTGTAATAGCCTTTCATTACATTGTCGCCGCGCACCATAATCTCGCCTACGGCGCCCGCCGGCAAGCTCTCGCCGGTGATGGGATCGATGATACGCGCGCTATTGCCATACGCCCGACCGGGGCTGCCGATTTTTCGCTTTAAGCGGTCATATGGATTCGTAAAGCACGGGGCGTTCGTTTCGGTCATGCCGAAAGTTTCAATGATGCTGATGCCGAACTTCGCCTCGAACGCGCGATGCAACTCCGGCGGGAGCGGCGCCGAGGCGGAGCGGCAGAATTTGATCGAGCTGATATCCAATCCCCGCTCGCGCGGATCCGGCGCATTGAGCAAGTATGCGATGATGGTCGGCACGACATTGATCCACGTGCATTTGAATTGCACGACTGTGTCCCAGTAATTGGAAACGCTGAAGCGGTGGGGCATCACGACCGAGCCGCCATGCACAATCGGCGCCACCGCCGTCACGATCTGCCCGTTGATGTGATAAAGCGGCAGCGCGCACATGACGCGGTCAGCTGGCGTGAGCTCGTGAGCCCCGCTCGTGAATTCGCCGCCCGCGGCAACGCTGCGCTGAGACAGCACGACGCCTTTCGGTTTGCCTGTCGTGCCCGACGTATACATTAGCAAGGCATCGTCGTTCTCAGTCACGGCGAAACACGTGCCCGCGTTCAGCGAGGCATTATCAAAAATCGAGGGTGCATCATGGTCGATGACGACCACCTTGATGTCGCGCGGAATTTGGCGCAGCGCCGGCGTCAGCCGTTCGATGAATTCAGCCGCTGTGAACACCAGACGCGTATCGGAATGATCGAGCACATAGCTCAATTGCTCGGCTTGAGACAGCAAGTTGAGCGGGGCGACCATGAAGCCCGCGTACATAACGCCGATCAAGAGGCGGCCCGTTTGATAGCCGTTATGCAGCATGAGTGCGACTTTGTCGCCCTGCACGAGCCCTTGTCCTAACAGGTAGCGTCCGAGCTGTTCGGAATCTGACTTGAGCTGAGAGTAAGTCATGACGCGTCCAGTCTCGGGCGCGATGAGATAGGGCGCGTCGGGTTGGGTGCGCGCTTGCAGGTCTACGTAGTGCCGGATCGTTCTCATGTTGTTGTTAAGTGAGGCACCGGGTGCAGCGGAAAGCAGAGGGTGCAATCGAAGCGTCCGAGTGCTTCACGCTTCCCAGAGATCGCTCGTTCTACTGCGGATGTTTCGCGAGATACGCGCCGAAAATATCGTCGACCGATGGCTCCCGCGGCGGAATGGTTCGCACAATGCGGGTAATGTTCAGAAAATGCTTGTAATGCAGGTTTTCTGAAAAACTGTTGCCGCCCCACGTGCCACAGCCCATCGACAGCGAGAACGGCAGTCCGTTATCGAAGCTGCCGCCGGTGGCGAAGGCATGCGCCTGCTTTACGATGACACGGCATACGGTCATTTCCAGGCCGAGGCGGCGGATATGCGCATCGTCTTCACTGTAAATCCCGCACGAGTGACCGTTGCCCATGTAGGCATAGATGCTGCGCAGAATCGCAAAGGCCTGCTCAAAGTCCTGCGCGCGGTACACCGTCAAGACCGGCGACAATTTTTCCCCTGAGAAGGGGTAGTCCTTGCCTGCGTCCGCTTCTTCGACCAGTAAACACTTGGCGTTTTTGAGATCGGGCCGTGCCAGCCCCGCGACTGCGCATATCTTTTTAACGGATTGGGCAGTGATAGCGGGTGACAAGTGACCGCCCGCGAACATCGCAGTTTGCAGCGTCGTTTTTTCAGTCGGGGTGAGCAACGCGCCGCCTTGTCGTTCGAGAGCCGCAAGCATTGCATCGTACACTTTGGCATGAACGATGACGCTGTTTTCCGAAGAGCAGCTTGTAGCATTATCGAAAGTCTTCGACATCATGATTTTCGCTGCGGCATCCTGGACGTCGGCGCTTTCGTCGACGATCACTGCAACATTGCCCGCACCGACTCCCAGGGCAGGTTTGCCGCTCGAATAGCCGGCTCGCACGTTGGCTTGTGAGCCGGTCACCACGACAAGATCTGCCTGCCGCATGAGCTCGGTGGAAGATTCTTTTGTCACCGGCGCCGGTAGCATTTGAACGAGATCGAGCGGCGCGCGTATGCGCGTCAGTTCGGCGTGAATGTAAGCGACCAGCGCTGCGGACGTCGAATAGCCCTTCGGCGATGGCGACAAGATGACGGCGTTGCCGCACTTCAAGGCATTGATGATGTTGTTGGCGGGCGTTGCACCGGGATTGGTCGACGGCACAACGGCCGCAACGACGCCAACGGGACGCGCGATTTCAGTGATTCCCGTCTCAGGGTATTCGGCGATGATGCCGGTGGTCTTCGCGCCTTGCAGATCGCGCAGCAATCCCAGCGTCTTGCGATGATTTTTGACAATCTTGTCCGGCGCGTTGCCAAGGCCGGTGTCCTTCACTGCAAGCTCTGCAAGCGCGCGGTTGTGCGCGGGTTCCATGATCGCCCAGCCCGCAGCGACGGCAACTTCGTCCAGTTGCGCCTGCGAGAATTGAGCGTAGATCGATTGCGCGGCGCGCGCCCGCCGGATGAGATCGGCCACCGCAGCGCGCGCAGGTATCGGCAAAGGTGCAGTTTGAGTTTGTAACGCCATAGTCTTGCTCCGCTGATTCGCGAATGCACGAACCGGTGCTGCAGAATCGCAAGCACAAATGATAGCGTACTCGTGGAAGCAGCCCGTGGCTGCTGCGTTAAACTCGCCACACGAACTTCAGCTAAAACGCATTGTAGAAAAAACGATGAAGACGATTTCAATACCGGCGTTCGGTGGCGGGGAACAACTGCAGGTTATGGATATGCCGTTGCCGCAGCCAGGGCCCGCCGACGCGCTCGTAAAGCTCGATTACGCAGGAATAAACTTCATCGATGTCTACATGCGCAGCGGCAACTACGCGCGCTCGCAGACGTATCAAACACCATTGCCGATGACGATCGGCATGGAGGGCGCCGGTACGGTGGCGCAAGTCGGCGCGGAGGTACAAGACGTCGCCGTCGGGGATCGCGTCGCATACTGCATCGTGCGCGGGAGCTATGCGGAGTATGCAGCAGTGCCCGCGTGGCGGCTCGTAAAGGTGCCGGGCGAAGTGCCGCTCAATATAGCGACCGCCTTAATGCTGCAGGGCTGCACGGCGCATTACCTGTCGCACTCAGCGTTTGCACTGCGTGCCGGCAACTCGTGTCTTGTGCATGCCGCCGCGGGCGGCGTCGGCCAACTGCTCACTCAACTTGCGAAGGTGCGCGGCGCTAAGGTCATCGCCACCGCTGGAAATGCAGAGAAAGCGGCCATCGCAAAGTCGCGCGGCGCTGATGAAGTGATTCTTTATCGGGAAACGGATTTTCGAGAAGAGGTAATGAGGATCACCGGTGGCCAGGGCGTCGACGTCGTCTATGACGCCGTCGGCAAGGACACGATACACAAGAGCATACGCAGCCTGAAAAAACGCGGGCTCTGCGTTAACTATGGAGGCGCGTCCGGTCTCGTAACATCGGTCGAGCCCCTCGAACTCGCTGAAGCCGGCTCGGTGTTTTTCACCCGTCCGCACCTTGCCGACTACATCAGCACGGCGCAGGAATTGCGCGCGCGCACTGCGGATCTTTTTGCGCACTACGCGGCAGGACGACTGCAAGTCGCAATCGATCGTGAGTTTCCGCTCAGCAACGCAGCCGATTCACATCGTTATCTCGAGCAGCGGAATACGAAAGGCAAGCTGCTGCTGAAGATCTCATAGCATTCGGCTTCGAGGCGGCAGCCTGCATGGGACGGCCGCGACGACGTAGCGTACGCAAAATGGTACACTCGCGTGCGCAAAAATTGCGCGCTCGCGGACGGGGAAATGAACGAAAAAAAACATGTCAAATTCCAGGGGCGGCTCGTCATGGTGGGGTTCGGCTCCGTGGGGCAGGGCACACTGCCGCTGCTGCTGCGTCACATCGACATGCCTCTCGAACGCATCCGCATCGTCACCGGCGACACGCGCGGTGTCGAGGAGGCTAAACATTTCGGGATCAAGTTCACCGTAAAGCCGCTCACGCGCGAGAATTTTCGCTCCGTGCTCGATCCGCTGGTTGCGAAGGGCGATTTCCTGCTCAATCTATCGGTCGAAGTCTCGAGCGTCGAGCTCATCGAGTACTGCCATAAGCGCGGCGTGATGTATCTCGACACGTGCATCGAGCCGTGGCTGGGCGGCTATACGGATACCAGCGTGTCAGCCTCGCGCCGCTCGAATTACGGCTTGCGTGAAGAAGTAATGCGGCTGAGGACAAAATATCCGCACGGCGGTCCGACAGTAATCCCCACGCACGGCGCGAATCCGGGCTTGATTTCGCACTGGGTCAAACAGGCACTCATCAACCTGTCACGCGATATCAGAAAGCGTGCGGCCAAGCCCGAAAGCAAAGCAGATTGGGCGCGGCTTGCGATGGAGCTTGGCGTGAAAGTCATTCACTGTTCCGAGCGCGATACGCAGGTCGCGAATCCCGGCAAACGGCGCCTGGAATTCGTGAATACCTGGTCGGTCGACGGCTTCGTCGGTGAAGGCTCGCAGCCGTGCGAACTGGGCTGGGGCTCCCACGAGAAACATTTCCCGCGTGACGGGAAGCAGCACCGGTTTGGCAATCGGGCAGCGATTTATCTCACGCGTCCGGGCGCATCAGTGCGTGTCCGGACATGGACGCCGGTTGAGGGCTACTTTCACGGATTTCTGATCACGCACGGTGAGGCCATTTCCATATCGGACTACTACACCGTGCGCAGCGGCAAAAAAGTCGTGTATCGGCCGACCTGTCATTACGCTTATCACCCGTGCGACAACACCATCCTCTCACTGCACGAATACGCAGGGAAGAATTGGGCGTTGCCCGAAAACAAGCGCATTCTCATGGACGAAATCTACGACGGGAACGATGAGCTGGGTGCGTTGTTGATGGGTCACGCCAAGGGCGCCTACTGGTACGGCTCGCGCTTATCGATACATGAGGCGCGCAAACTTGCGCCTTATAACAATGCGACGAGCCTGCAGGTTGCAGCCGGCGTCATGGCGGGCGTCGTATGGGCAATGGAAAATCCGCAGCGCGGCGTGTGCGACCCGGACGATCTCGATTTTCAGCGCGTGCTCGAGATCGCCAATCCATATCTCGGCAACGTCGTCGGCACATACAGCGACTGGACCCCGCTCGTCGGCCGCGGGCGATTGTTTCCCGAGGACGTCGACCACACGGATGCATGGCAATTCAAGAATTTCCGCGTGGTGTGACCACGGCGCCACGGAAAAGCGCAGTTATAACGCGCGTTGCGGCGCCGCTTTGCCCTTGATCTGAGTACGGTACATGAGGCGGCGTGCGTTGGCATCGAATGGATCGCGGCGGTGCATCGTTGTGCGGTTGTCCCACATCAGGACATCGCCGACCTGCCAGTGATGCGCGAATGCGTATTCCGCCTTCGATGCATGCGCCCAAAGCTCATCGAGAAGGGCTTCGGATTCCGCGATCGGCATCCCGACGATATATGCGTTGCGCCGCCTGCCCAGGTACAACGTCTCCCGTCGGCTTGGCGCATGCAGACAGATGATCGGATGCGGCGTGCCGACGGAATTCACCGGGTCGTCCGATTCAGTGAGTCCGGCCCGCAGATAGCCGCCCGAATTGT
>Ga0070671_100002054_pt1 | contig 15515 bp, 12 predicted proteins | sample KBSS73metaG_FD_65341 | JGI IMG/M metagenome (GOLD analysis project Ga0070671, IMG submission 65341) | Switchgrass rhizosphere microbial communities from Kellogg Biological Station, Michigan, USA - KBS S7-3 metaG | ecosystem: Host-associated > Plants > Roots > Rhizosphere > Soil ...
AGCAGCGTCGGCACCGATTGCGCGATCGACCGGCCGCTGCCGAACAGGTTGCACACCGAGGGGTCGCCGAGGAGCACGATCGCCGGCACGCTGACGTTCGCGGCGGCGAGCGCCGCAGTCCCCGAGCGATCGACGGGATCGAGCCCGATCCAGCCGGCGATGCCCGGCAGCTTCGACGCCGCGATCAGCGTGGCAACGCCGCCGGCCGACGTGCCGATCAGCAACACCTGCCCCCGCCACGTCGGCGGCAGCCCGAACGCGCCGCGCTCGAGCTGCGCGACGGCGTCGCGGATGGCGGCGGCGTTGCCCCAGTAGTCGACGACGTTGGGCAGGTCGGGAACGATCGCGACGATGCCGGCGGCCGCAAGGTCGCGGCCCAGATCGCGGCCGCGCGTGCGGTCGCGCGAGAAGCCGTGCGCGACGATCGCCACCGGCGCCGCCGCCGCTTGCGCGTCGGGCGGGTCGGCGCCCTCGGCCAGCGTCTCCAGCGGCCGATAGACGTCGACGGTCACGCGCGCGCCCGCCAGCGTTGTCGCCTGCGAGTCGACGGCGAACGGCGCCGGCTGCGCGACGACGCCCGCCGCCAGCAGCGCCACGACCAGCGCGCCCGCAACGGCGGCGCGAACCCGTCGCGCGGCGCTCAACCGATGACTCCGGCGATCAGAAGCCGAAGATCCGGCGCGCGTTGTGCCCGCGCACCTTGTCGCGCACCGCGTCGGAAAGGGCATTCACGCGCTTCAGGCATCCGGGCATGTCGCCGATCGTGTGCGGGTAGTCGGAGCCGTACAGAACGTTGTCCGCGCCGAAGGCGTTGACGCAAAGATCGAGCGCGCCCGGCGAGAACACGACGGCGTCGGCAAAGATCCGATCCATGTACTCGGACGGCCGCATCGAGATCTTCTCGCGGCACGCGGGAATGTGGTCGAAGCACTGGTCCATCCGCGCGATCAGGTACGGCAACGCGCCGCCGCCGTGGGAGGCGATGATCCGCAGCTTCGGATACTCGTCGAAGAAACCGTCGTAGATCATCCGCGCGACGGCGAGCGAGGTGTCGAACGTGAAGCCGATCGACGCCGTCAGCTGGAAGCGCGCCATGTCCATCTCGCCGACGCCCGGCGGCGCCGTCGGGTGCACGAGCACCGGCAGGCCGCGCGCATCGATCGCGCGCCAGATCGCCGCGAACGCGGCATCGGTCAGCGGCGCGCCGCCGATGTTCGCGAGCACCATGACGCCGGACGCGCCGGCCGCGCACGCACGCTCCAGCTCGGCGAGCGCGAGCGCTTCGTGCTGCCACGGCAGCGAGGCGAACCACTGCAGGCGCGACGGATGCGCGGTGCGGGCGGCCGCCATGTCGTCGTTCATGATGCGTGCAGCCTTGAGACTCACCTCGGGCGAGCCCCAGAAGCAGTTCGGGCAGGTCAGCGACACCACGCCGACGTCGACGCCGTGCTCGTCCATCGTCCTGAGGCGCAGGTCGTAGTCGAACATCGCCGGCACCGGCGTCATGAACGGCGCGCCGTCCAGGTGGATGGCGCGCATGCCGCCGCGCACTTCCTTGACCGTGTACCGCGGCCCGCCATGCTGCTGCAAGAGGTCGAACCACGCGTTCGTGAGGACGTGCGTGTGCACGTCGATGACCGGACTCGCCACAATGTTCTCCACGTGTCCTTGCGCGGCGGGGCGGGATTGGCCCCCGCCTTCCTTTTTCGGCCGAGGGGCAAGCGCCGTCGCCTGCGCGAAGGGCAACAGACGGTTAGTCGACTTTCGCGCCGGAATCCCTGATCGCCTGCGCCCAGCGCGGTTGCTCCGCGGCGATCGTCGCCGCGAACTGCTCCGGCGTTTGCGGTGGGTAAGGCTCCATGCCGAACTTCACGAGCTGCTCCCTGAACTCCGTGGTCGCTTGCATCTTCTGCAGCTCGGCGGCAAGCCGCGCGATCACGTCCTTCGGCGTGCCGGCCGGGGCGACGATGCCCTGCCACGCCTGCCAGTCGAAGCCGGTCAGCGCCGACGCGATCGGCGGCACGCCCGGCAACAGCGGCGTCGGCTTCGCGGCGGACGTGCCGAGCGCCACGACCTTGCCGGCCTGGATGTTGGGCACCGCGACGGTCGCGTCGGCGAACATGATCTGGATGTTGCCGGCGAGCAGGTCGGTCAGCGCCGCGGGTGTCCCCTTGTAGGGAACGTGCTGGAGGTCGAGCCCGTAGTCCTTCTTCAGCGTCTCCATGAACAGGTGATGCGGGCTGCCGCTGCCGACGGATGCATAGTTGTACTTGCCCGGATTGGCCTTGATCGCGTCGAGCGCGTCCTTCACCGTCCTCGCGGGAAATGCGGGATTGGCGATCAGGAAGAAGTTGACGGTGCCCACCTGAGACACCGGCGCGAAGTCGCGCACCGGATTGACCGGAGAGGGTTTGTACAGCGCCGGACTGATGCCGAGCGTCGTGCTCGTCGCCATCAGCAGCGTATAGCCGTCGGGCGGCGCCTTCGCGACGAACTCGGCGCCGATGAGCGTGCCGGCGCCCGGCTTGTTTTCGACGACGACCGGTTGGCCGAGCGCTGCGCCGAGCCGCTCGGCGATCGCGCGCGCGAGCAGGTCGGTCAGCGCCGCGGGTGGATACGGCACGACCAGCTTGATCGGGCGCGTCGGATAGCTCGGCGGCGTCTGCGCGATAACGGGCAGCGCGACGATGAGGGCCGGCGCGATGGCGACCGCGGCAATCACGCGGCGCCGGACAAGAGAAGACATGCGGGAGGTTCGCGACACGGGACGTCGAAAATAAGCGGCGGCGAACGTGCGTGTCAAGCGACGTCGCACCGCGGCCACGCCGCGAGCACCCGCGCGTGCGGTAGAGTAGCGAAGCGAAACGCTTCGTCGCGCATCGACGCCCGTCGGGGTCACGCGCGACGCGTCCGGAGACTCGTCGATGCGCACCGCGACACTGTTCCTGCCGCCGCAACTCTCGGCGCGCTTCGCGCCCGTGTGGCGGCGCAACCTGCTGGTGTGGCGCAAGCTCGCCATCGCCAGCGTGCTCGGCAACATCGCCGACCCGCTGCTGTACATGCTGGCGCTGGGCTACGGCCTGGGCGCGATGATCGGCGAGGTCGGCGGCATGACGTACATCGCGTTCATCGGCACGGGGATGGTGTGCCAGAGCGCGATGTTCACGGCGAGCTTCGAGGGGATGTACTCGGCGTTCTCGCGGATGCACGTCCAGCGCACTTGGGAAGGCATCATCAACGCGCCGATCGCGCTCGACGACGTCGTCTTCGCGGAGTGGATCTGGTGCGCGTCGAAGGCCGTGCTGTCGACGCTTGCGATCCTCGCGGTCATCATGGCGCTCGGCTACGGCCACACGTGGCTCGCGCTCTGGATCCTGCCGCTCGGCTTCCTCGTCGGCCTGGTCTTCGGGGCGTTCGGCCTCGTGATGAACGCGATGGCACCCGGCTACGATTTCTTCACGTACTTCTTCACGCTCGTGCTGACGCCGATGCTGCTGTTCTCCGGCGTCTACTTCCCGGTCGACCAGATGCCCGCGTGGCTGGCGTCGATCGCCCACCTGCTGCCGCTCAAGCACGCGATCGACGTGGCGCGGCCGCTGATGATGGGCCGGGTGCCGACGAACGTCGTCCTGCACGTCGTCGTGCTCCTCGCGTACGCCGTGGCCGCGTACTACGCCGCGCTCGTGCTCACGCGCCGTCGGCTCCTGAAGTAGGGCCATCGCGTGGGCTACCTCGCCGTCAAGTCGCTGCACATCATCTTCATGGTGGCGTGGTACGCCGGGCTGTTCTACATGCCGCGCCTGTTCGTCTACCACGCGATGGCGCCCGCGGACGATCGCGTCGGCATCGAGCGCTTCAAGACGATGGAGCGCAAGCTGTACCGCGGCATCATGACGCCGAGCGCCGTCCTCACGGTCGCGTTCGGCGCGTGGCTGTGGCTGGGCTACGGCGTGACCGGCGGCTGGCTACACGCAAAGCTCGCGCTCGTCGCCGTGCTGATCGCCCATCACGTGTACCTGGGCATGCTGATGCGGACGTTCGCGCGCGACGGCAACCGTCACGGCCACGCGTTCTATCGCTGGCTGAACGAGATCCCCGCGCTGCCGATCCTCGTCGGCGTCGTGTTCCTCGTCGTGATGAAGCCGTTCTGAGCGCCGCGCCCTCCGCGATGGCCGACGAGCGCTACTTCGCGCCGTGCCCGCGGGGCCTCGAGGCGCCGCTCGCCGCCGAGTTGGCCGCGCTCGGCGCCGTGGACACGCGGGTCACCGACGGTGGCGTCGCCTTTTCCGGCGATCTTCCGCTCGCCTGTCGCGCGAATCTCGAGTCGCGCCTCGCGAGCCGCATCCTGTGGCGCGTCGGCGGCGGCGCCTACCGCGACGAGAGCGACCTGTATGCGCTGGTGCACGCGCTCGACTGGCCGCGCCTGTTCCGCGCCGAGCGCACACTGCGTGTCGACGTCGCGGCGACGCGCGCGCCACTCAGGAGCCTCGAGTTCGCCACGCTGCGCGTGAAGGATGCGGTGTGCGATCGGCATCGCGCGGCGAGCGGCGCGCGCCCGTCGATCGACAAGCGCGCGCCCGACGTCCGCGTCCACGCCTATCTGACGGAAGCCGACGCGACGATCTACGTCGACACGTCGGGTGAGCCGCTGTTCAAGCGCGGCTACCGCCGGGATACCGACGCCGCACCGCTGCGCGAGAACCTTGCCGCCGGGCTGCTCGCGCTCGCGGGATGGACGCCCGCCGTGCCGCTGCTCGATCCGATGTGCGGCAGCGGCACGATCGTCGCCGAGGCGGCGCTCATCGCCGCCGACAAGGCGCCTGGCGTGTCGCGGAGCTTCGGCTTCCAGAAGCTGGCGTGGTTCGACGGCCCGGCGTGGCAGCGGATGAAGCAGGCGGCGCGCGATCGCGTGCGCGCCGCGCCGTCGACGCCGTCGATCTTCGCGAGCGACGTCGCGCCGGCGTCGATAGCGCAATGCCAGCGCAACCTCGACGCCGCGCAGGTCGGCGCATGGGTCGACGTGACGCGCGCCGACGTGCTCGAGCGGACGGCGCCGGCCGCGGCCGGCCTCCTGCTTGCGAATCCCCCGTACGGCGAGCGCCTCGACGACGCGAACCGTCTCGCCGCGTTCTACCCGCAGCTCGGGGACGCGCTGAAACGGAACTTCGCCGGGTGGACCGCGTACTTCCTGACGGGCGACCTGCGCCTCGCCAAGCTGATCGGCCTCAAGGCGGCGAAGCGCACGCCGCTCTACAACGGCCCGCTCGACTGCCGGCTGTTCGCGTTTCCGCTCGTCGCGGGGTCGATGCGCGATCGCTGACGGAGGGCGGGTGCTAAAATGAGCGAAAACGCATTGCTCACGAACGAGAATCAGTCATGCCTTTCCTGCCCGCCCGCAACTACGAGTCCGAGCACACCAGGTTCATCCGCGAGCTGATCGAGAAGCGCCCGCAGGTCGACGAGGACCGGCGCAAGGGCCGCGCGATCTGGTGGGACAAGCTGCCGTCTGAGCTGGCGCTGCGCCGCGAAATGGACGAAGGCAGCGTTCCGCAGAAACCCTACGTCTACGCGAGCGAGTAGCGCGTTCGCGCCGGCGCGCGACTTGCGCGCCCGATCTCAATCGTCGCGCGCCCGCGCGGCTCCGTGGATGAAGTAGCGCGGCGTCCGGCCGATCGCCGCGTCGAATCGCAGCCATGCGAGGCGCGCGTTCAGCGCGTCAGGCTCGTGGAACAGCTTCACCACGCGGAACGTGCGCCCGTCGTTCAGCTTGCGCGTGACGACGCCCGCGTCGGCATCGGGGCGCGCGTGGTCCTTTGCCGTCGAGGTGGGCTCCAGCGCGGAATCGATGATGTACACCGACCCGCCCGGGCGCAGCGCCGAGCGCACGGTGGACCAGAGAGCGTCGAACCGCGCTTCGGGAACGTGCGACAGCCAGAAGCCCATGAACACGAGGTCGTAGCGCGCCGCGGGCGTCCAGGCGAAGAGGTCGGCGAGCACGTAGTCGACGTTCGCCCGCGCGACGCGCGCGCGGTTGATCGCGACGACCTCGGCGGAAGCATCCACGGCCGTCAGCTGCGCGACGGCCGGCGCGAGATGGCGCGTCCACAGTCCGGTGCCGCACGCGAGCTCCAGCGCGCGTTGGGGGCGGGTACGCGCGAGGAACGCCGCGAACGCGTCTTCCACGTCGCGGACGTCGTCGAACCACAGCGCGTTCGTCTGCGCGCCCCGATCGAAGCGCCCTTCGCGGAACCACCACTGGTCGTACTCCGCGGCGCGCGCGCGGTAGTACGCGATCTGCTCGTCGAGCACCGGATCGGTCGAGGACGCGGCGGACATGGAGGCATGATAGTCCGCGCGATGGAAGTCGTCTCGCGGGTCCCCGTCACCGCTTAGAATGCCGCGATGACCAACTCGCCCCCCGGGCGCGGCACGCCCGTAAGACCGCGCGACCGTTTCGGCACCGCGCGGATGTTCGCGATCGTGCTCGCGATCGTCGCCGCGCTCGCCGGCGTCGAGTTCTACGCGCTTCACCAGTCGCGGTCCGCGCAGCAGGCGCCGGCCGCCGCCGCGCCGACCGCGGACGCGGCGAAGTCGACGGCGCCCGCCGTGGCGACGGCCGTCGCCCCGCAAGGCGGCATCGACATGCCCGACAGCGAAGCGGTGATCGGACCGAAGGTCACGCTCTCCGGATGGGCGCATTCGCCGGCGGGCATCAGAGAAGTGCTCGTCCGCACCGAAGGCCTCGCGCTCAAGGCTGCCGTCGGCGTCGCGCGGCCCGACGTCGCGCGCGCGAAGCCCGAGCTCAAGGACGCCGCCGCCACGGGATGGGAGTTCACCGGCGACTTCACCGCGCATCCGGCGCCCCCCGGCACCGACCGGCGCGTCTTCGACGTGATCGCCATCGGCAACGACGGCGGCGAGACGGTGCTCGGCACGCGCAGCGTCCTCGAGCCCGCCGCGCTCGCGCGCTGGCGCGATCTCGGCCTGCCGCCCGCGCCGTTCCACCTGCTGCCCGCGCTGTCCGGCGTGAAGTTGGGCGGCGCGCACGGCCTCGCGACGGAGTACACGCCGTACCTCTCGTCGACGATGCGCACGGGGATGCGGGTTCCGATCCTGTACATGCGCACCACGCGCGGCGCCGCACACGACTATGCGTTCGATCCCGCCTGGGACATCGAGCGCCGCTGCGGCGAGCGCCGGATCGCGGAGGACTCGCTCGACGCGACGCTCGCCTACGCGAAGGACCAGTCGCTGCCGCTGCTCGTCACGCTCAACGGCGGCATCTGGGCGGACGCCGCGTGCGACGTCCCCGCCTGGGACGTCAACGACAAGCTCGAGCAGGACCCTGCCAACTGCCAGTGGAACGAGAAGAACCAGGCGATGCCCGACGACGCGCTCAAGCATCTGCCGGGCTCGCAGGACGCGCCCGAGCTCGGTCGCTCGCTGACGTTCAACGTGTATGCGCGCGAGGTTCGCCGCTACAAGAAGCGCAACCTGCAGCAGGCGGCGGCGCCCCTGGCGGCGTTCATGCGCGCGCATCCCGCGCTGTTCGTCGGCGTCACGCTCGATCCCGACACGTACATGAATCCGTTCTTCGGCGAGCAGCAGTGGTACGACTACAACCCCGGCACGCTGAAGCAGTTTCGTCACTGGCTCGCCGGGACGGGTCCCTACGCCGGCGCGGGCGGCGACGGCGTTCCGGACCTGTCCGCGTACCGGCGCCGCAAGCCGCTGACGCTCGCCGACGTTGCACGGACCGCGGGCCGGCCGTTCCGCTCGTGGGACGACGTCGATCCGCCGCGTGCCTTTCCGCGCGAAGGTGCGCATCCGTTCTGGACCGACGCGTGGGTGCGCGAGTGGGAAGTGTTCCGCCGCCACGTCGTGCATCTCCATTACGACGAGCTCGCGCAATGGCTCGTGGAGGCCGGCGTGCCGCGCGACCGGATCTGGTCGTCGCAGGGCTTCATGGCGCCGCCGCCGGGCGGCGTGCCGTTCGCGCTGTCGATCGAAAGCCCGGTCAAGCCGTTCGACTCCGGCGGCATGTCGGTCGAAGGCGCGAAGCCGCGCGACGGCCATCTCGGCGCGATCCTGTACGGCGCCTCCGCGGTCAACGACATTCCGATGGAGAACGGACGCTCGCTGTTCGCCACCCTCGCGGCGCTCGATCCGCAGTTCGCCGTCGTCGAGTTCAACACGGCCGACCTGCGCAACCCGCAGGCGCAGCCGACCTACGCAGCCGGCTATCGGTCGCTGCGCGACCTGTGGAACGCAGGCGCCCGCTACGTGTCGCCGATGGCCTGGAACGGGAGCAACGGCGTCAACGCCGGCAAGCCGGGCTACGTCACGTTCACGGCGTGGCGCAACACGCCGCTCGAGGATGCAGCGCGCGACTTCCTGATCGCGCGCGCCGGGCTGCCGGTCGGCGCGCTGCTGTGGACGTTCGGTACGCCGCGCCACGCCGACGGCGACGGCTGGACCGCCGAGATCGGGACGCTGCGCCTCGCGCCGGGCGCGCTGCGCGTCACGCCGGACGCGCAGGGACGCGTCGCGCTCGTCTCGCCCGGTGGGCTGGCGCTCGCACCGGAGCGGATCGGACGCATCGTCGCGGGGCTGCCGCGCGATGCCGAGGTGGCGCAAGTGGACGTGTTCGCGCGGGCCGCCGGCGCGTCCGCGTGGACGCCGATCGCGCACGCCCGGGGCGCGGGGCTCGCGTCGGTCGACGCGGGACGCATCGTCGCGCGCGACCGCGCCGCGCATCCGGCGCCGGCCGACCAGCTCAAGCTGGAGATCACGCTCGCGCCGTCCGCGCGCGACGTGCCCCTGACGCGGATCGCCGTGCTGCCTGCCGCGACGCGCTAAGCGCGGCGGCGCTAGCGATCGTCGACGCGGTACTCGACGTAGGCGCGGTCGCGCTGCTGCCGGACGAACTCCTGGAAGCCTTCATCGCTCTTGCGCTGGCGCAGCGCGGTGCGCGCCTGCTCGCGGCGGCGCTCCAGCGTGACGTCCTGCTTGCGCCGCTCGATCACCTCGATCAGGTGCCAGCCGAACGGCGTGCGCACCGCGACCGAGACCTCGTTGAGGCCGAGCTTGTCCATTACGCGCTCGAAGTCGGGCACCGTGTCGCCCGGCGACAGCCAGCCCAGGTCGCCGCCCTTCGCACTCGACGCATCCTCCGAGTTGACGCGCGCGATGTCCTCGAACTTTGCACCGCCGCTCGTGATGCGCTCGCGCAGACGGTCGATCTTGACCTTGCCGTCGGACTCCGACGTGCTCTCGTTCACCTTGATCAGGATATGGCGCGCGTGCGTCTGGTTGACGACGGTGGGCTGGTCGCGGCTGCGCTCGTCGACGACCTGCACGATGTGGAAGCCGGCCGGGCTGCGGATCACCGGCGAGGTCTCGCCCTTCTTCATCTTGCCGACGAGATCGGCGAACACCGACGGCAGCCGGGCAGGCGTGCGCCAGCCGAGATCGCCGCCCGACGACGCGTCCGGCGCGTCGGAGAATCCCGCGGCCACCTGCGGAAACGACTTGCCCGACTTGACCTGCGCCAGCGCCTCCTCGGCGCGCCGGCGTCGCGTGTCGATCTGCTCGGCGCTCGCCTGCTCGGGCACCGTGACGTAGATGTGCGACAGCAGGTATTCCTTCTCGCCGCCCGTCTGCGCAGCGACGGTGGCGAGGTAGTTGTCGACCTCGGCGTCGGTGACGGTGATCTTGCTGTCGACCTCGCGATCGCGCAACCGCTGCATCATGATCTGCCGGCGGACGTCCTCGCGGTACGCTGCGTAGGTGATGTTCTCGCGCTCGAGCGCCCGGCGAAACTCGTCGGGCTTCATCTTGTTCTCCTCCGCGATGCGCAGGATCGTCCGCTCGACCATCGTGTCGTCGACGCGCACGCCCGATTCCTTCGCGTACTGCGTCAGCGCGCGCTCGGTGATGAGCCGCTCCAGCACCTGCTTGTCGAGCACGTCGGCGGCCGGCGCCTGCACGTTCGACGACTTCATCTGCTCGAGGACGACGCGACGCTGCTCCTTCAGGTCCCAGTTGGTCAGCGCCTCGTCGTTGACGACGGCGATCACGCGGTCGAGCGAGACGACGGTTGCGCCCGAGGGCCGGGCCGCCGCGGGCGTGGCGGCCGGCACAGCGCCGGGGCGGGGGCCGGCCTGCGTCGCGGGGGCCGGCGCGGGGGCCGGCGCTTGTGTCGGACGCGGTCCCGCCGGCGGCGGCGTTGCAGGGGTTTGCGCGTCGGCCATGGCGATCGTCGCCGTCAGCGCCAGCGCGCACAGTAGAGGGCGCAAAAGAGCCATCGGATACCTCGAGTTCAGCATGTCAGAAGCCGGGGAGCGGATCGAGACTGCGGTCGCGGGCGGTGAGCGACGGATCGTTGACGGGAACGTATCCGGGCACGCTTCGACGCAGGAGCTCGAGCGGGCTGGTGCCGACGCGCGCGAGCCCGTTGAGCTCGAGCTGGAGGAACACTGACGTAGACGTCTGCTGCGTCGTGGTCGTCAGCCGCTGGCCCACGAGGCGCAATACCCAGCAATCGCCATTGTACTCGATGCCCGCGACCGCCTCCAGCGTCTTCCTCGGCTGCGCCAGTGAGTAGTTCCAGCGGCCCAGCAACGTGATGTGCGGCGACAGCGGCCACTGTCCCGACAGGTCGATCTGCTTGATCGTCTCCACGCCGCCGGCAGGGTCGACGAGCTCCCGCGTGTAGCGCCACACGGCGTTGAGCGCGCGGCCCGGACCCGGCGTATAGCGAACGCCCGCGTTCAGCTTCTCGACCTCGGAGGCGTCGAAGTTGTATTGCAGGAGGCTCGTGAGCGCCCACGCGTCGTTGATCCTGCCGTCCGCGCCGATCAGGAAATCGGACTTCCCGCCGGAACGCGGTGGCTCGGACAGCGTCACCCGCTGGTCGCTGAAGTAGAACCGCTGCCCGACGGCGAGGCGCATGCGCTCCGCGCCGGTGACCGGATCGAGGATGCGCGACGTCAGCGCGAGCGTGAGCTGGTTGGCGTCGCCGACGCGGTCGTTGCCGATGTAGCGGTTCTCGGTGAACAGCGACGAGAAGTTGAAATCGTCGAGCGCAGTATCGAACACCGGCGCGTTCGCCTGGTTGCGATACGGGATGTAGACGTAGAACGCGCGGGGCTCGAGGGTCTGCACGACGTCGGTATCGAAGATGCGATCCTCGCGCTCGAACACGAGGCCACCGTCGAGGCTCGTGATCGGCACGGTGAAGCTCGGCGTGCGATCGGCCAGCGGCGGCGTCGTCTGGTTGAGATCGTATTGCGCGTAGTGAACGCCCGCGCGCGCCGTGAAGAACCACGCGGCGCCGCGGCGGTCCCACGCGATCCGCGGCGACAGCACGAAGCGGCTGCCCGTGGGCGTGAGCGCGCCTTGCCGGAAGTCGGCGTACTCGGTGATGCCGCTCCACGAGAGCCCCATCCAGTCCGTCTCGCTCAGCGTGCCCAGAATCTGCGGCAGCCGGTTGTACGGCGGCGTCACCGGCTGGTTCGGATCCTGCAGCGTCTGGAAGCCTTGCACGCGCGCAAGGAGCGACCAGGGCCCGCTCGTCGCGACGAGGCCAGCATCGCGCGGCAGCGTCTTCTGCGACGTGATGGCGACGCGATCGGCGAAGTCCGCGAAGTAGGTGTCGTCCGATACCTTGTTGAGATTGACGAAGCCGGCGAGCCACGGCGCGAACTGCTCGTTGTGCTTCCACGACATCGCGTAACGCAGCTCGTGCGTCACGCGGTCGTCCGGGAGCACTTCGGCGTTCACCTCGCCCACCGACTGGCCCCACGGCGGCGTGTCGTCGCCGAGCAGGTAGCGGAACTGGCCGCCGATCATCAGGCCGCGCTTGGACATGAGACGCGGCACGATCGTCGCGTCGTAGTTGGGCGCGAGGTTCACGTAGTACGGCGTCGAGACTTCGAGGCCGCGCACCCCCGTCGAGCCGAACGTCGGCGTCAGGAACCCCGACTTGCGCTCGTTCGACAGCGGGAACTCGAGCCACGGCGCATACATCACCGGGACGTCCATGAAATAGACGCTGGCGTTGTGCGCGGTGGCGACCTTGCGCAGGCTGTCGATTTCGAGCTCGCGACTCGTCAGGTACCAGTCGTGATTGGGCGCGATGCATGTCGTGTAGCGCGCGTCAGTGACTTCGTACTTGTCGGGACCGGCGAAGCGGATCTCGCCGGCCGATCCGTTTGCGTTGGCTTCGGCGACGAAGAAGCGCGCATCGTTGAACGCGCCGAGCTGCGTGTCGCGCTCGTATCTGAGCTCCGGGCCCGTGATCCAGTCGTAGCCGCGGCGGATCACGACGTTGCCCTTTGCCCAGATTTCGTCCTTTTCGACGTCGTACGTGAGCCAGTCCGCCAGCACCGTCTCGTAGCGCGAGCGCAGCTCGACGCCGCCTTCGGCGGTGACCTTCTCCTCGTTGCCCTCCAGCCGGTCGGCGCGCAGGAAGATCACGCCCCGCGGCGGCTCCGGCGCGGCGGGCGCGGCGGGCGCCGCGCTCGGGGTGCGTCCGGGCAGCGCCGCCGGAACCCCGCGGGCGGCCGGCGGCGCGAGCTCGCGCGACGGCTTGAGCACCAGCTGCTGCGCATGCGCCGGCGCGATCACGAGAACCGCGACGCATGCGCCCGCACCTGCGTGCCGGACTGCGGAGGGCAGCGAACGAAACATCGAGGCGCTTGAAAATCGGTCCTGCTAGAATTTCGCGATTCTAGCGCGCCGACCGTTGACATTACCTAACGCCCCCGCCGACGCACGCCTGACGGCGCTCGAAGCCTGGCTTGCGACGACGCTCGGCACGCGCGCCTTCACGCTCGCCCCCGCCTCGGCCGACGCGAGCTTCCGCCGATACTTCCGCGTCACGCTCGACGCGCCCGTCGCCCTGGCCGCCGACGCGCGCACGCTGATCGCGATGGACGCGCCGCCCCCGCGCGAGGACTGCCGTCCGTTCGTGCGCATCGCGGCGCTGCTCGCCGACGCCGGACTGCACGCGCCGCGCGTCCACGCGCAGGACGTCGAGCGCGGCTTCCTGCTGCTGTCGGATCTGGGGACGCAGACGTACCTGCATGTCCTGTCCGAGACCAACGCGGATGCGCTGTTCGCCGACGCGATGGACGCGCTGGTGCGCTGGCAGTCCGCCACACGCGCCGGCGTGCTGCCGCCGTACGACGCCGCGCTGCTGCGGCGCGAGCTGATGCTGTTCCCGGAGTGGTATGTCGGACGGCATCGCGGCATCGCGCTGTCCGACGCCGAGACGACGTCGCTGCATCGGCTGTTCGAGCGCATCATCGCGGCCAATCTCGCGCAGCCTGCGGTGTTCGTGCACCGCGACTACATGCCGCGGAACCTGATGGTCAGCACGCCCAATCCCGGCGTGCTCGATTTCCAGGACGCCGTGGTCGGCCCGATCACCTACGACGTCGCGTCGCTCTTCCGCGATGCGTTCGTGAGCTGGCCGGAGGAGCGCGTGCTGGACTGGACGATCCGCTACTGGGAGCGCGCGCGCCGTGCGAAGCTGCCGGTCGACCCCGACTTCGGCGTCTTCTGGCGCGACGTCGAGTGGATGGGCCTGCAGCGGCACCTCAAGGTGCTCGGCATCTTCGCGCGCATCCAGCATCGCGACGGCAAGGCCGGCTACGTCGAAGACACGCCGCGCTTCCTTGCCTACGTCCGTCCGGTGGCGGCGCGTTACGCCGAGCTCGGCGCGCTGCTGCCGCTGCTCGACCGCCTCGACGCGCGCGCGCCGGCCGTCGGCTACACGTTCTGACAATGGGGCCGGCGCCGGGCGCGATGATCCTCGCCGCGGGCCGCGGCGAGCGGATGCGCCCGCTGTCCGATGCCACGCCCAAGCCGCTGCTTCGCGTCGGCGGCAAATCGCTCATCGTGCGGCAACTGGAAGCGCTGGTGCGCGCGGGCTTCGTCGACGTCGTCGTCAACGTGTCGCACCACGCGGCCATGATCGTCGAGGCGCTCGGCGACGGCCGCGCGTTCGGCGCGCGCATCGCATGGTCGCGCGAGCCGGAGCCACTGGAAGTGGCCGGGGGCATCGCGACCGCCTTGCCGCTGCTTCGGCCGGGGCCGCTGCTCGTCGTGTCGGGCGACGTCTGGACCGCGTACGACTACGCGCCGTTGCGCACGCGGGCCTGCGCGATGGCCGCGGACGCCGCCGCGCCGCGCGCGCACCTGGTGATGGTGCCCAATCCACCGTATCACCCCGCCGGCGACTTCGCGCTGCGCGACGGCGCCGTCGTCGACGACGCCGGTGCCACGCTCACGTTCGGCAACGTCGCGCTCTACGACAGCACGCTGTTCGCCGGCGTGCCGCGCGGCGTCAAGCTCAAGATGCTGCCGCTGTTCCGCGCGTGGATCGCGCGCGGCATCGTCTCCGGCGAGCGTTACGACGGCCCGTGGGCGAACGTCGGCACGCCTGCCGACCTGGCCGCGCTCGACGCCGCCCTCACGCGCGCGCCGCTCGCCACCTGACGCGCTGCGCACGCTCCACTCCACGCCATGCCCGCCCCCATGCCCAATCCGCTGCTCGAGTTCCCCGGCCTGCCTCGCGTCGACGCCGTCGCCCCCGACGACATCGCCCCCGCGATCGAGTCGCAGCTGCAGGCGGCGCGCGATGCGATTGCCGCCATCGAGCGCGACCCCGCGCCCGCGTCGTGGTCCTCGGTCGTCGCGCCGCTGCTCGACCGCCTCGACCGCTTCCAGCGCGCGTGGAATGCGGTGCGCAATCTGAACGCCGTCGTCAACACGCCGGCGCTGCGCGATGCGTACAACGCGACGCTGCCGAAAGTCTCCGCGTTCTATGCGGACCTCGGCCAGAACGTCGCGCTCTATCGCAAGTTCGTCGCCGTGCGCGCCGCGCCGGAGTTCGCCGCGCTGGCGGCGAGCGAGCGGCGCTTCGTCGACAACGAAATTCGCGATTTCCGGCTCGGCGGCGCCGAGCTCGCCTCCGGGGCGCGGACGCGGCTCAAGCAGGTGAAGACCGAGCTTGCGCAGACGTGCGCCGAGTTCGATGAGCATATCCTCGATGCGACGAACGCATGGGCACTGTGGATCGGCGATGCCGCGCGGCTGCGCGGCGTTCCGGACGACGTCGTCGAAAACGCGCGCAGCAGCGCGGCGGCCGAGGGCAAGCCAGGCTGGAAGCTCACGCTGCGCATGCCCTGCTATGTTCCGGTGATGCAGTTCGCGGAGGACCGCGCGCTGCGCGCGGCGATGCATCGCGGTTTCGCCACGCTTGCCTCCGACGTCGGCGCGGACCCGCGATGGGACAACGCGCCGCTCGTCGACCGGATCGTGACCCTGCGCCGCGAGATCGCCGCGCTGCTGGGTTATCGCAACTTCGCCGAGGTGTCGCTCGTGCCGAAGATGGCCCGGACGCCCGCGGAGGTGCTGGCCTTCCTGCGCGATCTCGGTCGTCGCGCGCGGCCGTTCGCCGAAGCGGACCTGGCCGCGCTGTCGGCGTTCGCGCGCGAATCGCTTGG
>Ga0070671_100002058_pt1 | contig 15509 bp, 13 predicted proteins | sample KBSS73metaG_FD_65341 | JGI IMG/M metagenome (GOLD analysis project Ga0070671, IMG submission 65341) | Switchgrass rhizosphere microbial communities from Kellogg Biological Station, Michigan, USA - KBS S7-3 metaG | ecosystem: Host-associated > Plants > Roots > Rhizosphere > Soil ...
GCCCATCCGTTCACGTCGTGGCTGTCGCGCCGAGTGCTCACGGTGCCGTACGTGAGTCTGGTGAACCTGGTGGCCGGTCGACCGTTGGTGCCGGAACTGCTGCAGGACGCGGTCACGCCCGCGCGCCTCGCCGATGCCGTGCGGCCGCTGCTCGACCCGGCCAATCCGGCCACAGTGGCGCAGCGCGCGGGACTCCGGGAAGTGCGCGAGCGGCTGGGGAGTGCGGGCGCGGCCGGTCGGGTGGCCGACATGGCCGAGCAGCTGCTGGCCGCCGGATGAAGCTCAAGCTGCCTCCGGCGTTCGTCGCGCGCATCGCGCCGGCGATCCTGCGCGTCCTCGGCGCGACGTGGCGCTTCGACGCGCGCCTGCCGGACGGCGCCGAGGACGTGCTGGCGCGGCGCCGGGCGGTGGTGATCGTGCTCTGGCACGAGGAGCTGCTGCCGATCCTCTGGCGGCACCGCGGCCTTGGCATCAGCGCCGTTGTGAGCGTGGCCAGGGACGGGCAGTACCTGGCCGAGGCGGCCGGGCGGCTGGGATACGAACTGATCCGTGGCTCGAGCCGGCGCGGAGCCACGCAGGCGCTCCTGGGAGCCCTCAGGGCGCTCGAAGAGCGCCGGTCGGTGGCATTCACCCCGGACGGGCCGATCGGGCCGCGGCGGGTCGCCAAGATGGGCGCGGCGGCGGCGGCGCAGCGGGCCGGGGTACCGATCCTGCCGATCCGGGCAACGGTCTCGCGGGCATGGCGCTTCAACTCGTGGGACCGGTTCGTCCTGCCGAAGCCGTTCGCACGGATCGCCATCCGCTACGGCGAGCCGATCGACGTCGGGGCGGGGGACGAGGGGCTGGAGCGGGGCGTGGCCGCCCTGCAGGAGGCACTGAACCTGCTGGGGGACCACCGATGAAGCGCCGTCGCGGGGACACCCATCGGCTCATCCGCTGGCTCTGGACCAGCCGTCGGTTGGAAGCGAAGGTCGCCCGGCTGCCACTGCTCCCGGCGGCCGCGCTGTGGCGCGGCGGGATGGCGCTGCGGGAGGCGGCCTACCGGCGCGGCTGGTTCGCGCGCCACGACCTGCCGCTGCCGTCCGTCTCGGTGGGCAACTTGACGGTGGGCGGGTCTGGCAAGACGCCGGTGGCGATCTGGATAGCGCGACACTACCTGCGTCGCGGCATCAAGCCGGGCATCCTCCTGCGGGGGTATGGAGGGGATGAAACCCAGGTGCATCGCCGCTCGGTGCCCGAGGCCGCGGTGGTGGCCGATCCCGACCGCGTGGCAGGCGCTGCCGTCGCGATGGCCCGCGGCGCGCAGGTGCTCGTGCTCGACGATGCCTACCAGCGGCTCGACGTGCGGCGGGACCTGAACATCGCCGTCGTCGCCGCCGAGACGACACGGGCGGTGCGCTGGCCCGTGCCGGCTGGCCCGTGGCGCGAGGGATTGCACGCGCTCGACCGCGCCGACGCCGTGATCGTCACGCGGAAGCGGGCCTCGCGCGAGGCCGCCGCCGCGCTCGCCGAAGAGCTCAGCGCGCTGGTGGAGGGACCGGTGGCCATCGCCTATCTCGGGCTGGTCCGGCTCGACGGCCTCGTCTCGGGCCGGCCCGTGGACGCCACGACGCTGGCCGGGCGTCGCGTCGTGGCGGCGTCGGGCATCGCGGATCCCGACGCCTTCGTGGCGCAGGTGAAGTCGACGGGCGCCGCCGTGCAGGCGGCCACATGGAAGGACCACCACGATTTTCGTGACGAGGACGTGGCGTGGCTCGCGCACGCCGCACGACGCGCGGACCACGTGGTGATCACGGAGAAGGATGCGGTGAAGCTGCGCGACCGGTGGCCGGCCGCCGTGCCCGAGCCCCTCGTCGCAGTGCTCGACCTGGCCTGGGAGCGTGACGGCGAGCGCATCGTCGCCGCGCTCGACGCGGTGATCACGCCGCCGGACAATCTTTGACTTCCCGCGAGTCCGCGGAACATCAGGAGCCTGACATGCCCATCGTTGCCGGTACGCAGGAGTTCGCCGTGATCCGCCCGGACAAGGACCGGTTCCTCGCCGAGGAGAATCCCTTCGAAGCGATGATGTCGCGTTTCGACTACGCGGCGCAGCGCCTCAATCTCGATCCCGGCCACTACAAGGTGCTGCGCAGTCCCGAGAAGCAGATCATCACCTCGGTGCCGGTGCAGAAGGACAATGGCGAAGTCGAGGTCTTCACCGGGATCCGCGTCATCCACAACTCGTCCCGCGGGCCGGCCAAGGGTGGCATCCGGTTCGACATGAACGTGACGCTCGACGAAGTGAAGGCGCTGGCGGCGTGGATGACGTGGAAGTGCGCGGTCGTCGACATTCCGTTCGGCGGCTCGAAGGGCGGCGTCATCTGTGATCCCTCCCAGCTGTCGATGTCCGAGCTCGAGCGCCTCACCCGTCGCTACACCTCCTCCATCATCGAAGTCCTCGGTCCCGATTCGGACGTCCCGGCGCCCGACGTGAACACCAACGAGCGCGTCATGGCCTGGGTCATGGACACCTACTCCATGCACAAGCGCCACACGGTGACCGCGGTGGTCACCGGCAAGCCCGTGGAGATGGGCGGCTCCCTCGGCCGCCGCGAAGCGACCGGACGCGGGTGCATGATCGTCACGCGCCAGGCGCTCGCGCGGCTCGGCATGCCGCTGCAGGGCGCGCGCGTCGCGGTGCAGGGCTTCGGCAACGTCGGCTCGGTCACGGCCGATCTGCTCTCCAAGGCGGGCGCCACGATCGTCGCCGTGAGCGACAAGACCGGCGGCGTCTACAACCCTAAGGGCCTCGACGTCGCGGACCTGCTCGCGTGGGTGAAGCAGAACAAGTTCCTCACCGGCTATCCCAAGGGTGACGCGATCACCAACGCGGAGATCCTCACGGTGGAGTGCGAGGTGCTCGTGCCGGCCGCGCTCGAGAACGTGATCAACAGCAAGAATGCCGGGCAGATCCGCGCCCGGATCATCTGCGAAGGCGCCAACGGTCCCACCACGGCCAACGCCGACAAGATCCTCGACGACAAGGGCATCTACGTCATCCCCGACATCCTCGCGAATGCCGGCGGCGTGACGGTGAGCTACTTCGAGTGGGTGCAGGACCGGGGCGGTTACTTCTGGGACGAGGAGACGGTGAACTCCCGGCTCGAGAAGATCATGGTGCGCTCCTTCGAGGAGGTCGCGACCATGGCCGACAAGCACAAGCTGAACCTGCGCATCGGCGCCTACATGCTGGCCATCGAGCGGGTGGCCGCGGTGCACCGCCTGCGCGGCATGTACGCGTAGCGCGTGAAGCTCGCGTTGCTCGCGGTCGGCCGGTTGCGGCCGGCGTACCGGGCCGCGGCCGACGATTACCTCGCCCGGATCGCCCGCTACGCCACGATCGACGAACGCGAGGTGAAGGAGGCGTCGCGCGCACCTAGCATGGAGGCGGGGCGCCGCGCCGAGGGCGAGGCGCTCGCCGCGAAGCTCCCGCCCGATACCCGCCTGGTGGCGCTCGACCGCCAGGGCCGGGCCTGGTCGAGCGAGGAGCTCGCGCGTCGGCTCGACGGCTGGCGTCTGGCGGCACGTCCCGTCAGCTTCGTGATCGGCGGCTCCCACGGCCTCGATCCGGCGCTTCTCGGCCGGGCCGACGAGCGTTGGAGTCTCGGTGCCCTGACGCTGCCGCACGAACTCGCCCGGGTGGTCGTGCTGGAGCAGGTATACCGGGGCTTCACGATTCTGCGGGGCGAGCCGTACCACAAGTGACGCGTAGCGTGAGCGCAGCCGGCATGTCTCTCTCCAGGGCACCGATGCCTGAATGGTTCGAGGAGTGGTTCGGTGAGGAGTACCTGGCCCTCTATCCCCATCGGGACGAGGAGGACGCCGAGCACCTGGTGGCGCTGCTCGGGCGGCTCATCGGCTGGGGCGATGGCTGGCGGGTGCTCGACATCTGCTGCGGACCCGGCCGCCATGCGCGCGCGCTCGACGCGGCCGGGCTCGATGTGATCGGACTCGATCTCTCCGCCGCGCTGCTGCGGCGTGCCCGGCAGGTCACCGATGCCCCGCTCGTGCGTGCCGACATCCGCGCGCTTCCCATCCGGCCGCGCTCGATGGACGCCGGCCTCAACCTCTTCACCAGTTTCGGCTATTTCGAGACCGACGCGGCCCACGCGGAGGCCCTCGCCGGCATGGTCGGCACCGTACGGCGGGGCGGCTGGTTCGTGCTCGACTTCCTGAATGCCGACCTGGTGGCGTCGCGCATCGCGGAGGGCGATGCACGTGTCGAGACCAGCGACGGCGGCACGCGGCTGCGGCGCTATCGTACGCCAGGCGGCCGGCATGTGGTGAAGGAGATCCTGCTCGCCGACGGCCGCCGATTCCAGGAGCGTGTGCGGCTCTTCCGCGCCGACGAGCTCGGCGCGATGCTGGCGCAGGCCGGCGCCGTGGTGCGGCACTGCTTCGGCGACTACGACGGCGGTCCGCCGCACGCCGGCGCCCCACGCGCGCTGCTCGTGGCGGAGGTGAGCTGATGCGCATCGTGAGCACGCCGCTGGCGCCCAAGGTGAGCCTGCCCGCACCGCGGCCGTGTGGTGCGGACGTTCACCTGTTCGAGGCCGTGGTGGGCGCAGCCGGAGTGGCCGCCTCGCTGGAGCGGCTGCGCGAGCCGGGAGCCGTGGTGGTCACGACGGGGCAGCAGCCCGGTCTCTTCACCGGCCCGCTCTATACCGTGTTCAAGGCGCTCTCCGCGGTTGCGCTGGCGCGCGAGCTGGAGGCGCTGTGGCAGCGGCCCGTCGTGCCCGTGTTCTGGCTGGCGAACGACGATCACGACTTCGCCGAGTCCAACCATGCGGCGTGGTTCGCCGGCGACGGGTCGCTGCGGCAATGCGTGCTCCGCGAGCGACCGGCCGATGCCCCCATGCTGCCCATGTATCGCGAGATGCTGGGCGAGGAGATCGGCCCGGTGCTCGCGCAGCTCGCTGCGGATCTCGACGGTGCGAGTGCCAAGGACGACGTGATCGCCTGGCTCGCGCGGCACTACCGCGCGGACGTCACGATCGGCGCCGCCTATGGCGGCGCCCTCGCCGAGCTCCTGGCCCCGTATGGCGTCGTGTGCCTCGACGCGTCCCACCGGGCGCTCAAGGAGCGGGCGGCGCCACTGCTACTGGAAGCGCTCTCGAAGTCGGCGTCGATGGAGGCACCGCTCGTCACGCTCGCCGCCGAGCTCGCGGCACGGCGCGCGGACCCCGGCGTCGCCGTCGGCGATGGTGCCACGCTGGTCTTCATCGAAGGCGCACAGGGCCGCGACCGGCTGGTGCGCACCCCGGATGGCTACGTGGCACGACGGAGCGGCGAGCGCTTCACCGACGCCGAGCTCGCGGCCATCGCCGCGAGCGAGCCCGAGCGGCTGTCGCCCAACGTGCTCCTGCGCCCGGTTGTGGAGAGCAGCCTCCTGCCCACTGTGGCCTACGTCGCGGGGCCGGGAGAGCTGCGCTACTTCGCCCTGACGCCCCCGGTCTATCAGGCGCTCGGCGTGAGTCGGCAGCTGCCGGTGCCGCGCTGGTCGGGCCTCATCGTCGAGCCGCGCGTCGACCGCGTGCTGGCGAAGTTCGGCATCGACCTGGACGAGCTGCTCCAGACGGAGGGCGCCGCGGAGGCCCGCATCATCCGTGACCAGCTGCCTGGCGAGGTCACGGGCCCGCTGGCGCGACTGCGCGCCTCGCTCGAGGCGGAGTACACCGCACTCGCCACGGGGGCGGCAACGGTCGATCCCACCCTCGAGAAGTCGGTCCTCGGCTCGCGCGGTCAGGCGCTCCGCGGGCTCGAGGACGTCGAGAAGAAGGTGCTGCAGCACCTGAAGAAGCGACGCGAGACCGAGCTCGGGCAGGTGGCGCGCGCGCGCGTTGCGGTGCGGCCCGGGGGCCAGCCGCAGGAGCGCGTGGTCACCATCGGCACATTCCTGGGGCGGCTCGGCCCAGGGCTCATGGACGACCTCCTCGCGGAGATTGCCGCCTGGTACGCCCGCACCCTTGAAGCGCCCGTGCGCGCGTCCTAAGATCGAGCATGTCCTTCATCGCGCTCATCCTGCTCGTCGCACTGCTCATTCCCATCATGGGCATCCTGATCGATTCGCCGATCGGGCGGGCACTTGCGCGGCGCCTGGAGGGACCGGACCAGACGCCGCCCGTCATCACCGATCTCGCCCGCAAGGTGGAACTGCTGGAATCCGAGGTGGACGACCTGTCGCGCGCCGTGCAAAACCTGCAGGAGGAAAACCAGTTCCTCCAGCGATTGATCGAGGACGCGCCGCACCGCCCCCTCCCGCCGCCGAAGACACCCTGACCGAGCCCGGTCGCCCCCGCCGCACCCGCGGCACGGCGCTGATGGTGGCGCTCGGCATCCTGCTGAGCCGGGTCGTCGGGCTCGTGCGCACCCGCATCTTCGGCCACTACCTCGGCACCGGCGACGCCGCCGACGCATTCACGACCGCCTTCCGCATTCCCAACATCCTGCAGAACCTCCTCGGGGAGGGCGCGCTCTCGGCGTCGTTCATTCCCGTGTACGCGGGGCTGCTCAACCGTGACGATCCCGAGTCGGCGCGTCGGGTCGCGCGTGCCATCGGTGCCATCATCAGCCTGTTCGTCGCGATTGCGGTCGCGCTCGGCGTGTTCGCGGCCCCGCTCCTCACCGATCTGGTGGCCGGCGGGTTCGAGGGCGAGAAGCGTGCGCTCACGATCCGGCTGGTCCGCATCCTGTTCCCGGGTGCGGCGCTGCTGGTGCTGTCGGCGTGGTGCCTCGGCATCCTGAACAGCCATCGCCGATTCTTCCTGTCGTACGCCGCGCCGGTGTCCTGGAACGTCGCGATGATCGCGGCGCTCCTGGGCTGGGGCCATCGCAGCAGCGCCGAGCAGCTGGTCTACTACGTCGCGTGGGGCTCGGTGGCGGGCAGCCTGCTGCAGGTGCTGGTGCAACTGCCGATGGTCCTCAAGGTGCTGGGCGGACTCGCGGGCTCGATGCGTGGCGTGACGCAGCACGTCGGCATGGTCATGCACAATTTCGGGCCGGCGGTGCTCGGCCGGGGCGTGGTGCAGATCAGCGCCTACGTGGACACGCTCATCGCCTCCTACCTGCCCACTGGCGGGCAGTCCTCGCTGGGCTACGCGCTCACGCTCTACAACCTGCCCGTGAGCCTCTTCGGCATGTCGGTGTCCGCGGCAGAGCTGCCGGAGATGGCCGGGGGGGAAGGCGCCGACGCGGAGCGTGCGACCTACCTGCGCGATCGGCTGCGACGCGGGCTTCGGCAGATCGCGTTCTTCGTGGTGCCGACGACGTGGGCGTTCGTCCTGCTGGGTCATGTGGTGGTTGGCGCGCTGTACCAGAGCGGCCGCTTCACGTCGGCCGACACGAACTACGTATGGGCGATCCTGGCCGGCTGCTCGGTCGGCCTGCTCGCCACGACGCTCGGACGCCTGTATTCCTCGACCTTCTACGCCCTGCAGGACACCCGCACTCCCTCGCGCTTCGCACTCGTGCGCGTGGCGACGAACGTCGTGCTGGGCTGGTTTCTGGCGCTGCACGCGCCGGCGCTGCTCGGCCTCGAGGAGCGCTGGGGCGCCGCGGGGCTCACCATCGCGTTCAGCGTCACCGGCTGGCTCGAGTTCACCCTGCTGCGGCGCACGCTGGTGGGCCGCATCGGCAGCCCGGAGCCGGACCGCGGGTATCTCTGGCGTCTGTGGCTCGCCACCGCAGCCGCGGTCGCCGTGGCGTGGGGGCTGCTGCTCGTCGTCGGCGATCTCCACCCGATACCGCGTGCCGTGGTGATCCTGCCGGCCTTCGGACTCACGTACCTGGCGATGACGACCGCCCTCAAGGTCCCGGAAGCACAGGCATTGCTGGCGCGCGTGCGTCGCCGGCCCTGACGGGGTGGCGGCGCCCGAGCCGTTCCATGAACTTTCCGGCATGACTGGTCCGACCGGCACGCGGCCCGTGGAAGAGGGCGATGCCCTGCAGCGCAAGCTCGACACGCTCCCCGACGGCCCGGGCGTCTACCTCTGGAAGGACGCCGCGGGCACGGTGCTCTACGTCGGCAAGGCGAAGCGGCTCCGCTCGCGCGTGCGCAGCTACCTCGCGCCGGACCCGCACGAAGCTCCCAAGCTGCGCATTCTCCGGCGCCACATCGCCGACGTCGAGACGATCGTCACGGAGACCGAGGCGCAGTCGCTCATCCTCGAGAACAACCTCATCAAGGAATACCAGCCGCGCTTCAACGCCCGGCTGAAGGACGACAAGAGCTATCCCTCCATCGCGGTCACGGCGGGCGAGGCATTCCCGCGGGTGCTCGTGACGCGCCGTCGCGACATCCCGAACGCACGCTACTTCGGCCCGTTCACCGACGTGGGTCAGCTCCGCCGCACGCTGGCGATCATCCGTCGCATCTACACCATGCGCAGCTGCCACGACGACCTGCCCACCGAGCGGCGCGACCGGCCCTGCCTGGACTACCACATCGGCCGGTGCAAGGCGCCCTGCGTGGGCCTGCAGACCGCCGAGGACTATCGCGCCATGGTGGACGACCTGCTCGACTTCCTCGAGGGACGTACCCAGGACCTGCGCCAACGGGTGCGCCAGCACATGGCCGATGCCGCCGCGCGCGAGGACTACGAGCGGGCGAAGGAGTACCGCGACGCGCTCCGATGGCTCGAGACCGTGGACGAGAGCCAGAGCTCGGTGGAAATCGTCGGCACCGGCGATGCCGATGCGATCGGCTACGCCCGTGACGGCGACGACGCGGTAGGCGTCCTGCTGCGCGTGCGGGACGGTCGCGTGGTCGGCCGTGAGCACCGCTTCCTCGAGAACGTCGAGGGCGAGTCGGACGCCGAGATCCTGAAGATCCTGCTCATGCGCTACTACCTGCCCACCGAGGCGCGTGCCGCGCGCGTGGCCGTTCCCTTCGAGCCGGCCGACCTCGAGCTGCTGCAGCAGGTGGCGCCGGAGGCGCAGTGGCACGTGCCGCGCCGCGGGACGCTGCATCGCTGGCTGCTGCTGGCCGATCAGAACGCGCGGCACCTGCTGGAGAGCCTGCGCATCGAGTCGTTCGAGACCGAGGAGCGCGCCGGGGACCCCGTCTACGCGCTGGGGCGGGACCTGGGCCTGCAGAAGGTGCCGCGGAGCCTCGTCTGCATCGACATCTCCCACAACGCCGGGCGCGACATCGTGGGCTCGCTGATCTGGTTCGAGGCGGGCCGCCCGAAGAAGTCGGAGTACCGCAAGTTCAAGATCCGGGGGCTGGCGCAGCAGGACGACTACGCCGCCATCCACGAGGTCGTCACCCGCTACGTGAGCCGGCGCCGCGAGGAAGGGAAGCCGCTGCCGGACCTGTTCGTCATCGACGGCGGACGCGGGCAGCTCAACGCTGCGCTCGACGCGGCATCGAAGCTCGAGCTCACCGGCATCCCGTTCGTGAGTCTCGCCAAGCGGGAGGAGGAGGTGTACTTCCCCGATCGCGACGAGCCGCTCCGCCTGTCGCGCCGCAGTCCGTCGCTGCGCCTGCTTCAGCGCGCCCGGGACGAAGCGCATCGCTTCGGGCTCAGCTTCAGCCGGCAGCAGCGCAGCACGCGCACCATCACCTCCGAGCTGCTGAACGTCCCCGGTGTGGGGGCCAACCGTCGCCGCCTGCTGCTGGAGCGGTTCGGCAGTCTCGCCGGCATCCGCTCGGCGACGGCGGCGGAGCTCGCGAGCGTGCCCGGTATCTCGACGCGGCTTGCCGAGCGCATCCTCGAACACCTGAAAGGCAGCGCCTGAGATGACCTTCGACTGGACGCTCGCCTGCCCGGCCTGCGGCAATACCGGCCCCGCGGACGGATTGCCGACGGTGTGCGGCAGCTGTGGACAGCCGTGGCTGGTGCGGTACGACCGGGGCATGCCCGATGTGAAGGTGCGAGCGGAGGTGCGTCGCGGGCTCGGCATGTGGCGTTTCCGGCCGCTGCTGCCGCTGTTGCCGGGCGAGTCGCCCGTCACGCTCGGCGAGGGCGACACGCCGCTGTTGCCGCTGCAGCGGATCGGCGCGGCGTACGGCATCCCGGATCTCTGGCTGAAGGATGAGGGCGCCAATCCGACGGGATCCTTCAAGTCCCGCGGTATGAGCGCCGCGATCACCCGGGCGGTCGCGGCGGGCGCGACGCGCTTCGTGGCACCGACGGCGGGCAATGCCGGCGTGGCGCTCGCCGCGTACGCCAGCCGCGCGGGCTGCGAGGCCAAGGTGTTTGCGCCGCGCAGCACGCCGGAGCTGCTCGTGCGCCAGGCGCGGCTCTTCGGTGCGGACGTGGAGCTCGTGGACGGGCACATCGGCGACTGCGGCAAGCTGGCGGCGCGATGGAGTGCGGACACGGGGGCGTTCAACGTCTCCACCCTGCGCGAGCCGTACCGCATCGAGGGAAAGAAGACGCTCGGTCTCGAGCTGTGCATGCAGTTCAACTGGCAGATGCCGGACGTGGTCATCTATCCCACGGGCGGCGGCACCGGGCTCATCGGGATGTGGAAGGCGTTCGAGGAGCTGCTCGCGATCGGCTGGGTGACCGGTACGCCGCCACGCATGTTCACCGTGCAGTCCACCGGCTGCGCGCCCGTGGTGCGGGCGTTCGAGAAAGGCGCCGACCATTGCGATCCCTGGCCGGACCCCTGGACCGTGGCCAGCGGACTGCGGGTGCCCGGACCCCTTGGCGACCGGCTCATGCTGCGCGCGCTGCGGGAGAGCAACGGCGGCGCGGTGGCGCTCGACGATGCGGTGCTGTCCCACGAGGCGACGCGGGTCACCGCGGCCGAGGGAATCGACCTCTCGCCGGAAGGCGGCGCCGCGCTGTCGGCTGCGAAGCACCTGCGCGAGCGCGGCGCGATCGGTCCGGAGGAACGGGTGCTCGTCTTCAACACCGGGGCGGGTTGGCTGTACCGGGAGTAGGAGCGCGGTTTGCCCGCGCCCATCGGGCGGGCGATATTGTCGCCCCATGACGTCTCATCGCTTCGCCCTGCTCGACCCGGCCGCCGGCATCAGCGGCGACATGCTTCTCGGAGCACTCGTCGACGCCGGCGCTCCGGTGGCGTGGCTCGAGGCACTGCCCGCGCGATTGGGACTCGCTGGAGTGCGGGTCGAGGTGAGCCGCGTGGACCGTGCGGGGCTCAGCGCGACGAAGGTCGACGTGCGGCTCGCGTCCGGCGAGACCGAGGGGCCCCACGATGTGGTCGAGCCGCACGCGCACCCGCACGAGCACCATCACGCGCACCAGCATCATCACGAGCACGCCGCCGGATCCCATCGGCACATCGGGGAGCTGATCGCGCTGGTCGAGCGCGCGCCGGTCAGCGAGTGGGTGCGGGAACGCGCCGTGCGCGCCTTCCGGCTGCTGGGCGAAGCCGAGGGTCGCGTCCACGGCTGTGCGCCGGACGACGTCGCGCTGCATGAGGTGGGCGCCGCGGACGCCGTGATGGACATCGTGGGCGCCATCGAGGGTTTCGAGCAGCTCGGCGTGCAGCACGTGCACACCCGTCCGCTCGCGCTCGGCACCGGATGGGTGAAGGCAGCGCACGGGATGCTGCCCGTACCTACACCCGCCACCGCCATCCTCATCGAGGGGCTCGAGGTTCGCGACGGCGGACCCGTGGTCGGCGAGGCGACCACGCCGACCGGGGCCGTGCTGCTGCGTGTGCTGGCCTCCGGCCCGCCGCCGGCCCACTGGCGCGGGTCGCGGACCGGCTGGGGCGCAGGAGGGCGCAACCCCTCGGGGTATCCCAATGCACTGCGCCTCACGCTCGCCGAACCCGCGAACGAGGCAGGTGTAATCACCGTGCTAGCGACGGACGTGGACGATCTGAGCCCGGAATACCTCGAGCCGCTCCGAGCCGCCCTGATGGAAGCCGGTGCGTTGGACGTCCAGCTCTGGCCTACGCAGGCGAAGAAGGGCCGCGCCGGCTTCCGTATCGAGGTCATGGTGCCCCCCGAAAGGGTCGATGCGGCGACCGACGCGCTGTTCCGCCACAGCACGACGGCTGGCCTCCGACGGTGGACGGTAGAACGGGTGACCCTCGCGCGCCGTGAGATACTACTCGAAGTGGAACAAGGCATGTCCGTGCGGGTGAAGGTGTTGGAGGGTCCGGGCGGAACGCGGGTGAAGCCCGAGTTCGAGGACGTGGCGCGAGTGGCGGCGCGGACGGGGCGGCCGGCCATCGACGTGGCAAAGGAGATGCAACGCGCGGCCCTGGCTCAGCTTGGCGTCAATGGTGGCGCCACCGAGCGGGCCCTGACACAGGAGTCGTGAGCGAAATGAAGAAGCCTCTCGTGCTGGCGGCCGTCGTCGTTCCCATGCTGACCGCCGCGGCGGCCGCCCAGGGCGCGGACCCGGCGGCGCCGATCGTCTCCAACGCGATGTTCGCGCAGACCGGCGGCAAGTACGCGGCACCGAAGTGCTCGGCCGACAAGAACAAGCATTTCAAGGTTTCGAGCGGCGCGACGTACCTGTCCTCGGCGATCTCGGCCGGATACGGCCCGAAGGGCGCGAACCTGCTGGAGCAGGGTGTCCGGGTCACGACGGAAGCCATCACGCAGGAAGGCCAGGACAAGGCCGGATCCGCGTGGTACACGCTCGGCCGCCTGCAGCTCTTCCAGGGCGACATCGTTGGTGCCGACTCTTCGCTCAAGAAGGCCGAAGCCCTGGGGCCGGACTGCAAGGACGAGATCAACACGATGCGCCGCATCGCCTACGTGGCGCTGGTGCAGGAGGCGCAGAAGCAGGGCGACGCCAAGAACGTGCCGTCCGCGACGAACTACTACCGCCTGGCCGCGAACGTCTACCCGACGTCGCCGTTCGCCACGTACAACCTGGCCACCCTGTTCGCCGAGCAGAAGCAGGCCGACAGCGCCGCGAAGTACTTCCAGGCGGCGGCGCATTCGACGTCCACGGACACGAACGACGTGAAGGTGAAGCGCCTCGCCGAGTTCAACGCGGCGGTCATGCTGCTCAACAGCGGCAAGGCGGCCGAAGCGGTGCCCATGCTCGAGAGCTACGTAGCGGCCAATCCGAAGGACGCCGACGCGAAGCGCGGCCTGGCGCAGGCCTACCGCGCCACCGGCCAGACCGAGAAGGCCCAAGCCCTCGATGCGCAGACGGGCGTCTCCACCGCGGCCGGTCCCTCGCTCAATGCCGGGCTCGACGCCGCCCTCGCGCTCTACAAGGAGAAGAAGTACGCCGAATCGGCGGCGGCCTTCGACCAGGTGCTCGCGGCCGAGCCGAACAACGTCACTGCGCTCGCGGCACAGGCGAACGCCTACCTGGCGCTCAAGGACGGTCCGAAGCTCGCGGCCGCCGCGTCGAAGCTCGCGGAGATCGAGCCGCTCAACCGGGATGCGCTCATGCTGACGCGCGAGGGTTACCGGCTGAGCAAGCAGACGGACAAGGCCAACGCGATGGCCGAGCGCATCCTGTCGCAGTCCACCAGCGTGGCCGTGACGGAGCTCACGCTCGGGCCCTCGTCCGCGAAGCTCGGCGGCACCGCCACCGGTCAGGAGGCGCTCGACGCCAAGTCGGGCAAGGCCATCGCGCCCAAGGCGCAGACGCTGACCTTCGAGTTCCTCGACAAGGCGGGTACCGTCGTCGGGTCGCAGGACGTGACCATCCCGGCGCTGGCGAAGGACCAGACGAACGCCTTCTCGCTCGAGGGCAAGGGCGAGGGCATCGTGGGGTACCGCTACAAGGTGAAGGCCTGAGCCGGAGAGCCTCCATGACCACCGCGTCGGCCCTCATGGGCCTGACCACGACGAAGGCGCCATTCATCGAGGCGGCGCAGGCGCACGGCGAGCTGTACATCCAGCAGCCGTACGAGCTCTACAGCGCCGAGAACCACGAGGCGTGGCGCCGACTGTACGCGCGCATGGAGGATCGCTGGCAGCGGTATGCCAACCCGCGGTTCCTGGAAGGGATCGGCAGTCTCTGTCTCGATCCCCGGAAGGTGCCGCAACTCGAGGACGTCAATCGCTTCCTCAGTCCGCTCACCGGCTTCAAGGCGAAGGCGGTGAGCGGCTACGTCCCCTCGTTCCACTTCTTCGATTGCCTGCGGAACCGCGAGTTCCCGACCACCATCACCATCCGCGACGCCGCCTCGCTCGACTACCTGCCCGAACCGGACATCTTCCACGACATCGCGGGTCACGTGCCGATGCACACCGACCGGGCGTTCGCGGACACGCTCGTGCGCTTCGGCGATTGCGCGCACACGGCGGTCGAGATCGTCTCGGGCATCCCGGACGAGGCGGAACGCGTCCGCCGCATGACCAGCATCTTCAAGGCGATGGCGCGGTTCTTCTGGTTCACGGTGGAGTTCGGGCTGATGCGGGGCCCGGGCGGGCAGGGCCTCCGGGTGTATGGCAGTGGCCTGCTGAGCTCCTACGGCGAGATCGCGCACAGCATCGACGCGCCGGAAGTGCAGCGCTATCCGATCCAGCTGGAGTGGGTGATCAACCAGTACTTCGAGATCGACCACTACCAGCCGTTGCTGTTCATCGTGGACTCGTTCGACCACCTGTTCGAGCTCGTGGGCGAGCTGGAGCAGTGGATGCGCGACGGCCGGCTCGACAACGTTTCGCCTGGCGAACCCGAGGTCAGCGAGCCCGACCTGCGCAGCTTCCTCGAGGCGGCCGGACGCTGACCTAGCGCCAGCGGAACAGGCGCAGGGCGAGCCCGAACGTCACCGCGGCCCACGCCGCGAGGATGGCCAGCTCGCCCGAGACCGCCGCGAAGCCGGCACCCTCCAGCATGTTCGCCCGCAGCGCGTCGTTCACCGCGGTGAGCGGCAGCGCCTGCACGAAGGGCTGCACCACGGGCGGGAACCGGCTGGACGAGAAGAACACCCCCGAGAACACCCACATCGGCAGCATGGCGAGGTTCATCAGGCCCGATGCACCTTCGATCGTCTGCGGCCGGGCCGCGATGAGCAGGCCGAGCCCGCAGAAGGCCAGTGCGCCCAGGAGGGCGGTCGTCGCGAGCACCGTCGTGGGACCGCGAAGCGGCACGCCGAAGCCCCAGTGCGCGACACCCACCAGGATCACCACCTCGCCCACGAGGAACACCAGGCGCGACAGCAGGAACGACAGCAGGTATTCCGCCCGCGACATCGGCGTGGCCACGAGGCGCTTGAGCAATCTTTTGCTGCGCGCCGTCACGATGCCGAATCCGATGGCCCAGATGCCGCTGCCCATCAGGTTCATGCCGAGGAGGCCGGGCATGAAGAAGTCGATGTAGCGCGCGCCGCGCTCCTCGATCCGCACGTCGGTGACGCCGACCGGATCGATGCGCCCGGCCGAGCGCTGCAGCGCCTCATCGGTGAGCAGGCGTGCCACCCGCGACTCGGGGCGGGTCGGATCGTAGCGATACTGCACGCCGTCGGTGCCGGGAATCACCAGCACGTCGGTGCGGCCCGTGGCGAGCGCGATGCCCGCCGATGCGCTGTCCACCACACGGGCGCTCAGCCCGGTCGCACCCGTCAAG
>Ga0070671_100002059_pt1 | contig 15508 bp, 14 predicted proteins | sample KBSS73metaG_FD_65341 | JGI IMG/M metagenome (GOLD analysis project Ga0070671, IMG submission 65341) | Switchgrass rhizosphere microbial communities from Kellogg Biological Station, Michigan, USA - KBS S7-3 metaG | ecosystem: Host-associated > Plants > Roots > Rhizosphere > Soil ...
GCCGGACAGGGTGACGGATTGCCGGGCATGAAACAGGCTGTGGGCGGCGAACCAGACCGCCAGATTAAGGATGACGCCGACGACTGCGGCGGTGAACGCGGCGAGTGCGTTGGACAGCGCCGCGTTGGCGCGCAGGCGCTCGATAAAAGGGGCGCCGAGGAAGATCCACAGGAAGCAGGGGACGAACGTGACCCACACGGTCAGCGTCGCGGCGAGCGTCGCCGCGAGCAGCGGCGCGAATAGACCCGGCTGGCGATATCCTGCGAGGAAGCCCACGAACTGCACGACCATGATCAGGGGGCCGGGCGTGGTCTCCGCCATACCGAGGCCGGTCAGCATCTCGTCGGGGCGCAGCCAGTGATAGGTGCCGACGGCCTGCTGGGCGACATAGGCAAGTACCGCATAGGCGCCCCCGAACGTGACCACCGCCATCTTCGAGAAGAACAAGGCGATCAGGCTGAACACGTTGCCTGACCCGAACATTGCGAGCAGCGTCACGACCGGCGCGGCCCACAGCGCAAGCAAGGTTGCGGCGGTCGCGAGCCACCAACGCGGATTCCACCGCGCGTGGAACGGCAACTGCTCGCCCAACAAACTGTCGGCGTCGGATAATCCCCGTGCCGCGCCGCCATGCGCTTCGCCGGCGCGGAGAGCTATCCCGTTCCGACCCGCAATCCAGCCGATCAGTCCGGCGGCGAGCACGATCAACGGGAACGGGGCGTCGAACAGAAAGATTGCGGCAAATGCGGCCGCTGCAATTGCGATCGCGCCACGCGAGCGCAAGGCGCGCGACCCGATGCGGATGACCGCCTGGAGCACCAGCGCAAGCACCGCCGCCTTCAGCCCGAAGAACAGCCCGGCAATGGCTGGCGTGTGGCCGAGCAGCACATAGAGGAAGCTCAGCGCCAGGATGGCGACGAAGCCGGGCAGGATGAATAAGGTTCCGGCGACGACGCCCCCCTTGGTCCGGTGTAGCAGCCAGCCCGTATAGATTGCGAGCTGCTGCGCTTCCGGCCCGGGCAGCAGCATGCAGTAATTGAGCGCATGCAGAAACCGCGCCTCGCCGATCCAGCGTTTTTCGTCGACGAGGATGCGATGCATGACCGCGATCTGCCCCGCTGGCCCGCCGAAGCTGAGCGCGGCAATGCGTGCATAGGTCCGTAGGAATTCCGAGAATGACAGCGACCGCACGTACCGTCCCCCTTGCAGCGCGATAGGTATAGCTGCACGCGCACCGCTTGACTCATTAGGTTGATATCAACATAATAAACGGGTCATGACCGAGTCGACCGTCCCCTTCGCCACCACGATCCAGGTGCGCGATTCCTGCCTGTGCCTGCATACGCAGCGCGCGGCACGCGTGCTGGCGCGGCGCTTCGATGCGGTCTTGCGCCCGGCGGGCCTGACCAATGAGCAATATTCGCTGTTGATGTCGCTCAACCGCCCGCAGCCGCCGCAGATGAAAGAGGTCGCCGCCCTGCTCGGTGCCGATCGCACGACGCTGACCGCAGCATTCAAGCCACTGGTGCGCCAGGGCCTGGTCGATATTCAGCCCGACGCTGAGGATGCGCGGGTGCGGCGCGCCGCGCTGACACGCCAGGGCCAGAAGCGTCTCGCCGCCGCGCTGCCGCTGTGGACCGCAGCGCATGCCGCGCTCGAACAGGAGCACGCCGAGGTCGACCCCGCCCGATTGCGGCGTGATCTCACTTCCCTGTCCGCAACGCCGGCAAATGCGCCGGCGCCGACCCTGTGCGACAATTGAGAGGAGAGGTTCTCATGACGATCGAGGTTGCTGCCTTCCGCTGGGTCCCCGAATTTGCGCGAGGTTATGTGCGCGACCTGCGCGTGCGCTGGGCGCTCGAAGAGGCCGGCCTTGCCTATGAGGCGCGGCTGATCGATCGCGAAATTCAGAAGTCGGAAGAATATCGCGGATGGCAGCCGTTCGGGCAGGTTCCCGCCTATCGCGACGATGAGGTCGAGATGTTCGAATCCGGGGCGATCGTGCTTCACATCGCCGCCAAATCGGAAGCGCTCGCCCCGCGTGATCCGGCCGGGCAGGCGCGAGTCCAGACGTGGGTGCTGGCCGCGCTCAACTCGGTCGAGCCGCCCGTTTCGGAGATGGGCAGTCTCAACATCTTCCATGCCGGCGAAGACTGGACGGTGGAGCGCCGTCCCCAGGTCGAGGCCGCTATCCGGCGCCGCCTGATCGCACTGGACGCCTGGCTCGCCGGCAAGGACTATCTGGAAGGCCGTTTCACGGCGGGCGACCTGATCATGACCACGGTGCTGCGCGAGTTGAACGGCACGGGCCTGCTCGACGATTTCCCCACAATGCGCGCCTACATTAGCCGCTGCGAAGCGCGTCCCGCCTTCGAGCGCGCGCTCGAAGCGCAGCTACAGCCATTCCGCGAAAGCGATCTGGCGATGGCATGAGGCGTCCCGCCGAGCGGCGCCTTCGCGCGCTCATTGCGTTGCGGCATTTGCGGTTCACAGCGCGAAAACGATCGGTATAGAAGTCCCGCCAATCGCGAGATTTCCATGCGCATGATTCGTTCTGCTGCCGTGATCGCGGCCCTGTTGCTGTCCGCATGCGGTAAAAAGGCGCCGCCGCCCGCGCCGCCGCCGCAGGTTGGCGTCGTCACGGTGCAGATGCAGCCGGTGACGCTGACGACCGAATTGCCGGGGCGCACCGCGCCGTACGAGAGCTCGGAAGTGCGGCCGCAGGTCGACGGCATCATCACCCGCCGGCTGTTCCGCGAGGGCGAGCTCGTCCATGCCGGCCAGACGCTCTACCAGATCGATCCTGCGCCTTATTCGGCGGCGGCCGCCAATGCGCGGGCGGCGCTGGCGCGGGCGCAGGCGACGATCGCCTCCACCGAAGCGCTCGCCCGTCGCTATGGCGAACTGGTGAAGATCAACGCGATCGCGCGCCAGGATTACGAGAATGCGGTCGCGAGCGCGAACCAGGCCAAAGCCGACGTCGCGGCACAACGCGCGGCACTCGCATCCGCCCAGATCAATTTGCACCGCACGCGCATCACCGCACCGATTTCGGGCCGGATCGGCGCCTCGACCTTCACCGTCGGCGCGCTCGTCACCGCCGCGCAGACGCAGCCGCTGACGACTATCCAGCGGCTCGACCCGATCTATGTCGACATCAACCAGTCGAGCGTCGACCTGCTCAAGCTGCGCAGGCAATTGCTGGCGGGCCAGGTCTCGCGTGGCGGCAGCGCGGCCCGCGTCGGCCTGACGCTGGAGGACGGCACGGATTATGGCCGTGAAGGCACCTTCCAGTTCGCCGACGTGACTGTGGCGCAGGATACCGGCACGATCACGGTACGGGCGATCTTCCCTAACCCGCAGGGATTGTTGCTCCCAGGCATGTATGTCCGCGCGCACCTGACCGAAGGCACGCAGGCGCAGGGCATCCTGGCGCCGCAGCAGGCTGTAACGCGCGACGAGAAAGGTAATCCGACCGCGCTGGTGATCGGCGCCGGCAACAAATTGGAGATGCGGCAACTGAGCGCGACCCGCGCGATCGGCGACAAATGGCTCGTAACGAGCGGACTGAAGCCCGGCGATCGGCTGGTAATGGATGGGACGATGATGCTCCAGCCCGGCATGCCGGTCGCGCCGGTGCCGTGGAAGGCCACGCCCGCCGCCGCGCCCGGCGCACAGGCCCAGGCCGCGAAGTAAGCGCCGGTGGCACGCTTTTTCATCGACCGGCCCATTTTCGCATGGGTGATCGCCATCGTGCTGATGCTCGCCGGCATCCTCGCGATCCGCACGCTGCCGGTTGCCCAGTTCCCGGAGATCGCGGCGCCGCAGGTGCAAATTCAGGCGACCTATCCGGGCGCGGACGCCCAGACGCTCGAGAACACGACGACGCAGATCATCGAGCAGCAGATGAAGGGTATCGACAATCTGCGCTACATGGCGTCGACGAGCAGCTCGTCGGGCAGCGCCACCATCACGCTGACCTTTGAGCAGGGCACCAACGCCGACACCGCGCAGGTCCAGGTCCAGAACAAGCTGCAGGCGGCCACGCCGTTGCTGCCCCAGGAAGTGCAGCAACAGGGTGTGCGCGTCACCAAATCGAGCGCCAGTTTCCTGGTCGTGATCGGTCTCTATTCACCGACCAAGCGCTATTCGACGAGCGACCTTGCCGACTTTCTGTCGTCGCGCATCCAGGATCCGATCAGCCGCGTAAGCGGCGTCGGCGACACGCAGATCTTCGGCGCGCAATATGCGATGCGTATCTGGGTCGACCCGCTCAAGCTCAACAATTTCAAACTGACGCTAGCCGACATCCAGAGCGCGGTCCGCGCGCAGAACGCGCAGGTTTCGGCCGGGCAGATCGGCGCGCTGCCGGCCCCGCGTGAGCAGATGCTCAATGCCTCGGTCTCGGTATCCTCGCGCCTCAACACGCCCGACCAGTTTGCGCAGATCCGGCTCAAGTCCAATCCCGACGGCTCGGTCGTACGGCTGCGCGACGTCGCCCGCGTCGAGATCGGGCCGGAAAATTATGGCTTCACGGTGCTCTACAACGGCTATCCGGCATCGGGCATCGCGATCAAGCTCGCGCCGGGCGCGAATGCGCTTACCACGGTCGATGCGGTCAAGGCCAAGATGGCCGAGCTCTCGAAAACCATCCCGGCCGAAATCAAGGTCAATTACCCCTATGACACGACACCGTTCGTGCGGCTGTCCATCGAACAGGTGCGGGACACGCTGATCGAGGCGGTGGTGCTCGTCTTCATCGTGATGTTCATCTTCCTGCAGAACTGGCGCGCGACGATCATCCCGACGATCGCGGTGCCGGTCGTGCTGCTCGGTACCTTCGCGGTACTTTATATTTTCGGCTTCTCGATCAACACGCTCACCCTGTTCGGCATGGTGCTGGCGATCGGTCTGCTCGTCGACGACGCGATCGTCGTCGTCGAGAATGTCGAACGTCTGATCGAGACCGAGGGCCTGTCGCCCAAGGAAGCCGCGCGCAAATCGATGGACGAGATTACTGGCGCGCTGATCGGCATCGCGACCGTGCTGGCCGCCGTGTTCGTGCCGATGGCGTTCTTCGGCGGATCAACCGGCGTGATCTATCGCCAATTCTCGATCACGATCGTGTCGGCGATGACGTTGTCGGTGCTGGTCGCCCTGATCCTGACGCCGGCACTCTGCGCCACGATCCTCAAGCCGAAGAGCGAGCATGCACGCGCCACCACCGGCTTCTTCGGCTGGTTCAACCGCAATTTCGACAGAAATGCGGAAAAATATCAGAATGGTGTGCGCTACGTGGAACATCACCGTGCTCGCGCCTTCCTCGTTTATGCGGTGATCTGCGCGGGCCTGGTCTTCCTGTTCTACAAATTGCCGACCGGTTTCCTGCCCGATGAGGATCAGGGCATCGTCCTCAGTCTCGTCAGCCTTCCGCCCGGCGCAACCACGGCGCGGACGGATGCTGCGCTGGCGCAGGTACGCGACCATTTCCTCCAGAAGGAGAGCGCCGACATCGAGGGCGTATTCACCGTCTCCGGTTTCAGCTTCACCGGCGTCGGCCAGAATGCCGGCCTGGCCTTCGTCCATCTCAAACCGTGGGATGAGCGCAAGGGCGCGGCCAACAAGGCCGGCGCGATCGCCGGCCGCGTGATGAGTGCCTTTGCGGGTTTTCGCGATGGCCTGGTCTTCGCCGTGATCCCGCCGGCGGTGCAGGAATTGGGCAATGCGACCGGTTTCGACCTGCAGCTGACCGATCTCGCCGGTATCGGCCACGACCGGCTCGTCGGAGCCGAAGGCCAGTTGATGGGCATGGCTATGCAGGACAAGCGCGTCGCCGGCGTGCGCCCCAACAGCCTGCCCGATACGCCCCAGCTCAAGGTCGACGTCGATCAGGACAAGGCGCAGGCGCTGGGCATCGATATCGCCGACATCAACAGCACGATCGCCGGCGCCTGGGGCAGCGCCTATATCAACGATTTCATCGATCGCGGGCGCGTGAAGCGCGTCTATGTCCAGGCCGACGCGCCCTTCCGCATGGCGCCGGAAGATGTGGGTGATCTTTATGTGCGCGGTTCCAACGAACAGATGGTGCCGTTCAACGCCTTCTCTTCGACCCGCTGGCAGAAGGCGCCGGCGCAGCTGACACGCTATAACGGCCAGCCGTCGATGGAATTGCTGGGCGCGCCTGCTCCGGGCGAAAGTTCGGGTGCCGCGCTCAAGGCGATGGAGGAAATGCACGCCAAATTGCCGCCAGGCACCGGCTTGGAATGGACGGGCCTCTCCTATGAGGAGCGGCTCGCAGGCGGGCAGGCCATGTCGCTCTACGCCTTGTCGCTGTTGATCGTCTTCCTGTGCCTCGCCGCACTCTATGAAAGCTGGTCGGTGCCGGTTTCGGTGATGCTGGTCGTGCCGCTGGGCGTGTTCGGCGCGGTGGTCGCGGCGCACCTGACGGGCGTGAACAACAACATCTATTTCCAGGTCGGTCTGATCACGACAATCGGCGTATCGGCCAAGAACGCGATCCTGATCGTCGAGTTTGCGGAAGAACGGATGCGCGAGGGCCTGAATGCGTTCGACGCCGCCGTCGCCGCCGCGCGGCTGCGTCTCCGCCCGATCCTGATGACCAGCTTCGCCTTCGTGTTCGGCGTGTTTCCGCTCGCGATCGCCGCCGGCGCCGGTTCGGGCGGGCAGAATGCGATCGGCCGTTCGGTGGTCGGCGGCATGCTGTCGGCGACAATCTTCGCGATCTTCTTCGTGCCGATGTTCTTCGTCGCGGTCCGGCGTCTGTTCGAGCGCCGCCGCAAGGGGAGCGCGGCCGGCGGCGTGGCGGAAGCGCAGGGATGAAGCGCACCCTTCCCCTCGCCGCCTTGCTGCTTGCGAGCTGCGACCTCGCGCCGCCTTATCATCGGCCCGCACCGTCCGCGCCGACGACGCTGCCGAGCGGCGGTGCCTATCCCGTCGCAGCCGCCGCTGCGACATCGGCGCCCGACATCGCCTGGCAGGAATTCTTCGTCGATCCGGCATTGCGCCAAGTGATCGCGACCGGCCTTGTCAACAATCGCGACCTGCGGGTCGCGCTTGCCAATATCGAACAGGCGCGTGCGCAATATCGCGTCCAACGCGCCGATTTGCTGCCGACGATCGCCGCCAACGGTTCTGCCACTTATGCGCGTGGTTCGACCGCCGAGACGCTGCCCGGCGCCGATCGCACCAGTCACATCTTTTCGGTCAATGCCGGCCTGTCCGCGTTCGAAATCGATCTGTTCGGTCGCGTCCGCAACCTGACCAAGGCCGCGCTCGAACAATTTCTCGCAACCGAAGAAGGCGCGCGCGCCACGCGCATCACGCTCATCGCCGAGCTCGCATCCGCCTATCTCACCATGGCGGCGGACCAGGATCAGCTGCGCATATCGCAGGGCACGCTCGAAAGCTTCCGCCAATCCTATGATCTGACCCAGGCGCAATTCCGCCTCGGCGTCACTTCGGAACTGGAGGTGCGACAGGCGCAGACAAATTACGAGCAGGCACGCTACGATATCGCCGCGCTCCAGACGCAGATCGCGCGCGACCAGAATGCGCTCAACCTGCTTGCCGGCATCACCATCACCGCCGATCTGCTGCCGAGCGGGCTCGGCGATCGCGCCATCACGCTCGCCGACTTGCCGGCGGGCCTGAGTTCGGACGTGCTGCTGCGCCGACCCGACGTGCTCCAGGCCGAGGACCGGCTGAAGGCGCAATATGCCAATATCGGGGCGGCGCGCGCGGCCTTCTTCCCGCAAATCTCGCTGACCGCGGTCGCCGGTACGCTCAGCCCCGCGCTGTCGGGCCTGTTCGCGAGCGGCAATGGCACGTGGACGGTAGAGCCGGCGGCAACGCTGCCCATCTTCGATTTCGGCCGCAATGCCGCCAATCTTCGCTACGCCAAGGCGAGCCGCGACGCGGCGCTGGCCACGTATGAAAAGGCGATCCAGACCGCGTTCCGCGAGGTGGCCGATGCGCTTGCCCAGCGCGGCACGATCCATGAGCAAATCGCCGCGCGTGCCGATAGGGTGACAGCGGCAACGACGGCCTATCGCCTGTCGGACGCGCGCTACCGCGCCGGTGTCGATCCGTTCCTCACCACCCTCGATGCCCAGCGCACGCTTTACGGCGCGCAGCAGGATCTGATCCGCACCCGGCTCGGCGCGGCCTCCAACCTCGTCGAACTCTATCGCGCGCTCGGCGGCGGATTGCGTTCGAGCGAACGCTGAAGCGCAGCACCGGGCGCGCGCTTCCCCTACCCCTGTCGCCCGAACTTGAAGAGAGCCTGATTCACGTCATCGGCGGAAGCGCCCAGCGCTCCCACCTCAGACGATCCGGCTCTAGCCAAGGCTGGGGCCTCGGGAGATTCAGGGACCGCACTCATCACAAGAACCGTCCGAGATGCCAGCCTTCGCTGGCTTGACGGTCAACGTTGTCAACCTAAGGCAAAGTAACTCCGATGCGCTCGACCGCGCGCAGATAAGATGCGAGCGCATCGGCCGCCTGGTTGGACAGGTCGATGAACACGCGCCGGCCGTCGCGCGGATCGGCGGTCCGGACGAAGATTCCTTCCTCGGTAAGCCGCTTGATCCAGCGCAGCGCGGTCGTCGGCGGCACGGCCGCGGCGATGCACAGGCTCGACACCGCGACCGTGCGTCCCTCGAGCCGTGCCAGCAAGAGATCGAGCAGCATGTCCCAGGCCGGATCGGCGAACAACTCGCCACTGAAATATTGATCGCGCAGCCGCCGCGCGCGGATCATCGACCGGATCGCCGAGACCGCGGGCAAGGCATTGTCGCCGCTCTGATCACGTCGGTCGGGCAGCCCGCGCCGATCGGCCGAGCGCCGGTCCGCAACGCCTTCGCGCCGTTCGACCCGCGCTTCCTCGTCCTGCGACAATAAAGCAAGTGCCCGGGCAATACGCCCGACCTCTTCGCTCAATTGGCGCAACGGCGGCGGGCTATCGTCGTCGGATTCAGCCATCAGGCGATCAAAGCTCGAGAACGGCAAAGAGCCTGTGCCCGCAAAGCGAGCAGTGGCGGTATTCTGACGACCGCTTGCACCATAATGGCGAGTCTAGCGCGACTTGAGCGTTGGCGTCCGACTTTTTGTTTCGCTTTGGACCAACTGTACATTTTCGAGCCCCCGCGCTCTTCAGCCTTGCTCCATTTCGGTTCGATCACAACGAATCCGAAACGATATTCTCATGTCGAAATCATTCGAAAACCGTGTTGAGATGCTCCTGCCCGCCCCGATTGAGCAATTGCGCGGTCGCGACCCCGAGCATTCCCGCCTGCAAAGCGAACACGATACCGCCGAGAATGCCGCCCACGAGGGCGACCATCAGCGACCTGGCCGAAAAGCCGTAATTCGCGGCCTGCCACGCGACGACACGCTGATGCGCGGCCGGATCGAGCGGGCGAAACATGTCGCCGAGTACGGGGCCCATCTGCACCGCGATAATAACCGCATAGGACACCATCAGGATCACGGCGATCGCGAGATAAGCGAGGAACAGCCGCCAGAAAGCGCCGCGCGACAAACGCCAGGCCGGCCCGATGACGATCTTGCGCTCCAGAATTGTAAGCGGGCCGGCCAATGACAGCCGAACCGTCAGCCAGACCATCAGGGCGAACAGGCCAGCGCCGAGCACCAGCGCCACGCTTCCCGACGCACCGCTGAGACGCGTCAACATGAGTCCCGCGATCGTCAGGATAACCCCCAATATGATGAAGAGAAGGTAGACCCCGACGAGGATCACCATCATTGTGCCGAACAGACGCAACTCGTCCATGCCGATGCGCAGATAGGCGAACCGGCTTTCCGATGGGAACAGCACGGCGCGGAACATGGCGGCCAACAGCACGGTGAAGAATATGATCGACACCAGCAATGTGATGCCCAGCACGCCGAAATTGGGCGTTACCGGCGTGCCGCTCTCCAGGGCGGCAGCCTGCGCGGCATAGAATGGCTGCATTCCGACCATCGAGAGCAGGCTCAGCAGGAACGTAAGTACGCTCCAGATCGCGATCACCCGAAGATTGTCGCGCGCGAAGCCGAACGTGCCGCCCAGGATCGATCCGACCGTGACCATTTTCCCCCCGCCTCCGGCCGCCCCCGGCCTCTAGTGTCTCACCTCAATGGCCGAGCGCCTTCACGATTTCCTCGACCATCTTCTTCGCATCCGCGAGCAACATCATTGTATTATCGCGGTAGAATAGCTCGTTATCGACACCCGCATAGCCGACACCGCCCATACTGCGCTTCACGAATAGAACCGTTTTGGCTTTTTCTACGTCGAGCACGGGCATGCCGTAGATGGGCGAGCTCTTGTCGGTCTTGGCGGCGGGATTGGTGACGTCGTTCGCGCCGATCACAAAGGCGACGTCGGTCTGCGCGAATTCGCTGTTGATATCCTCGAGCTCGAACACCTCGTCATAGGGGACGTTCGCCTCGGCCAGCAACACGTTCATATGGCCCGGCATGCGCCCCGCCACGGGGTGGATCGCATATTTGACGGTGACGCCCTCAGCCTTGAGCAGGTCCGCCATCTCCCGGACCGTGTGCTGCGCCTGGGCGACCGCCATGCCGTAGCCGGGAACGATGATCACCTGTTCGGCCTGGCTCATCAGGAACGCCGCATCCTCGGCCGAGCCGCGCTTCCACGGCCGGTCGATCGCCGCCGCGCCCGCTTGCGCCGCGCCGTCGCCGCCGAAGCCGCCCGCGATCACGCTGACGAAGCTGCGGTTCATCGCCCGGCACATGATGTAGGACAGGATCGCACCCGACGATCCGACCAGCGCGCCGGTGATGATCATCGCCGTATTGTGGAGCGTGAAGCCCATCGCCGCCGCCGCCCAGCCCGAATAGGAGTTGAGCATCGACACCACGACCGGCATGTCGGCGCCGCCGATCGGGATGATCAGCAGGAAGCCGATGGCGAAGCTCAACGCGGCGACGGTAAAGAACACCCATGCGCTCTGGTCGGTCAGGAAATAGCCGATCAGGCCGACGATACCCGCAAGCACGCCCAAATTGATGATATGGCGGCCGGGCAGCATGATCGGCTTGCCCGACATGTTGCCGTTCAATTTGAGAAAGGCGATGACCGAGCCCGAGAAAGTGATCGCGCCGATTGCCGCGCCCAGCCCCATCTCGATCCGGCTGACCTGGTGGATCAGCGTGACGCCGTCGACGACAGACGCGATGCCGAATGCTTGCGGATTGAGATAAGCGGCGGCCGCCACCAGTACCGCCGCCATGCCGACGAGGCTGTGAAAAGCGGCAACGAGCTGGGGCATCGCCGTCATGGCGATCCGCCGCGCGACCACGAAGCCGACCCCGCCGCCCGCCAGGATCGCGACGCCGATCTGCCACATCGAGCCGACATGGTGCATGACGAGCGTCGTGCCGACCGCCAGCGCCATGCCGAACATGCCGAACCGGTTGCCGCGCCGGCTGCTCGTCGGGCTCGACAGCCCGCGCAGCGCGAGGATGAAGCATACGCCCGCCACGAGATAGGCCAGCATCGCCCAGGGGTTCACCGCCTGCTCCATCTGATTTTCCTCAACCCCCTCTTGTCGACAGCGAGCGCCTCACTTGGCGGCCGCTGGCCGATCCTTCTTCTTGTACATAGCGAGCATGCGCGCGGTGACGGCGAACCCGCCGAAGATGTTGACGCTCGCCAGCGCGACCGCGATCAGCCCGAGCCACCGCGACAGTGAATGGCCCGCGCTCGATGGCGCGGGTGCCGCATGTGTGACCACCGCCTTGTCGGCGACGACGACGCCGGTTGGCGTGATATCCCTGGCGGCCGCGATTTGTGCGGCGGGCGTGGCTGAATGCGGCGCGACCGACAAAGCCCCCGCCGCGCTCGCGATCAACGCGCCGACGATGATCACCGACGAAATCGCGTTGGTCACCGCCATCAACGGCGTGTGCAACGCCGGCGTCACCGACCACACGACATAATAACCGACGAAGCAGGCCAGCACGAAGATCGACAGGATCGAGATGAAGTCCATGATATTACTCCCGATCCTCCCCGGCACGGGGAGGGAGACCAGCCGCAGGCTGGTGGAGGGGCAAGGCGGCGGCGACTATGCCGCGAACGACTGCATCCAGATCATGCAGCACGAGCCGCGCCGGAACACGCTCGACCCTAACACCGCGCTCGGCGAACCAAGTATCTCGCGCAGCATCTCGCGCGGGGCGGTCTCCGGTCTCATGCGCATAGCCGTCCACTTCGATGATCAGCCGCGCTTCGTGGCAATAGAAGTCTGCAACATAAGGGCCGGATGGATGCTGGCGCCGAAACTTCAAACCAGCGGGCCGCGACCGCAATGCCTGCCACAGCAACACTTCCAGCGATGACATATTCTGCCGAAGTTGCCGCGCCCGCCCGGCCGTGACCTCGTTGCCCCGAAGCATGTCTCAGATCCTCCCCTGCAAGGGGAGGTGGCGGGCTTTAGCCCGACGGAGGGGTGTCCCGCTCGCGGGCGCAGCGCTCAAGATCGACGGGTGATACCCCTCCACCGCTTCGCGGTCCCCCTCCCCTTGCAGGGGAGGATTGGGGAACCGGATCATGTGAGCAACCTCTCGTTCACCACTTTGCCGCCGCGCGTCAGGCGGATCGCATTGCCGATCTCGTCATCAAGCACCGGCATGCCGCCATCCTTGTCCCAGAAGGCGGAGAGGAAGTTGAACAGGTTGCGCGAAAAGAGCGCGCTCGTGTCGGCCGCCAGCCGCGACGGCACGTTGCGATGGCCAACGATCCTGACGCCGTGGACCTCGACTACCTCGCCCGCGACGGCTCCCTCGACATTGCCGCCCTGCTCAACCGCGAGATCGACGATCACGCTGCCCGGCCGCATGCTCGCGATCTGCGCGTCACTGATCAGCCGTGGCGCCGGGCGCCCGGGGATGAGCGCGGTGGTGATGACGATATCCTGCTTGGCGATGTGGCTCGAGACCAATTCGGCCTGCGCTTTCTGATATTCGGGCGACATTTCGGTTGCGTAGCCGCCCGAGCCCTCGCCCTCGATTCCCGCGACATTCTCGACGAAGATCGGCTTGGCGCCGAGCGACAGGATCTGCTCCTTGGTGGCGGAGCGCACGTCGGTGGCGGAGACCTGCGCGCCCAGCCGCCGTGCGGTCGCGATCGCCTGCAGGCCGGCGACGCCGACGCCCATGATGAAGACGCGCGCGGCGGAGACAGTGCCCGCCGCCGTCATCATCATCGGGAAGGCGCGGCCATATTCGGAGGCGGCGTCGAGCACCGCCTTATAGCCCGACAGGTTCGATTGTGAGGACAAGATGTCCATCGATTGCGCGCGCGTGATGCGCGGCATGAACTCCATCGCCAGCGCTTCGAACCCGGCGGCGGCATAGGCATCGATCCGCGCGCGCTCACCGAAGGGATTGAGGCCCGCGACAATCCACGCACCCGGCTTGGCGCCCGTCAGGCTGGCAGGGTCCGGCCCCTGGACGCCGAGGATGATATCCGCGCTGCCAAGCGTAGCGGCGCGATTGCCGATTTTGGCGCCGGCATCGATATAAGCCTGGTCCGAAATCGAGGCGCTGGAGCCCGCGCCGCTTTCGACCGCGACTTCCGCACCCAACCCGGCGAACTTCTTGACCGTCTCGGGCGTGGCGGAAACGCGCTTCTCGCCGACCGTGCTCTCCTTCACGACGGCGATGCGGACGCTCACGTCAGTGCGTGATCAGCAGGATAACGAAAAACGCGATGAGGGCGCAGGCGATCGCGCCCCATTTGAACAGGCCGATGAAGCGCGAATAAGTGCGCTCGTGCGCGGGTAAATCGATGTGGGCGCCGCCTTCGGCCATATGTCCGTCCCCGTAAAAAGCCTGTTGCCGGCTGGATTAGCCGCTGGACGAACGCGCCTCAAGCGCAGATCGACGGAAGATCGCACAAGCAGCGAGTCTTTCGCGCAACACCCACAACAGGTTGAGTCCGCCGCCCCTGCCGGACTCCCATATCCTGTGGATAACTTTTCGTCGCAGCGATTTCGGTTTAGCATGGCTTCCGCCCATTCTGCCCGGGCGGGCTTGACCATGGAGTCCACGTGCCGCCATCACGCGACACTCGTGCTGATTTGCGAGGGGGTTTCAGGGTGGGAGCGGTTCGACCGATACGAAAGGCGGATCCGCGCCCGGCGCTGGCGCTGCTGCCGCTTGACACGATCCTGATGGGCGATTGCGTGGCCGAAATGGCCAAGCTGCCCGACAAATGCATCGACATGATCTTCGCCGATCCGCCCTATAATCTTCAGCTCGGTGGCGACCTCCACCGGCCCGAGGGCGGCAAGGTCGACGCGGTGATGGATCATTGGGATCGGTTCGACAGCTTCGAGGCTTATGATCGCTTCACCCGCGCCTGGCTCGCCGAAGCGCGCCGCATCCTCAAGGATGATGGCTCGCTGTGGGTGATCGGCAGCTACCACAACATCTTCCGCGTCGGCGCGGCGCTGCAGGATGCGGGTTTCTGGATCCTCAATGACATCGTCTGGCGCAAGGCCAACCCGATGCCGAACTTCAAGGGCACGCGCTTCACCAATGCGCACGAGACGATGATCTGGTGCTCGAAGGGCGAGAAAGCGCGCTACACCTTCAATTATCGCGCGATGAAGGGCCTGAACGACGACGTCCAGATGCGTTCCGACTGGAGCCTGCCGATCTGCGGCGGCGCCGAGCGGCTGAAGGACGATGACGGCCACAAGACGCACCCGACCCAGAAGCCCGAAGCCTTGCTCTATCGCGTGATGCTCGCCGCCAGCAAACCCGGCGACATCATCCTCGACCCCTTCTTCGGCACCGGCACCACCGGCGCGGTCGCCCGCCGCCTGCGCCGCCGCTGGATCGGAATCGAGCGCGAGACCAAATATGTGAATGCCGCGCGCGAACGCATCCGTTCGACCCTGCCGCTCGACGAAAGCGCGATGGAAGGCGTCCCCGAAAAGGCCGCACAGCCCCGCGTCGCCTTCGGCCTTTTGGTCGAAAGCGGCATGGTCGCGCCCGGCACGATCCTGATGGACGCCAAGCGACGCTGGCAGGCCGAGGTGAAGGCCGACGGCTCGCTCGTCTGCGGCGCGCATGGCGGATCGATCCACAAATTGGGCTCAACGCTGCAGAATGCGCCGTCGTGCAACGGCTGGACCTTCTGGCATATCGAACAGGCTGGCAATCTCGTGCCGATCGACGCGCTGCGACAGAAGCATCTGGCGGAATTTTCGGCCTGACGAGGCCGCGCGGGGTAGCTCCGATACAGCTGCTTTCAAGCGAGTTGCAGACCTCAGCCATCCAGTTCACGCTAACTGAATGAGTGAACAATATGACCGCCGTTGGACGGAACATTCGCATGCCATCGCCGAGCTTGCCGCCGGCAGAATGTCCGAGCTTGTTCCGATCGGTGGCCGCTTCGTAAGCAAGGACGAAGCCGAAGAAGACCTTATGTTCGACTATCTGACGG
>Ga0070671_100002063_pt1 | contig 15499 bp, 7 predicted proteins | sample KBSS73metaG_FD_65341 | JGI IMG/M metagenome (GOLD analysis project Ga0070671, IMG submission 65341) | Switchgrass rhizosphere microbial communities from Kellogg Biological Station, Michigan, USA - KBS S7-3 metaG | ecosystem: Host-associated > Plants > Roots > Rhizosphere > Soil ...
CGAATCAAATAACGTCTTGCGGATCCGACGCGGCTTGCGTCGAAATCAAACGCATCAATGTTTCCGCCGCATTCTTCCTTTCGATCGAATTTCAGGAAACGGGTTACCTTGTCTACCGAATTTACAAAGCTGGGTTGGGGAATCCGAATCTTGATCCCGTGCCAATTAACTTCAATGGCTTCTTGATTGATACCCAACAGATCGGACAGGGAGTTCAGGTTGGAATTGGAGACTGGCAAAACCAGTTGGAGTCGAACAAACAGGCATACGCACTCGACTTCGTGCAACGCCCAGAATTTCAAGCACGATATCCAAGCTCCATGACAGCGACTCAGATTGTGAGCCTGATGAACTCAAATGCCGGCAATGTTCTTTCGGCGGACGAGTCGACTAATCTGATAAATCTACTCGGGGCAACGCCGAATGATCTGTCGAAACGAGCGGCAGTATTGAGAGCGGTTGCTGAGGATCCGGATTTGCGAACTGCTGAAACCAACAAGGCTTTCGTTCTAATGCAGTACTTCGGATATCTCAGAAGAAGTCCTAACGAAGCGCCCGACTCGGATTTCAGTGGATTCAATTTCTGGTTGGGCAAACTTAACCAGTTCAACGGGAACTTCGTTCAGGCGGAAATGGTTAAAGCGTTTATCGTATCGACTGAGTATCGCGGCCGATTCGGACCCTGACACTTCGCCAACTACAACACACAACCAAAACAAAAAGGGGAGCCACGAATGGCTCCCCTTTTCACCTAAGGAAACTAGATTAGAAACGGTTCAGATATTCGCCGGAAACGATGAATGCTTTCACCATCTCAGCCTGAACAAAGTTGCCATTGAACTGATTCAATTTGCCAAGCCAGAAGTTGTAACCGTCGAAGTTCGTATCGGGACCTTCGTCTGGATTGCGTCGCAGATAACCGAAGTACTGCATCAGCACAAATGCTCTGTTCAAATTTCCCTGATCCAGGCTGGGGTTTTCAGCAACCGAACGAAGAACCTGAGCACGCTTTGTCGCGTCGCTCGGGGTCGCTCCGAGAATAGAAACGAGATTAGCTTTGTCACCCGAAGTCAAAACAGAACCCGCATTCGCATCAAGCGTATCGACGAACTGCTGGGCTGTCATGTTTGCCGGATAGGCAGCTTGAAATGCCGGGCGCTGAACAAACGTAAGCGCAAAGGTATTCTTGTTGTTATCGAGCGTTTGCTGCCAACCCTGAGCGCCGACGACAACGCCGTTACCGATTGCTCGGGTGTCGGGCATGAAATCTTCACGACGGACAGGAACGGGTTTGCCGGGAAGATTTCCAAAGCCGGCTTTGTACATCTTGTAGACGAGATAACCCGTCTCTTTGAATTCGATCGATAGAAAGAACGCGCCTGACACGTTGATACGCTTGATTTCAGTGCAAGCAGCGTCGGAGCCGCAGCCCGTGATTTCACCCGTCCAGAAATTAAATCCGCTCTGATCCGGGAATCGGCTTAGAAAGTCGACATATTGCTGGCTGACGTAAAAGTCAGCGTCATTAATAGTAATGGGAGTGTTCGTGCCCGGCCGAAGACGTAGCGGTTTGACCTTAATATTCCCGTAGAAAAGCTCGGAAGGAAGGTTTGGGTCCTCCGTCACAATACGGAGTGTTGGTGCTTGCCCGAACGTGGCAATGGCAGCGAGCGCGATAAGAAGCGTAACTGAAAGAAGTCTCATTTGTTCTCCTTGCTGATACTACGGAAAGATTGCCCGAAGGTGAGGCGGTCTTTCTAACTTGTTCGCGGCTGCTTTAGGACATCCACGAGGGCAATTTGGAGTTTAGCCCGCTCGCCATATCAGTGTCAACGACGTTTTACTTGAATATTTGGGCCTTATTTTCATGGTCTGCGTCTAATTGCTCGTATACCAGTATTCAGTGAGCTTTTTTAAGCCTGAGAGCGCTAAAGTGCCGTACAAAAATGGCATTGACAGGCTCTCACGGTCGATGTAGTAAGTGTGCAGTTAATCGAGGTCCGTGCGTCTCCCAATTATCCGTACGGTCGGTCCTATCCATTCTCAACTGATCCAGGAGTACTTAGATGCGGCCCCGACGAATTTTGGAGTCGACCCTCCTCAGGGTGACCGTCCTTACTCTGTTATTTGCACCCTTGTGTGTCTGGTTGCTTTTCAAGGCACCCGTATCATCCGCCCAGAGCACTTCCGTTCAGAACTTCGAAAGCCCGCAGGTTCACCCGCTTGCTCTAACTCCAGATGGTACGAGACTACTGGCGGTAAACTCACCGAACGGAACTCTCTCAGTCTTTCAGTTAGCGAACGGTCTTGCACCCAGATTGACCGCTGACATTCCTGTCGGGCTTGAGCCAGTTAGCGTTGCTTTGAGGAACAACAACGAGGCTTGGGTTGCCAACTGGTTATCAGATTCAATCAGCGTGGTCGACTTAGCTACCGGGAACGTTATCCGTACTGTCGAAGTCGGCGATGAGCCCACGGATATTATTTTTGCGGGCTCCACACGAGAGATGGCGTTTGTATGCGTGTCAGGCGGGACGTCACTATTATCGGGAACTCCTGTTGACCAACTCGGCCACGGTCAAATTAAAGTCTTTGATCCGACTGCTACCTTAACGACCCCAACAACCATCAATATTTTGGGAAAACAGCCGCGAGCACTTGCTCGAAACGCTGATGGCTCGCGAGTGTTTGTTTCCGTGTTTGAATCGGGCAATCAAACAACGACCGTTAAAGAATCGGATGTTACGAGCAACGGAGGCCTGCCTCCGCCGAATCCGCCTCTAGCCGCTGGTTTGCCACCCGCACCCAACACGGGCTTGATAGTTAAACGAGTTGGCTCTGACTGGAAAGACGAAATCGGTCGATCCTGGAATTCAGTTCTTCCTTACACACTCGCAGACCTCGATATCGCAGTTATCAATTCCAATGGACCAAGTCTTCCGTCGGCCGTCAGTTTAGAAATTTCAGGAGTGGGGACTCACGTTGGAAATATGGCTTTCGATCCAACTCAAGGTCGACTTTTGGTAGCTAACCTGGACGACATCAATGAAGTTCGTTTCGAACCGAATTTGCGCGGTCGTTTTCAAAACAATCGCATCACGATCCTAAACAACGCAGCCAATGGAACGCCAACGGTATCTACAACCCCTGATCTGAACTCGCACGTAAATTTAAGCGACCCTATCGGTTCCGATAGCGAGCGTTCGCTGAGCCTGGCATTGCCCTCGGATTTGGTTCGCAAGTCAGACGGTACATTCTTCGTTGCAGCAACCAGTTCGGCGCGCGTAGGAGTCTTGGCGAGCGATGGAACAGTGATCGGACGGATTGCCGTTGGACAGGGCCCGACCGGTCTCGCGCTAGACGAACCCCGACAGTCACTTTATGTGCTCAATCGTTTCGACCAAACGATATCCGTCGTCGATACAAACGCAAAGCTCCAGGTCAATCAGGTCTCAATTGGTTTGAATCCCGAGTCGACTGCGACTCGAAACGGACGTCGTTTTCTTTACGACGGTAACCTGTCAGCTCATGGCACTGTTTCTTGTGCGAGCTGTCACTTGAATGGTCACCGAGATGGAATGGTTTGGGACTTAGGCAATCCGCAGGGAACTGTCGATCCAGTAACTGTATTTCTGCCACCCGGAATAACCGGCGCAGATAATCTTCATCCGATGAAAGGACCGATGATGACCCAGTCCTTGCGCGGGATCATCGGCAATGAGCCTTTACATTGGCGAGGCGATCGAGGCGGTCTTGAAAACTTCAACCAGGCTTTCATGTCACTACTTGGTGGAACGCGCCAACTTACCGGACCGGAAATGGCGGATTTCAAATCTTTCGTGCAGGCAATGAAGTATCCACCGAATCCAAATGAAGTACAGTCGCGGCCACCGAATGAGTTCAGCCTTGGCTTTAGTTTTTTCAGCACAGAGCGACTGGACGGTGGCGTTATTAACTGTAGCGAATGTCATCTCGTTACTAACTTCCAACCAGGAACAGACAACAAGATCACTCCGTCGATTGCTCTGAAGGAATCGCAATCAGTAAAGGTGCCTCAGCTGCGCGGTCTGTACCAAAAGGTCGGCTTAAATCGATCTCAATCTTCACCGCAAATCACTGGATTTGGACTGATCCACGATGGCTCGTTCGATACGCTCTTCAATTTCATGAAGGCACCGCAGTTTACTTTCAATACCGATCCGGCAACAGCTGACAGCTGGCGCAGGGATATGGAGCAGATGATCTTGCGACTCGATACCGGAACACCGCCTGCTGTGGGCCTTATGGTGACGGTCGACGCGACTAACAAATCCAGTGGTTCAGTCGGACAACGCATCAACTTGCTAATGAGTCAGGCGGTACAAAACAATTGCGACCTCGTAGTCCATGGTCTCTATGGTGGAGTTCCGCGAAGCTTCTTGTTTTCAGGCGGAACTTTTCAAGCGGACAGTCTCCTTGAGGCGCCCGCCTCACTTCAAACACTCCTCAATGCGGCAGGTACTCGCGGCGAATTAACCTTTCTCGGTGTACCCAAAGGTGAGGGTCGCTTGCGAAGCATCGATGTAAACAACAATGGGGTTCTTAACGACGATGAACCAAGAACCACAGTTCAAATTAAAGGTCGCGTCCTCAACTCGACTGGAAATGGTGTCGCTGGTGTCACGGTCACACTCACCGGTTCGCAATCAGCGACGGCGACTACCGATTCATTTGGAAACGTTGTATTCAACCTGGTTCCTATTACTGGGTCGACGACGTTGACACCGTCTCAGGGCAACACAACGTTTGGACCAGCTAGTCTGACATTTGCGAATCCGGCAACTAACCAAGTCGCTATCTTTACCACTCCGGCGGGATCGACTTTCACAACACCGCTAGGTACGAGTCCAAATGTGATCGATGCGTCTGCGAGCTTTGTTGCTCAACACTATCAAGACTTCCTGGTCCGTGATCCAGACACGGCAGGCTTTGCGTTTTGGCAAAATGAAATCAATTCGTGTGGGAGCAATGCCGCGTGTGTTGAGGTCAAACGCATCAATGTCTCCGCAGCGTTTTACCTGTCGATTGAATTTCAGGAAACGGGCTCCGTTGTCTATCGCACGACTTTGGCTTCGTTTGGAACGATGCCGCGCTTCAATCAGTTTTTTACTGACAGTGCACGCATCGGTCGCAACGTAATTGTCAACCAGCCTGGGGCGGATGTACTTCTGGAAACAAACAAGCAAGCGTTTTATAAAGGCTGGGTGATCACGCCTGGTTTCCTCGCGGCATTTCCAAACGGCATGACGGCTGCGGAATTCGTGGACAAGCTCGACTTGAACGCAGGCAACGTATTGTCGTCATCCGAACGATCGTCACTGCTCACAGTGCTCGGCAGTACGCCTTCAGATCCAAGCAAACGGGCGTCAGTTTTAAGAACGCTAGTCGAAGATTCCGACTTTAAAGCCAAGGAACTCAATCGAGCATTTGTGCTGATGCAGTACTTTGGTTACCTGCGAAGAAACCCTGATGATCTTCCAGATAATAATCTTGATGGATTTAATTTCTGGTTAGGAAAGTTGAACCAGTTCAACGGCAATTTTGTCAACGCTGAGATGGTGAAAGCGTTTATAACCTCGACTGAGTATCGACAACGCTTTGGACCATGAGAAGTATCGGGGCTTTTGGAATCACATCGGGGTTATGAAAATGATCCCGCCGAAAAGGCCTAAAACCATCACTCAACTCGGATTGATCCGCGCCAGGTGTGCGAACCCTTAACACCAAACCAGGAGACGTTTTCCTGCAGCAGGTCGACTTCCAAAATATAATTCCCCACGCGATTCGGGGCGTTAATCGTTAGAGGCATAACGAGCGATTCGCCGGGATGAAGGTCGCGTGGCAAGGTGGCACGTCCATCATCGTTCTTGAAGATTGATTCGTTAGCATTGAACCAGTGATTTCCAACAGAAATACGAAACTCTGCGTTACTCCGCTCTGCTGTTAACCAGTCAACAGTACTCACATTTCTCACCGCTACTTCAATAGTCACCTGTTGGCCTGCATTCATTTGCACCGGCGCGTTCGACACTGTTAGTTCAGCTCGCATCTGTTCGTCGCGCAGGGCTGACAGTACACGCGGAGGTCCCTGTGCGATGTAGGTTGTATACGGCTCACTTTCAGCCAGCACCCGACAGCGCGGACACATCTGTTCGGTTGTGATCACGACTGCTCCTTCGGGCGCCGACCTATCGAATCCAAGAGACACAAATTTTTTCAAGGGAATGCCTTGCAACGTTCCGTACCACAAAGCCTGAATGTATCCAGGTCGTGCTGAGTTATCAGCCAGGTAGATTGGCGCCGAGCCTGAATTATTTAGTGCGGCCGGTAATATCTTCTGGGTGTAATCAGCGTCGAATGTATGAAGCCGTCGTGGTGACGTTGCGCTGAGGTGATACTCCCATTGGAACCATAATCCCTGGACGGCGACTAGAAACAACACCGACATGACTGCAATTTTCTGACGCGTGCTCTCGCTGTCGACCAACCAATTGAATGCGGGAATAGTAATCATCAGGAGCAATACTGGAAGCGGAGCCAGCCTAAGCAAATGGAAATCGTCGTTTGTTAGAGATGAGGGGACAATTGAAACGGCGAGAGCGTAGACAATGAAACACCACCAGGCTTTGAACTGTCCTTTACGCATGATCGCAATGATGCCGGCGATCAAAAGCAGAGCGGTAATAGTTAAGAGAGCTGGTGGGCCAGGAATATGTACGATCTCGCTGACTTTGGACGACTCACTAACGAATAGTCTTAGCGGATTGAGGTTTGCAAAAAAGTGTCTCAAAAACTCAAGCGCTAGAGCGAGACCCGAACTGTCTTTCGAAATATAGGTGATGTTGCGAAAGCGAATTGTTAATGCGTCGGGATGGCGCTGATTGAAAACCAAAAGCGGAATGAGTGTTGATGCGTAAAGTATCCAGGTTATAAACAGACTAAGCAGTCGCGTGCGAGTGATGAAGAAGACGAGTCCAATTGCGAGCAGCGGGGCCAATAAACGTCCGATGGAATACGTGTAAGTCAACAATGCGAGAGTCGTCGAGAGTGCCAGTATTTGTAAGACCCCCCATCTGGTTTTTTGAGACGCGTTCCAAACTCCTAGTAGAAACAGCACCATCACCAACGGGTAAATCGCGACTTCCATCACGAGTCTGCTGAGTTCAAAGAGCCAAGGCGTTAACAAAGCGAAGACCGCGAAGACTAGACCTACCGTTCGACTGCGGGTGATCTGCGTAGCGAGCACGCCAAGCAATAGAGCTGTCAAGAGACCTGCTGCGGCGCTCAACCCGCGAGCCGCGGGGATAGATGGACCAGTGATGCGATACAGCCCGGCGAGTAGATAGATATAAACAGGATTTTTGAACTCACCAAAAGCGCGGAAGAATAGTGGCCAAGGTTCACCATGTTCGTCGCTACCCGTCGTTGCAATCGTGTGCGCGTTGTAAGCGATCGACGACTCATCGATGAAGAATCCGGGAGGATTGGAACGTAGAAAACTAAACTGGATGGCAGAAGCAAAGACGAGGAAGGCCGCGATGCATAGGAGATCTTTTCTGCTCGGTCTGGCCATCTATTCGAGTCGGGCGACGAGAAGCTTCACTTTCGAAAGCGCATTCGTAACACACTAAGGACACCTTCAACCATGATATTCCCACTCATTTTCGAACGACCCAGGCGGCGCTCCACAAAAATAATCGGAACCTCGGTAATTCTCAGCCCTTTGCGAAAAGCTCGATAGCTCATTTCAGCCAGGAAGACGTATCCGTTTGAAACGATCCGATCCAGACCAACCGCCTCGAGAGCTTCACGCCGCCAGCACTTAAATCCGGCAGTGCAATCTGCAATCGGCATTTGCGTCACCGTCCTTACGTAGAACGATGCTGCTTTACTAAGAATCAAACGTTTCAAATCCCAATTCACCACACTGATACCATTCACGTAACGAGAACCAATGACTAAATCATTTGTCTTGATGGCTTCAAAGAATGCAGCGAGGTATTTCGGGTCATGAGAAAAGTCAGCGTCCATTTGCACAATCAACGCGTAATCACGCTCAAGTGCGTACTTGAAACCGTCGATGTATGCAGGACCAAGACCCTCTTTACGTGGTCTATGTAGAACAAACAGCTGATCAGGTCGAGCGTTGTGCAGTTCGTCAGCTAAGGTACCGGTACCGTCTGGAGAGTTGTCATCGACTACGAGAATATTGACGGACGGTTGGTGTTCGAAAATGCTTTCAACGATTGCGGTGAGACTGTCGCGTTCGTTGTAGGTGGGCACTACGACAAGGCAACGCATTCTAGTTTTTGTTCCTGGCGTAGCCGTAAGCACTTGTCATGGGTCGCGTATCATCGCACACGAAAAACATAAATGGAATTACCGATGATCGTTTCAGGTGTGCGATGTCGATACTCATCAAACGCGTTCACGCGCGATTCGGTTTCGAGACCCGAACCAGGTGGTCCGGAAGGGATTGTAGATCCATTCAGGTAACTCGCGCCGACCGCGAGATAGTGAGGTGGATCATGCTCGAAGTTTGTTTTGTTTAGAGCGTCGACTCGTTCAATGTTGTAGAAGGATAAGATACCGAAGCCACCGAGCGTTCCGTCCAATACACGAGTCTGACCCCTTTGGTGAAGGTAAGTTGCTAACTCGCGAATGTCGTCTCCCCATTCAACATTCGAGTCAGATAGGTACCACCAGTGTGGAGCGCCACTTGCAAACTCGTTCATATAACTAATGTGATTCGGGTACGCGCGCGCAGCCTCGATTCCAATCCATCCAAGTAGCAGAATTACTGCCGTGAGTCCGACGATTGGGCGCTTCACTTTTAAGAGTTCATTAAGTAGCCATCCGCCGAGAATGATCAGAAATGGAAAGATCGGTAGAAGGTAACGAACTCCAATATCGATGTGGCTGAAAAGGACGAAGATCATGTAGATGGCGGTGGGGACCAACATCCAGCCGAAGCGGTAATCCCGGCTCCTTACGACTCGATAGATCGCAAATCCGATCGCAGCCAGGCTCACGAGCAAGAAGGGAATCGTTACCTTTAAGACGAATGCCACAGGGAAGTAGTACCACCATCCCTTCTGACTATACATTCCGAGCAGCCCAGCGTAGTGACCCTCTCCGTTGTGCCAGAATTGGTAAAGTATTCCTAACACAAACTCTTTAGGTAGCAGCCAGACCAGCGCGCGAGCGAGGTGGATCAAAATCTGACCATGAGCGGGGAAGTAAGTCACGATCCAGTTTTCATCGTACCCAGTTAGCGGAGCATGTTTGAAGAAATATGCGGCGTTGATCACCAGCAACATGGTCACGATAACCACAGCTGCATGAATCACGACGTTACGACGGTTCGAGCTTCGCCACCACAAAATGATGAACACTGCCGCGAGAACAATACCTACTAACAACATCGAATACTTAGTGAGCGTCGCAGCAGCTGTTGCTGCTCCTAAATATGCGGCTCGTCGCCAAGTAGTTATCGACGTGTAGTAATAAAGCGCGATGAAAAACAGTAAATAGCCAAACGCAGCCGGTACATCCGTATGGACCGCACGCCCGTGTCCAATAATTGTGGGTTCCAAACTGTAGAGTGCTACTGCTAAAACTGCGACTCGTGGACCAAAAAGTGTGCGAGCGAAACTGAAGATCAGAACTCCTAACCCAAGCGTCAGCACGATCATCGGCGCCCTCGCCCAGAAACTGATCTCATCAACCTGGCTTAAGTTCTTTTGCCAAAACTGCGATTGACGAGCCCATTTGGCATCATCCGGTTTTAATGACGTGGCCGGATCGACCTTGTATTCGTTTGGCTGTACAAACAGGAGCGGAATAGCCGCGATGATTTTTGGCAACGCTGGATGCTCGTAGACTTGTTGGAAGTCGCCGTCTACGAGGTGATAGTATGCCGATGGAATCAGAACTAACTCATCGATAGTGATACTCTTTCGCGAAATCACCACAAACATCTGCAGACCCATGACAACTAGCAACGCGCCACTTAAGAGTTCGGCTGTATGCGATCTCGCAAATGCGGCGAGACGAGAGATCAAACGCTGCGACTCCGAGTTCCCAAACGATGTCGTGTGCGCCACGCTCTGTTGACTCAATGACTCTTCCATTAAATTCTCGCCCGAAGATAAATTCCGATGTTTTAGCAGCGATAGGCGTTAGCCTCGCGCCGATCGCATATTTTTTACCGGCGATCGCGCACGGCCTTGTTCTGGCGCCTGATGATGGAATTCTGCAAAACGTTCCGTTTCGTGTCGCCGCAGCTCAAATTGTCCGGTCCGGTTACTTGCCATTGTGGAACCCATACCTATTTGGCGGCATGCCGTTAATGGCTGCGGCGCAAGGCGGCGTCTTATTTCCACTGAACTGGTTTTACCTGATCAGTTCGGCCGCGACTGCCACCAACTTGATGGTCGTGTCGACTTTCATGCTTGCCGGGTTGGGCGCGTTTCTCTTTGCGCGGCGAACAGGAGCTTCATTAGGCGGCGCGATCGTAACAAGCTTGATCTGGCAAGCCGGTGGTTTTCTAATCAATCAGATCAGTCACATCAATATCGTTCAGACTGCCGCACTCCTGCCGTGGGTACTTTGGGCAATGGAGCGCTATGTCGAAACCGGCGGTCGCCGTCGTGGGGCCATTGTCGCACTACTCGTGGCCGCGCAAATTTTTGCCGGACATCAACAAACGTTTGCCTATGCGTACTTGCTCGTAATCGCATACGGCCTGGTGATGGCATTCGCAACTGTTGCACAGCGCAAGCGTTATATTTCTTCGCTTGCTTTTACCGTCGTTGGTGTATGGCTCGCAGCAGTTCAAATCCTACCGACGTGGGAGTTGCTGCGCAACAGTCCTCGAGCTAACGCGAGTTACGATTTCTTCTCGTCATTCTCGATGCAGAAGAAGTTTGTGGCGACTTTCCTGGCTCCATACATCATGGGAGGTGGTGACGGTCGTTTATTCCGCGCGCCTTACATCGGCCAGTCGTTTTATACCGAGTACGTACCTTACGCTGGTGTGCTCGCTATCATGCTTGTACTGATCGCTCTCGCTCTTCGACCCGACAGACGGGCAAAGTTCTGGGCCATCACTGTCGTCGTGGGACTTCTCCTCGCTTTCGGTTTGAATTCCCCATTACATCTTTACCGGCTTATTTATTTAGTTCCGGTTCTCAACTTGTTTAGGGTTCCTGCGCGTCACTTACTTGAGGTCCACTTTGCCGTCGCAATGCTCGCCGGTCAGGGATTTACCAGACTCTCGATGTTGAAAAACGAGCAGCGCCTTAAGCGACGTGTGTTGGTAATCAGTGGCCTGGTTTTCGTTCTCACTTGCTTGATTGTCACTCTGCTGCGACCGTCCGATTTTCGCCTCGGCCGCGAAGCACCAATGAGCGTGATGCGAGCTCCAGAGTTGTTCATGCCGATCGTCTTTGCAACATTAAGTGTGTTGGCACTTTGGCGCCTCATCAAAGACAAACCAGCATCGCACTTTTCGCTGATAGTTATCCTGGCGATTGATCTTTTCTTGTGGGGACAATTTAGTGGTTGGTATGCGTCGAGCCGGCGCATACCCGCCGAGTTGTGGAGTGTGCCTGAGAGTGTGAAGCTGCTACGAGAAAAGACTGAAGGTGACGCTTCGTCTTATCGAATCCTGACGACGCATTTGCCGTTCGAGCCTTCCGTTTCGCTTTCAAATGCGAGACCTGGTTGGGTCCTTTGGACCGAGCCTGACATCTACATGATGTACGGAATTCAAAACGCTGCCGGTTACGACGGGTTCGGCTTGCAACGGTATAGCGAACTAGCCGGTCAAATGAAACTGTGGGGAGAACTAACTGACGCCAACGCTACTTTGCGCAGCAACAGTCGCGAGATTGACATTCTGAACACGCGCTATGTGATCGCGAGACATGAACGGCCAGTCGAGAAGCGCGAGCACGACTCGGCGGAAGTCGCGGTGCCAACATCGCTGTTTCCAACGGCTGAAGAAAAGTTTGGCGAGTTCAAGTTCGCCCAGAACAATCTCTCGCTTCCTAATATCGGTTTAGCGAAGCGAATTAGTTTTCAAGTGCCACCAGTTGAATCAGATCACATTGCCCTGCTTACTAATCTTTCGTTCGCGGAAGATGTTCCCGACAACTCGGTCGTCGCGCATTTGAAATTAACGACAACTGACGGACGTGCACTCGACTTTCCGATTCGTGCCGGAGTCGACACTGCAGACTGGGCCTACGATCGTCCGGACATTAAGAATCATATTCGTCATAAACAGGCGACCGTCGCGACGAGTTATGACGTGAGCGACTCGCAAAACAATTATAAGGGTCATACCTATGTGACCTCGTTTCAGTTTCCCGAAAGAGTGGCGATAGACCACGGCGAACTTAGCCTCGAGCCGCAAACCCTGTGGCCCGGTGTTCTTCTTTCGTTGTTTCGACTTTCCCTCGCCGACTCGTTCCAACAAAAGGACTATCCGCTTACACGAGACATGATTGTCGTCGAGAACATTGGAGGTTCAAGTTCAAAGTCTGATCCTGATGCGCGGTGGAAATTTGTAGCGCGGGGTCTTGATGTGAATATCTATGAGAACAAGCGAGCTCTACCGCGCGCCTGGCTCGCGTCGGATTATTGGGTGCTGGATGATCAAGCAACTCTGCAGGTAGTCCGCACAGGCAGGCTAGCGGATGGCACCAGTTGGGATCCTCTACATACTGCTCTTGTTGCAGTTGAGCCGCAGAATTTTTCAAAGAATGCGAGTCAGAATGGGCGAGTAGATGTGACGGATGTCGGGCCCAATCGAATCAGGGTCAAGACAAATGCTGAAGCAGCTTCCATTCTGGTGCTGAGTGAAAACGATTATCCAGGTTGGCGCGCTTACATAGATGATCAGCCCACAAGGCTCTTGCAAGTGAACTACGCTCAGCGTGGAGTGGTCGTAGCGGCTGGGGAACACGAAGTCAGTTTTGTTTACCGTCCATGGTCCGTAATGGGCGGATTGCTAATCTCCATCGCGGCATTAGCCGGATTAGTAATTTTCGAACGAGTAGGGAAGAGAGTTGAGAAATGAAAGCCGACCAGCAGTCAATTGAGTTTGTCACTCCACGTCTCGTTAAGAATCTTGATGACTGCTTTTTCTATCACACGATGAGTTTGCCAGGGTTCGGCGAGGTAAAAGGGCACTGGGATTTGCGCGGCCGATTTGATGATTACATCGGCGGCGTAGATATCAAAAATAAATCGGTGATCGATATCGGCACCGCCACGGGATTTCTGAGTTTTGAAGCTGAGAAGGGAGGAGCCGCTCGCGTCGTTTCGTTCGACATCGCTGAAGCTCGTCAACAAAGTTTTCTGCCCTTCAAAGACAAACTCCCCTTTCGTGATGCTGATGCCTGGGCGCAAAAGTACAACGCTGAAATTGAACAATGGAGAAATGCCTACTGGCTATGCCATCGCTTGCTAGGCTCAAAAGCGTCGGTCTACTACGGAAGTATTTATGAGTTGCCAACGAAGTTAGGACAGTTTGACGTAGCCATCATCGGTTCTGTGTTGGAACATCTGAGTGATCCGGTTAATGCGCTCGCTTCCGTAGCCCGCCTCACGCGTGAGACCGTCGTTGTAGTCTCACCATTAGTCGAATCAGATGATCGAATCGCTTATTTTGCTGGCGATGCTGGTCGGCCGGAAAATGATTTTACCTGGTGGACATACACAACGGGACTCTATCGCGAGATCTTTAAGATGCTGGGATTCAATACCGCGCGGATTTCGAAGGCCGAATACTACTATCACTATCTCGAGAGATTTGAGCCGAGGTATACGATCGTAGCCGAGCGCAATTGACCTCTGCTTCGTTGCTTTATAACTCGCGGACTTCAAGTTGAACGATCAACGGCTCAGATCCAACTTCTTCAAACCAGCAGAAATGTTGATTCACTAGATCGAGCTTCAGAGTGTAGAAACCCACCTCTGACGGAGCAGATCTAGTAATCCGAACTCGCATAGTTTCTCCCGGGGCAACAGCATGCGACAGCGGTGGCTCTCCATGAACCTCTGAAACGATTGCGCCCGATTGATCAAAAACTTTAATGGCCGGCATAACTGTTCCGGGTCGTGTTTCTCGACCGGCGATCCAGAGCGTGTCGCCTTTGTTCTCAACCTCAACGATGAATTCAAATTCACCATCCGGCGCAACGTGTACAACCGGTGGACCAAGTAACTTGAATTCTGCTCTTAATAAACCGGGGAAGCGACTATCAGGTACTGATGAAGCGTGGCTGTTTTCGATTACTTTCTTGCAGGCCAGGTAGTTGTAGTTAATAGGAACATTCTTAAGTGGCAAGACGTCGTCAACGATAGCCTCGCGTTCGAAAAGACCATTTACACTCGCGTAGTCGCCGGTGACGGCGAATCCATTCTCGTCGAGAAGCCTTCTCAAATGACCATAATCGAATGGTGATTCGAGAGTGCCGTAGACATTCATAACTTCCAGCAGCTCTTCCTCGCTTTTTGATCCGGAAGGTGGTCGCTCGCCTTCGAGGATAAATAACACTCCTCCTACATCCAGCATCTGAGCGAGATTCTTCAGCACCGCATTTTCATCTTCAAAGTGATGCAACGAGTCGTAACAGACGATCGCGTCAAACTTTTCAGCCAGCGGTGAGATCTCGATGTCGTGAACCGAAAATGAACAACGCAGAGGAGTCTCATGATCGACTCCATAAGGTACGCCAGCCACTCGCTCGCGCGACATGTCGATCAGATCAGGACTGATATCGATCCCTTTAACTTCATAGCCCAGACGTGCAAAGTATTCACTCAGCCAACCGGAGCCACAACCAACATCAAGGATTTTGCTTCCTGCAGGTAACGCGAGGTTCACTGCGATATTCGCAAAGTCGCAGAAATGACGATGGGTGTCTTCATCCATCCCTTCGTTTCTATACTTGGTTGGCTTATTCGCGAGATTGTAGAAAGGTTTCGTCCGTAGATGATGACGACGCTCCTCGGGAATATTCCCAAGATACTTCCGAGCAGCTTGCTTGTAATCAATACCCTCGACTTTTTGAGTACGTGCCTGAAGGATCTTCTGATGCTGAGAATCGTGGTTGCCATTTGCTGAAGCCAGCGATCCCGCACGTCCGTTATTCGTTGCCCATTCGAAGCGATCGTCACCTTTCGACGGAGGCATTAGTTGGGAGACCTCGACAGCTACGGTTTGCAGAAACGCGTCGTCAGATTCTTTTGCTCCGAGTTGTGCTAGATCGTTTGAAATTGTCGCAACGATCTCGTGTCGAGTACGGTTGTTCGCTACATCACGAACGAAATCGAGATACTTGGCCGCGCAGCTCCAGGCAGTGTGATGAGTTTGTGCATACTGCGTTGCGTTCTCACCTATTCGCTTTCGCAGGCTAGCGTCCTCGATCAGCCGTTCGAGGTAAGC
>Ga0070671_100002064_pt1 | contig 15494 bp, 14 predicted proteins | sample KBSS73metaG_FD_65341 | JGI IMG/M metagenome (GOLD analysis project Ga0070671, IMG submission 65341) | Switchgrass rhizosphere microbial communities from Kellogg Biological Station, Michigan, USA - KBS S7-3 metaG | ecosystem: Host-associated > Plants > Roots > Rhizosphere > Soil ...
CTCATCGCACGGCACGGGCTCAGCGCGAGCAAGGCACTCGGGCAGAACTTCATTCTCGACCGTCAACTGCTCGGCCGCATTGCTGCCGTTCCGGGCTCGCTCAAAGGGGAGCGCGTCTACGAAGTCGGTCCCGGCCCAGGCGGCCTGACTCGTGCCCTGCTGGACGCCGGTGCATCCGTGGTCGCTGTCGAACGCGACCGCCGCTGCATTCCGGCGCTTGCCGAGCTTCAGGCGCAGTTCGACCACCGTCTCGAGATCATCCAAGCTGACGCGCTCACGATCGACGAGAGGCAAGTCGTGGGAGATGGCGCGCACGTCGTTGCGAACCTGCCCTACAATGTCGGCACGGCGCTGCTTCTCAAGTGGCTAGGTGGGAGCTGGCCGCCCTGGTGGCGTTCGCTGACGCTGATGTTCCAGAAGGAAGTCGCGGAGCGCATTGTGGCGCAACCCGGAAGCGGTGCCTATGGGCGCCTGTCGGTCGCCGCGCAGTGGCGCGCGCGGCCGCGCATCGCGATGAGCGTGAACCGGTCGGCGTTCGTACCGCCGCCCAAGGTGACCTCCGCGGTCGTGCACATCGTGCCCACGACGGCCCCAGAAGGCGTCGATCCGAATGTCATGGAACGGCTGACCGAAGCCGCGTTCGGCCAACGCCGCAAGATGCTCCGATCCAGCTTGAAGTCATTTCCGGGCGCGACGGAAGCTGCCGAGGATTTAGAAGTCGATCTCCAACGGCGCGCGGAAACGCTCAGCGTCGAGGAGTTCGTCGGGCTTGCGCGGCAACTTTCGCCATCCCGGGCTTGATTCGGGATCCAACTTTTCTTTCAGCTCAAGCAGGAATGCAGGCGCCGGATTGGTGGCCGAGGATGACGGTTTAAAGGACCGTCAGTTCTTCTTCGGAACGTCCGGTGCCTTGGCAGAGGCGACCGTCGGACCGCGGCTGATCGCTGACGACAGCTGCGCGACTTGCGGGCAGGCCTTGCCTGCGCAGATCTGCTGCAACTTCTGCAAGTTCGCCTGGGCACGAGCGGTCGCGCCCATCTCGACCATCGCCTCACCCTGCACGGCGATGGCATCGAGGTCGTTCGGCTCGATGAGCAGCGCCTTGTTGGTCAGGCGGATCGCCTTGCCGAACAGGTGCTCCTTTTCGGCCACACGCGCCAGGTCGACATAGGCCCAGCGGTTGCGGGGATCCACCGCCAGCGCCGTCTCCAGCACGTCTTCAGCCTCTTCAAGCTTGCCCGCACTCGTCAGGGTCCTGGCCTGGTGCTGAAGATCGACCGATTTCGGCTGGATCTGATCATCGGCGCGCTGGCTCATCACCGGCGATGCAAGCGCGGCGGCTGCGAAACCGGTCAGCAACAGTCGAGGCAAAGAACGCATCAATTTCTCCACTTCAGCGCGCGAATTAGCATGGACGCCCGAGCCGCGCGACGAAAAACCCGTCGGTACGATCGTGACCCGGCGTCAGAAGCCGGCCTAAACCGTCCGAACGCCCGCCGGCAATGGGCGCGTCCTGACTAATCCACGATGAATGGCGCGTCTGGAAGTCCTGAATCTGCGATGCACCTTCGCGGGACAACAGGGAGCAAACTGCATAGACGAGGCGGCCGCCGGGACGGACCAGCTCCGCCCCGATGTCGAGCAGCCGCTGCTGAACTCCAACCAACCGATCGAGACGCTCAGGCGTGAGCCGCCAGCGGCCCTCCGGATTCCGGCGCCAGGTGCCGCTGCCGGAGCAAGGCGCATCGACGAGTACGACATCCGCCTTGCCGCGCCAGTCGTCGAGCTCGACAAGTTCGTTGGGCGGGTTGAGGAGCCTTGTTTCGATCGCCACTTGGGCCCGCTGGGCGCGCTGCGGCAGCCTGGACAGGCGCATGCGGTTGCTGTCCGTCGCAAGAATCCGCGCGCCCGGTGCGGCAGCTACAAGCGCGAGCGACTTGCCCCCCGCGCCGCCGCAAAGGTCGATGATGCTCTCGCCCTCGTCAGGTTCGCACGCCAGGGCGATCAGCTGGCTGCCCTCGTCCTGCACCTCGATCAACCCGGCTTCATATGCGGGGTGGTCATCCACCTTGCTTTCCGGCGGAAGACGAACGCCCCACGGGCTTAGCGGCGTTGGAGTGGCATTGGGCAATTGCGAAAGAAGCTCATCGCGGGAGGTGCGAGCGACGTTGACGCGGAGATCGAGCGGCGCGCGTTCGAGCAATGCAGGCCATTCATCCGGCCGCACCAGCGGCGACAGCTCGACCTCGAGCCAATGCGGAACGAACGAGGCTGGAGCAGGAGATTCATTGGCATTCACCGGCTCCGGTCCGCGCGCCTCGCCGAACAGGTCCAGCAGGCCCGGCTCATCCTCAGCCATGCCGAGGACCGCAGCACGCGCGCTTTCGGGCAGCTCGCCGGACCGACGGATCGCACGAAAGACGAGCTCGCGGACTGCACGCCGGTCCTTCGACCCGGCGTAGCGCCGGTGCTTGAAATATCGTGTGACGATCGAATCCGCGGACGGCCCATCTGCCTGGGCGGACGCAATCACCTCCTCGAGAATTTCGATCGCCGCCTGGAGCCGCGCGGCGGGAGTCATGAGCTAGCGCGTCGGATAATTCGGAGCTTCGCGCGTGATGGTGACGTCGTGCACATGGCTTTCGGAGAGCCCCGCATTGGTGATGCGCACGAACCTGGCGCGCTTCTGCAACTCGGCGATGGTAGTCGAGCCCGTATAGCCCATCGCCGCCTTCACGCCGCCCACCATCTGGTGGATGATCTCGCGGACCGGGCCCTTGTACGGCACTTGCCCCTCGATGCCCTCGGGGACGAGCTTGAGATGATCCTTGATGTCCTGCTGGAAGTAGCGGTCGGCCGAGCCCCGCGCCATCGCGCCGACCGAACCCATGCCACGATAGGATTTGTAGGAGCGGCCCTGGTAGAGGAATATCTCGCCCGGAGCTTCCTCGGTCCCGGCGAGAAGTGATCCCACCATGACCGTCGATGCTCCGGCGGCAAGCGCCTTCGCCATGTCGCCGCTGGTCCTGATCCCACCGTCGGCGATCACCGGCACGCCATTGGCGGCGCGGGACGCCTCCATGATCGCAGTAAGCTGTGGGACGCCCACGCCTGCGATAATGCGGGTCGTGCAGATCGACCCCGGGCCAATGCCCACCTTGATGGCGTCCGCCCCCGCATCGACCAGCGCCTTGGCGGCATCTGCAGTGGCGACATTGCCCGCCACGACCTGGGCGGAGTTGGACAAGGTCTTCACCCGTTCCACGGCGCGCGCGACGTCGATGTTGTGTCCATGGGCCGTGTCGATGACGATGCAGTCGCAGCCGGCTTCGATCAGCGCCTCCGAGCGGGCGAAACCGGCGTCGCCCACCGTCGTCGCGGCGGCAACGCGCAGGCGCCCCTCGCCGTCCTTGGTCGCATGCGGGGTCGCGACGGCCTTTTCGATGTCCTTGACGGTGATCAGACCGGCCAGGTGATCGCGCTCGTCCACGACGAGCAGCTTCTCGATCCGCCGTTCATGAAGGATCCGCCGCGCAACCTCCTCGCTCGTCCCGAGCCCGACCGTCGCGAGATTTTCCCTCGTCATCAGCTCGCTGACCGGCTGGCGCGGATTCTCGGCAAAGCGAACGTCGCGGTTGGTGAGGATGCCGCAGAGCTTGCCCGATCTGTCGACGATCGGAATGCCGCTGATCCGGTGGGCCTTCATCAGCTCCAGCGCGTCGGCGAGCGTCTGGTCCGGGGTCATGGTGATGGGATTGACGACCATCCCGCTTTCGAAGCGCTTCACCTGCCGCACGGCCGCGGCCTGTTCCTCAATGCTCATGTTGCGGTGGAGGACGCCGATGCCGCCGAGCTGGGCCAGGGCTATCGCCATGTCCGCTTCGGTGACCGTGTCCATGGCCGAGGATAGGATCGGGATGTTGAGCGGAATCTCGCGCGTCAGCCGGGTGCTGGTCTGCGCCTGGCTGGGTGATACGGCGGATTCGAGCGGCTGCAGAAGGACGTCGTCGAACGTCAGTCCCAATGGGATGTGGGGCGGGATTTCAGCGTCTTGGGAGAGTTGGGCCATATCGGCCCATGACAGAGGAAGCGCGATTCGCCAAGGGGCGCCTAGCGGTCACTCGAATCGCGGAAAGTGATTGCGATCAACGAAGCCGCCCGTCGCGCCCGTTTAGACCCTGGATTGCAAGCACCATCAGGAGGCAGGAATGCAGTTCCGGCAGTTTGGGCCAACTGGCCGCGATGTTCCGATCATCGGCCAGGGCACCTGGGAGATCGACGAATCAAAGCGGGACCTTGCCGTGGCCGCGCTGCGCCGCGGTCTCGATGAGGGCATGACTCATATCGACACTGCCGAGATGTATGGCGATGCCGAGCTGTTGATAGGGGAAGCGATCAGCGGCCGCCGCGACGAGGTCTTCCTGGTCTCCAAGGTGCTTCCCCAGAACGCATCGACCGACGGCGTGATCGAAGCCTGCGAACGCTCGCTGTCACGCCTCCGGACCGACCGACTCGACTGCTACCTGCTGCACTGGCGCGGCCGGATTCCGCTGAGGGACACGTTCGCTGGCTTCGAGCAGCTTGTCCGCTCGGGCAAGATCCTCGCCTGGGGCGTCAGCAATTTCGACGTTTCCGATCTCGACGAGGCGCTTCACGTCGCCGGTCCCGGCCGGATCGCCTGCAACCAGGTCCTCTATCATCTCCAAGAGCGAGCGATCGAGCATGAGGTCATCCCGTGGTGCAAACGGCACGGCGCCGCGGTCGTCGCCTACAGTCCGTTCGGGCACGGGAGCTTCCCCGATGAGCACTCGCCGGGAGGAAAGGTGCTTGCCGAGATTGCGGCGGCCCACGACGCGACGCCGCGTCAGGTCGCGCTGGCATTCCTCGCACGCGCGGCATTCGCAATCCCAAAGGCTTCGACGCCCGAACATGCCGCCGAGAACGCCGGCGCGGGCGATCTCAAGCTGTCCGAGCGGGAGCTGGCCGAGATCGACGCCGCCTTCCCTCGCGGCCCGAAGCCCAAGGTCCTTCCGACAATCTGATCGCTAACCCGCGTCAGATGCTCGCTGCAGCACCCGCTGCGCCGCCTCGACGTGCATGCGTTCGATCATCTCTTCGTCGAAGCGCTCCGCACCGCCGCGGAAGGCATCCACCAGTCTTCGCGCCCGCTCGATCTCGGCGGGGCTCGGAGCGAACGCACGGTGGCAAGGCTCGATCTGGTTCGGATGGATGAGGCTCTTGCCGTCGAAACCGAGCCGCCGCCCCTCCTCTGCCTCGCGACGGAAGCCTTCCGGATCGTCGAGCCCGTTGAACACCCCGTCGAAAGCCGCAACGCCTGCGGCACGGGCCGCGAGCACGATCATCTGCAGAGAAGCCGAGATCGGCTCACGCGAGACGTCGAGCGGCAGCCGCAGGTCCGCACGCAGGTCGTTGGTCCCGGCAATCAGCCCTGCCGTCGCGTCTGCGATCTCGGCCGCCGCAAGCACACCGGCCGCCGTCTCGATCATCGCCAGCACCGGCTTGTTCACAGCGTCGGCAATGCCGTGAACCAGATGGGCGGAGATGGCCCGCGGAACCACCACGAACTCCGCGCTCGACCGGGCAACCGCATCGATGTCCAGGGAATGCCATTCGGTGCCGACACCGTTCACGCGGATCGCCACAGGCGTCGGCCAGTCCGAACCAACCGCTTCCACCGCCGCGCCGCGCGCCGCGCGCTTGTCATCTGGCTTCACCGCATCTTCGAGGTCGAGGATAACGAGATCCGCCCCGGCTTCTCGCGCCTTCGCAATCGCTCTCGGATTCGAGGCCGGCAAGAACAACAGCGACCTTACGGCGAAGAGGTCGGTGACTTCGTCTTTTTCCGCTTTCGCAACAGCCATGGCCGTCGCATCATGCCCCGGAACAGGGAGATCGGGGAAGAGACATGCTGCTTACGTTCATGATCGCCGTTGCGGTGCTTGCGCTATTGTTCGTTATCATGGGCGTGACGATCGTCCGCCAGGGGTATCGCTACACGATCGAGCATTTCGGACGCTTCGTGCGGGTCGCCGAGCCCGGGTTCAACTATCTGACGCCATTTTTCTACCGCGTTGGCCGCAAGATCAACATGATGGAGCAGGTTCTTGAGATTCCGGGACAGGAGATCATCACCAAAGACAATGCAATGGTCGCCGTTGACGGAGTCGTGTTCTTCCAGGTGCTGGATGCCGCCAAGGCCGCTTACGAGGTCAGTGACCTGTACATGGCGATCACCGCGCTTTCGACGACGAACCTGCGCACGGTGATGGGCTCGATGGATCTGGACGAGACTCTGTCGAAGCGAGATGAAATCAATACACGGCTGCTGTCCGTGGTCGACCAGGCGACCGAGTCGTGGGGCGTCAAGATTACTCGCGTCGAGCTGCGCGACATCCGCCCGCCGCAGGACATCGTCAACGCCATGACCCGGCAGATGAAGGCCGAACGTGAAAAGCGCGCAGTGATCCTCGAGGCGGAGGGCATGCGCCAGTCCGCGATTCTCAAGGCCGAGGGCGAGAAGCAGTCGGCTATCCTTTCGGCGGAAGGCTCGCGGGAAGCGGCCTTCCGTGAAGCAGAGGCGCGCGAACGCGCCGCCCAGGCAGAAGCTACGGCGACGAAGTCGGTCAGCGACGCGATCGAATCCGGAAGCTCGCAAGCGATCAACTATTTCATCGCTCAAAAATATGTGGAGGCCGTCAGCGAGTTCGCGCGCTCGCCCAACGCGAAGACGATCCTTTTCCCCGTCGAAGCGACGAGCCTCATCGGCACGCTGGGCGGAATCGCTGAACTGACCAAGGATGCGATTGGCGGCCAGCGCGGCGGATCTTCGGCACAGCCCAAGGCTGTTCCGGGCGTGCCCAAAGCGGCTGGATGAGCGACCTCCACCTCGATCCTGGCTGGCTGTGGCTGATCGGCGGCGTCGTGCTTCTGATCGCCGAGGTCATCGCCCCGGGATTCTTCCTGGTTTTCGTCGGGGCGGCCGCCATTGCGGCGGGGCTGTTCACCGTGCTGTTCGGTCTCGGCACGGTTGCGCAGCTGGCGCTTTTTGCCCTCTACGCCGTGCTTGCCGTGATGCTTGGCCGTCGCTTCTATTCGACCGCGCCCGGGACGCACTCGAACCTGCACCTGAACGATCCGGCTCGACGGCTCGTCGGAAAGGTCGTGACGGTTGTCTCGCCGGTCGACGAGCACAGCGGTCGCGTCCGCCTCGGGGACAGCGAGTGGAGCGCGCGCGGGGGACCGGCGGCGGTCGGCGATCGCGTGCGCATCACGGGCGTCGAGGGCAATTGCCTAAACGTCGAGACGGAGCGCCAGCTTCCGCCCGCATAACCGGAGCATTTATTGTTGGAAGCCAGTCTCTCGCGCCGTCAAGCGCTCGGCACCTTAGCCGCGGCCTCCGCCCTCCCGCTGATACCGACGAATGCGTTCGCCGCGTCCGCAAATGAAGCGCAGGCAAAGGCGCTGCTCGACAGCTTCGCCGAACATTTGCTGGGCCTCTACCCTGAGTCCGCCACTGCCATGGGCGTGGACACCGGACCACGCGCACCGCTGCGGTTCCGGCTCAGCGATCGATCGGCGGCGGGTCAGGAACGCATCCGCCAGACTATTGCCGCAGACCTCGCCGGGGCCGAGCAACTGGACACGTCCGCGCTCTCCTTTCCGACGCGCACCAGCGTCGAAGTCGTGAAGAGTGCGTACAGGACCGCGCTCGAAGGTTTCGCCTTCCCCTACGGCGACGTCGCGGTGGGCGGCTATCGCAACACGCCTTATCCCGTGATCCAGAATGTCGGCGTTTACATCGATACGCCGGAGCTTCTCACCACCAATCATCCAATCGAAAGTCGAGCGGACGCGGAGGCTTATCTAAGCCGGCTCGCACAATATCCGAAGCAGCTGGATGGCGAGCTGGAGCGGCTGCGTGCGGCACGCGAGCAGGGTCTCGTTCCGCCCAAGTTCCTGCTCGACAAGGCAATCGCCCAATTGATGATCGCCGGTAAGGATGCGTTCGACGGTGGCAGCCTTGTCGCTTCGCTCGAGCGCCGCACCAGGGAGAAGAACATCCCTGGCGACTGGGAGGCGCGTGCACGCAAGCTCGTTACGTCCGACGTTGTGCGCGCGCTCGGCCGTCAGGTCGGAGAGCTTCAGACAGAGCGCAATCTCGCGACGGACACACCCGGCATGTGGTCGCGACCGCATGGCGACGAATATTATCGGTGGGCGCTGAAGGCATCGACCACGACCAGCCTCTCGCCCGACGAGGTCCACGAAATGGGCCTCGAGCAGCTCAAGGGGCTGCACGGCCGGATGGACCCAATCCTGAAGAGCCTCGGTTATACTCACGGCAGCATCGGCGAGCGCATGCAGGCGCTCGCCAAGGACCCGCGATACAAGTTCGACCAAGGCGATCAGGGCCGAGCCGAGATCGTCGCCTACATCGAGGATCGGCTGGCGAAGATCCGCACCGTGCTGCCGCGAGCTTTCAACACGCTCGTCGCGCCGCGAGTGGAGGTGACGCGCATGTCGCCCCAGCAGGAACCCGGCGCCCCGGCGGCATATGGCGCCGCCGCTTCGGTCGACGGCAGAATAGCGGGCAGGTTCTGGATCAACCTGCGCTCCACAGACCTGCACAGCAAGTACAGCCTGCCGGATCTGACGGCGCACGAAGCGATCCCCGGCCACATCTGGCAGGGCGAATATGCGAACAAGATGCCGCTCATCCGCACCATGCTCGCCTTCAACGCTTACACCGAGGGGTGGGCGCTCTATGCCGAGCAGCTGGTGGACGAGCTCGGAGTGTACGACGACTTCCCCGTCGGGCGGCTCGGCTATCTCCAATCGATCGCGTTCCGCTGCTGCCGCCTGGTGGTCGACAGCGGCATCCATGCCAAGCGCTGGACGCGGCAGCGGGCTGTCGACTTCTTCGTCAACCGGAACGGCTCCAACCCTCTGGAGGTGGCGTCCGAAGTCGACCGCTATTGCGCCTGGCCGGGGCAGGCCTGCGGCTACAAGGTCGGACACAGCACGATCGTGCGCCTGCGAGACATTGCGAAGCGCGAGCTCGGCCCGAAATACGATCTTCGCGCCTTCGACGATGCGGTCCTGCTCGGCGGCAACGTGCCAATGGACGTGCTCACGAAGAACGTGAGCGATTACATCGCCCGAGCCAAAGCGGCTTAGTCGAGGATCGTCTTCCCGGCATCCTCGCGATGCCTGGTGCGCGGTGACCGCAAGCGCAGCAGGCTGAGCCCCGCAGCGATCAGCGCCGCCACCGCTGACGCGGCGAGCAACTTCGGACCAACCGTCACGCCTTCCAGGTGAAAGGCAACGCCAACGGCGACTGCTCCGGTGGTCTGTCCCAGCAACCTCGCGGTTGCCAGCATCCCACCCGCCGCACCCGAGCGGGGGCGAGACGCGGAGCTCACGATCGTCCGGTTGTTCGGCGACTGGAAGAGCCCAAACCCAAGGCCGCAGATCGCCATCCGCCAGGCGATATCGAACGTGCCTGCGTGCACGCCGAGGCGCGACAGGGCAAACAGCCCGAGAGCGAAGATTGTCAGCCCGATTCCGCCTAGCAGACCGGCACGGACGCGATCAGCGAGCCGACCCGCGATGGGCGCGACCACGCCCAAGGCGAGCGGCCAAGGAGTCATCAAAAGACCCGTGGCGAAGGCGCTCCGACCCATCACCGACTGGAAGAGGAACGGCAGGGTCACGAACGCCAGCATTTGTGCGGCGAACGACACGGTCGAGGTCGCGATCGACATGCTGAAGATGCGGATCTTCAGCAGATCCACAGGGAAGAGCGGCGCCGGGTCGCCCCATTCGCGGCGTACCAGCCACGCGCCGGAAGCAATGCCCGCGACGATCATCGCCGCGCCGATCGGCCCGTTTCCCCTGGAAAAAATCTCAGCGCCGGAGACCGTGAGGCCCATCATCGCGCCGCTGAGCGCCGCTGCCACCCAGTCGAAGGGATGGCCGTGCCCCTTCACATGCGGGAGGGCCCTGATGGCCACGACGATGGCCGTGACCCCGATGGGAAGATTGATGAGAAACAGCCACGGCCATTTGCCGAAGCTGAGGATGAACGCCGCCAGCGTCGGCCCCGCGGCCGCCGACATCGACAGGACCAGCGCATTGTATCCGATGCCGCGGCCCAGCATGTTGGCCGGATAGGTCGCGCGAACGAGCGCCGCGTTCATGCTCATGATGCAGGCGGCGCCCACGCCCTGGAATATGCGCGCAGCGATGAGGGTCTCCAGGCTATGCGCCATCGCACAGCCGAGCGACCCGAGCGTGAATACCGCCAGGCCGGGAATGTAGATTCGCCGATAGCCGAGCCGGTCGCCAAGGGAAGCGAGCGGCAAGAGCAGGATGGTGATCGTCAGCTGATAGGCGTTGACGATCCACACCGAAGTTGCCGGCGAGGCGCCGAGATCCGCGGCAATCGTCGGCAGGGCCACGTTCGCGATCGCCCCGTCGAGAACGGCCATCGCCAGCGCGAGCCAGATCGCGGCCGCGGACCAGTAGCGGCGCGGTTTCGGCAGGCCGTCCTGGTTCTGCCGGGCGGGGGTTTGTGGCTGTGCCAGGTTCACTTGCGGCCTAAAGTTCGGGATTGCTCAACGTTCCAACGGCTGCCGCGTTGGTATCGAACGGCCTATGCACCTATCGGGCGAAAGCACAGAGGCGCTCGGAAATCATGACTCACGGCGTGATCTACGATTTCGGCATGAACAACGGCGATGACGTCGAATATTATCTGCTCAAGTGTGGCCGCGTGGTCGGCGTCGAGGCCAACCGGAGCTTGTGTGAGCAAGTGCGGCTCCGTTTCGTGGAGGCGATCGAGCACGATGCGCTCGTGGTTCTCAATCTCGCCCTGTCGGAGCAGGATTCGAGCGACCCAATTCCATTCTACGTCCACAAGACGAACCATACGCTGAGCCAGCTTCCAAAGCCGGCCGCGGACATGCTCCATCAGTTCGAGGAGGTGAAGGTCCCCTGCCGGACCGCGGCATCGATTATCCGCGAGTACGGCGAACCTGCGTACGTCAAGGTGGACGTCGAACACTTCGACCTCGCGGTACTCAAGAACCTGTTCCAGGCGGGCATCTTTCCCCCGGAGGTTTCGGCCGAATCCCACTCCGCCGACATTTTCGCCTGCCTGCTCGCGAACGGCTACTCGTCCTTCAATCTCGTGGACGGGCGGAGCGTTGGCCGGCTGTACGGGCAAGCCAGGATTCGAACTTCGGACGGGATGCGGGACTTCCGGTTCAAGAATCACTCGGCCGGTCCATTCGGGGATGACATCCAGACGCCATGGCAAGACCCGGATACCTTCTTCTACACCCTGGCCATCGCGGGACTTGGCTGGAAGGATATCCATGCGACCCGGACGATCCCGCCTATGCCTGGCGCATCCCACCGGACAATTCTCAAGCGGCAGGCAGCCGGACTGGCAAGAAAACTTGCGGAAGGAGCCCTCGGCCGATTGACTCGCGGTCTTAGCGGCGCCGGATCAGTTGACCGATAGCCACGGCAGCCCTGGCTAGCGGCGAGGGTAGCCGCGCCAGCGCAGCCCCAAGAGCCGCCTTCCCCGTCGGCTTGCCGCGGTACAAGCCTCGCAGCTGCCTCGCATAAGCAATGTCCCCTTCGAGCACCGCCCGAACCAGCCGAACGCCGATCCGGGAGTCCATGTAGGCAATGATATCCTCACGAAGCACCGGGTCCGTGATCCCGGGCAAGGCGCCCTCGAGTGTTGGAATGGTCGACGAGAGATCTTCGCGGCGCGTCGGCTTCGATGCAGGTCTGTGCCCCGTCACTCCTGCGTCGGTGATGCCTCCCGTATCGACGCGATAGTTCACGGTTTGCCGCGACGTCACGGCTACGGGCCCGTGGAGCGCCAGCCGCGCCCATAGCTCGACATCCTCGTTGCCGGGCAAGGGCTTGAAGTCGCCCACCTCGGCGAGAGTGGACCGCCTGACGGCCGCGCTGCTGGTGACGAGCAGCTCCGCGCCTCGCGCGCAGTCCGCGAAATAGCGGGAGAAACGGCGTTGCCCAGTCGCTGAATGCGTGACGGGCGTTATTGCGCCGCTGAACCGGCGGAACGCACAGCCGATTAACAGCGCGTCTTGAAACGAGCGGCGGAGCGCATCCAGCTCTTCGAGATGGTCGGCGTTCCAGACATCGTCGGCGTCAAGGAACGCGATCCACTCCGCGCTTCCCGCGTGTATGCCGGTATTGCGCGCCGGGCCGACGCCCCGGTTCGTCTGCTCGATGAGGCTGATCCTCGGATCCTGAAAGCGCCGGACCAGCTCCGGGCCTCGATCGGCGGAACCGTCGTCGACGATGAACAGCCGCCACTCGGCAAAGCTCTGTGCCAGCACCGATCGAATCGTCGCCTCGATGAATTCTTCCTTGTTGTAGAGCGGAGTGACGATGTCGAACATGCGTCGGCGCTCAGTAGCGGTCGGGCGACGTCAGGTAATTCTGGTACGGCAACCAGGAACCCGCATTCACCGCATAGTTCAGCCACACGAACAGAACGGCGGCCGAATAAATGACTACGGCGGCCGTCCACATCAGCCAGCCGCGGCGGATCAATCCGAAGCAATAGCCGATCCTCGAATAGACGAAGATCTGCATCGGGATGAGGTAGATGGCGAGCCGGTCAACGACGACCGAGGAATGGATGAACGGCAAGGCGGCTCCTGCGACGAGGCAGAGGACCGCATAGGTCCGCCAAACCGCTTTTTCCTCGGCCGACCAGAAGAATCTGTTCCTGGACACGAGAACGATGCAGGCCGGAACGACGTCCATCAGCACGCGAACGGTCGCGCCGGCGGCATTGTACTGCTCGTGCAGATAGCCCGGTGCATATTGGTCGAGCGCGCTCGGAAGAACCGCCCAGTAGCCGATCGCCGCGGATACGAGCACAAGGAGGTAGGAGATCATGCGGTTCTTCACGCCGGTGACGAACATCACCGGAATGAACACGAGCACAGTCTGGTGGAACAGCGCTCCGGCGAGCGTCCACAATACGAATTGGACCGGCGACCGGCGCTCGATGATCTTGGACAGGCCGACCATCAGGCAGCCCAGAGCCGCCGCCTGACGAGTGAACCCCATCCCGACGACGATGATCAGGAACGGCGTCGCAATCAGAAGCGCGAGCCATGGATTAGGCTGCTGGCGGCACAGCCGCACCAATCCGTAGGTGAAAGGGACGGCGCAGAGGAGATTGACGAGCCAAATCCCCGCTCCCAACCGCGCCGCGAGCCAGTTGACGAATGTGTAGCCGGGCTCCTGTCTGGAACCGAGCAAGGCGGGACCAAGCTCTTGCGGCGCGAGGCGGCGGTAAATATCGACGTAGTTCGACCAGTCGCCGCCGACCCGGTAGCGCAGGCCGATCAGCACGACGAGGGCGACGGCAACGATGGACAGGATGGCCGACCGGCGCGCAACATTGACGGCCATGGGACCGCTGACCGGCAGCATGCCCAGACGCGAAATCGACGACGCGTAGGAAAACGCCCCGACTGCGAACGTTGCGAAAATCAGCCAGTAGACGATCACGCGGATGGATTGGCGCGCATTTGGCCTTACAGCAACCGCTGAAGTGAGCGCATGAACCCAACCGGCCAAGGCGGCGGCGCCGCTCCCCGCATCCTCTTTATCGCGACGGACCTGTCGACTGGCGGCGGCGTGAACAAGGTCATCAGGGACCTCGCGGTGATGTTCAGGGGCCGGCTGTCGGCCGATATGACAGTAGTCAACGCGCGAAGCGACCGCCCTTCATTCTATGCATTTCCCGAGGACATCGCCGTCCGTTCATTTCGTCGGCAGCCGCTAGTTGCCTATTTCCTGCTCCTGCTGCGCTTGCGCCGGTCGCGCCCGGACGTGGTGATCGGCTCGTGGACGCAGGACAATATTCTCGTCACGCTCGCCTTTGTCGGTTTGCGCACAAAGGTGGTGCTGGTCGAGCATGGCAGCTGGCATTTCCAAAGGGTCGGCATCCGCCTGCTGCGTCGGCTGGTATATCCGTTAGCCTCGGACCTGGTCGTCCTGAACCGCCGCGACCTCGACCATTACCGGCGTTACCTGCGTAACGTTCGCCTCATCCCCAACCCGGTCGCCGAGCCCGTCGCGCGACCCGCGGCGCGTGAGAAGCTCGTTCTCGCAGTCGGCCATCTCGAGCCTCTCAAACAGCTCGATCACGCGATCCATGCCTTCGCCGATTCACGGCTTGAGCAACAGGGCTGGTCTCTCGTGATCATCGGCTCCGGCAGCGAAGCGTCACGTCTGTCAGAGCTCATTGCCAAGCTCGGCCTGAAGAATGCTCGGATCGTTTCCGCGGCCGAGGACCTCGGCTCCTGGTATGCGCGCGCGTCTCTATTCATGCTGACTTCGCGCCTTGAAAGCTTCTCGCTCGTGCTCGCCGAGTCCATGCGTTCCGGCGTCGTACCCGTCGCTTATGCGAGCGACGGACCCTCCTTCATTCTCGAGAACTTCCCGGACCACTTGGTTCCTGTCGGCGATGTCGAGGCCCTCACCCATCGCCTTGTCCGCTTCGCTGGCGATCCGAACCTAGAGCCTCTGCGGAGCGCTCTAAGCGAATCCATCCAGGCGCGCTTCCGCCCGGAGGAGATCGCGAATCAATGGCTGGCGCTGCTCAAGTCATGAACCCAGCCGCTGCCCTGACGCGATCCTTCGAGAGGTTCGGCATGCGCGGAGCACCGACTTTGCTCAGCTATCTCGCCAAGACGCCGCTGGGCCGCCGTATCGCAACCGTGCGGTTGCCAGCGGGACAAGCGATCTCCTTCCCGGCCTATGACGCCTATTGGGCAAGATATCTCTACGCGGGCGTCCCCTACGAACCCGACGTGGAAGCGATCTTCAGGCGCTTCTCCAAGGGTCGCGTGCTCGTCGATTGCGGTGCGAACATGGGCTACTGGTCGGTCCGCGCCGAAGAACTCGGCTTCCTTGAAGCTATTGCGATCGAGGCAAACGAAAGCTGTATGCCGCTGCTGGAACGCAACCACCACGGGCGCAACATACATGCCGCCGTTCATTCCCAAAGCGGCATGGCCATGCACCTCGCCGGCGAAGGCGCCGCGGCGAGCGTCGGCGAGAGCGGCAAGCCGGTGCAGTCGATTGCGCTTTCCGACCTCGAAATCACGAATCCGGCGCTCGTGAAACTCGACGTGGAAGGCGCTGAAATCGAGGCGATCAAGGGCGCCGCCGGGCTGGACGCGATCTTCGTCTACGAGGATTGGCCCCGGAGCGGCATGCCGGTGACCCGCTACGTGCTCGACAACGGGTTCACTGTGTTCGGCTTCGACATGAGCCCGATCCGGACGCTCGCGGACGCGTCCGACTTCAACAAGCGGACCACGCGTACGTACGGACCATCGAACTTCATCGCCATGAGGTCCTGAACCGGCTGCAGCTTGCCACTCCCCCGAGCCTTGCTAGGGCTT
>Ga0070671_100002065_pt1 | contig 15494 bp, 9 predicted proteins | sample KBSS73metaG_FD_65341 | JGI IMG/M metagenome (GOLD analysis project Ga0070671, IMG submission 65341) | Switchgrass rhizosphere microbial communities from Kellogg Biological Station, Michigan, USA - KBS S7-3 metaG | ecosystem: Host-associated > Plants > Roots > Rhizosphere > Soil ...
CGAACCTGCTCGCCATGGTCGAGATGATCGTCGCCGCGATCGGGCTGGCCGCCGACGACCACAGCCTGCTGGTCCTGCCGCTGTTCCACGTCAACGGGATCGTGGTCTCGGTGCTGTCGCCGCTGGTCGCGGGTGGCCGCGCCACGATCGCCGGACGGTTCTCGGCGACGGGCTTCTTCGACGTCGTCGAGCGGGTCCGGCCGACCTACTTCTCGGCGGTCCCGGCCATCTACGCGATGCTCGCCGCCCTGCCCGCGGACGTGGTGCCGGACACCGGGTCCCTGCGCCGGGTGATCTGCGGCGCCGCGCCGATGCCCGCCGAGCTCATCCATCGGTTCGAGGAACGGTACGGCGTGCCGGTCCTCGAGGGGTACGGACTCTCCGAGGGCACGTGTGCGTCGACGCTGAACCCCGCCGCCGGTCCGCGTCGTCCCGGCACGGTGGGGCTGCCCCTGCCGGGCCAGCGCGTCGCGCTGATGGGACCGGACGGCACCCTGCTCGACGAGGGTCCCGGCGAGGTCGTGGTCAGCGGACCGAACGTGATGCGCGGCTACCTGAACCGGCCCGAGGCGACCGCGGAGACGATCCGGGACGGCTGGCTGCACACCGGCGACGTCGGGCGGTTCGACGCGGACGGCTACCTCGTCCTGGTCGACCGGATCAAGGACATGATCATCCGGGGTGGGGAGAACCTGTACCCCAAGGAGATCGAGAACGCCCTGCACGCCCACCCGGCGGTGCTCGAGGCGGCCGTCGTCGCGGCGCCGGACCCGGTGCTCGGCGAGGTCCCGGTGGCCCACGTCGCCCTGTACCCCGGGAGCGACACCACCGAGCAGCAGCTGCTCGACCACTGTGCCGGGCGGCTCGCCCGGATGAAGGTGCCCACTCGCGTCCTGCTCGTCGACGCCCTTCCGAAGAACCCAGTCGGCAAGATCGACAAGCCCACACTCCGCAGGTCGGCACTGCCCACCCGCTAGGCATTCTCGAAGAGGAGATCCTATGAGCACCGCACTGGACCACAAGGTCGCGATCGTCACCGGCGCAGGCAAGGGCCTGGGCCGGGCCATCGCCGAACGGCTGGGTGCCGAGGGCGCGACCGTCGTCGTCTCGGACATCGATCTGGCCGCCGCCGAGAAGGTCGCCGCCGACGTTCCCGGCGCCACTGCTCTGGCCTGCGACGTCCGCGAGGAGGAGCAGGTCAAGGCGCTGGTGGCGCAGACCGTCGAGCAGCACGGCGGCCTGCACATCATGGTGCCGAACGCCGGCGTCGGACGGCCGGAGGCGCTGCTGGCGATGGACCTCGCGGCCTGGCGGGCCGTCACCTCGGTCAACCTCGACGGCGTCTTCCTCTCGATCCGCTACGCGGCGCCCGCGATCATCGAGTCCGGTGGCGGCACGATCGTCACCCTGGCCTCGGTCACCGCGACGACGGGCTCGCCGCTGATCGGCCACTACGCCGCGGCGAAGGCGGCGGTCGTGAACCTGACCAAGACGGCGGCCACCGAGTTCCGCCCGCACGGCGTGCGGGTCAACGCCCTCCTGCCGGGCTTCATCGACACCGACCTCGTCACCGCGGCCGCGCCGGGCTTCGAGGCCGCGCTGGGTCTGCCCGCAGGTGGGTTCGACGGGCTGATCGAGCAGAAGCAGGGCCGCTACGGGACACCGGAGGACGTGGCCGAGGCTGCGCTCTTCTTCGCGAGCGACCGCTCTGCCTTCTGCACGGGCAGCACACTGGTGCTGGACGGCGGGCTGGACGCCTCGCTGATCTGATGTCCCATCCCGTCGACGACGAGAACGAGAGAGGGAGATGACCCGACTGCAGGACGAGGTCGTGCCCACAACCGGGTCGGAGTTCCACCTGGACGGCGGGGCACGGGAGGACGCATGAGCACCGCGACCGTCGTCGGGGCGGGCCCGAACGGGCTCGTCGCCGCAGCTGTACTCGCTCGGGCCGGGGTCGAGGTCACCGTGCTCGAGGCGGGCCCGGAGATCGGCGGGGGGACCCGGACGGTCGAGGGCATCGTCCCCGGGCTGGTGATCGACCACTGCTCGGCCGTGCACCCGATGGCGGTCGGGTCCACGGTCCTGCGCGAGCTCGGCCTCGACCGGTACGGGCTGCGCTGGCGGCTGCCCGAGGTCGACTGCGCCCACCCGCTCGACGACGGCGATGCAGGGGTGCTGTACCGCTCCGTCGAGGACACGGCCGCCGGTCTCGGCGCGGACGGCAGGCTCTGGCGGGCACTGTTCGGCAGCCCGTCCCGGCACTACGACGCCCTCGCCGAGGACATCCTCGGCCCGCTGCTCGGCGTGCCCCGCCACCCGCTGCTGCTCGCGCGATTCGGCGCCCCGACCGTCCTGCCCGCGGAGGTCCTGGCGAAGGCCTTCCGCACGGAGCGCGGGCGGGCGCTGTTCCTCGGGACGGCCGCGCACGCCTTCCGCCCGTTGAACCGGCCGCTGTCCTCGGCGATCGGGATGGGCATCCTCACCGCCGGACACCGACACGGCTGGGGTGTCGCGGAGGGCGGATCGCGGGCGATCGCGGACGCCCTCGCCGGGGTTCTGGCCGACCACGGCGCGAAGGTCGAGACGGGCGTCCTCGTCCGGTCGGCGGCCGACCTCCCGCCGTCGGACGTCACGGTCTGGGACGTCGGCCCCGACCAGCTGCCGTCCTTGCTGGGGGACCGCCTGCCCGGCCGGATCGCGCGGGCCTACCGGCGCTTCCGCTACGGGCCTGCCGCATACAAGGTCGACTTCGCCGTGCAGGGCGGTGTCCCCTGGACGGCGGAGCCCGCCCGCCGGGCAGGCACCGTGCACGCCGTCGGGTCGGCGGCGGAGAACGCCATGGCCGAGCGCGAGGTGCACGCCGGACGGATGCCCGAGCGGCCGTTCGTGCTGGTGGGACAGCAGTACCTGGCCGACCCGGGGCGTTCGGTGGGTGACGTCCACCCCGTCTACGCCTACGCCCACGTCCCACGCGGCTACGCGGGCGACGCCACCGAGGTGATCACCGCGCAGATCGAGCGCTTCGCTCCCGGGTTCCGGGACCGCGTCGTCGGCACGCTCGTCACCGACCCGGCCGCGTTCGCGGTCAACCCGAACTTCGTCGGTGGCAACATCCTCACCGGCGCCAACGACATCCCGCAGCTGGTCTTCGGGCCGCGCCCCACGCTGCACCCGTATGACACCGGGGTCCCCGGGCACTTCCTGTGCTCGGCGGCCACCCCGCCCGGGCCGGGCGCGCACGGCATGTGCGGCGCCCATGCCGCCCGCCGGGCACTCACCCACCTGGGGGCCTCCACCTGAACTCCCCATCCCATCGGCACGCAGGAGCGACGCATGCCCGTACATCGCGTTCTCGCTGACCTGCCCGCGCCGGGGCTGCGTTCACGTTCTCCGCTACCGGTTGCGCCACTCCGGACGGCGTTTCTCGGCAAAGGCGGTGACCCCCTCGACCAGGTCCTCGCTGACCATCAGCGCGTCGAGGGCGGGCGACGGGTACGTGACGGCGTCGAGGGTGTCGGCGATCCCCGCGGTCTCGTTCATGACCTGCAGCGACACCCGGACGGACGTCGGCGAGCCCTCCAGGATCTCCGCCGCCAACGCCCGGGCGCCCGCCAGCGCGGTGCCCGCCTCGACGACCCGGTTGACGAGTCCGTGGGCCAGGGCCTCCTCGGCGGTGAGCCGTCGGCCGGTCAGGATCATCTCGGTGGCGAGCGTCTCCGGCACCTTGCGGGGCAGCCGGACCAGGCCGCCCGCCGCGGCCACCACACCGACCCTGACCTCGCTGAGCGCGAACCTCGCGGTGGTGTCGGCCACGACGAGGTGGCACGCCATCGCGATCTCGCACCCCCCACCCATGGCGAAGCCGTTCACCGCGGCGATGACCGGCTTCGTCATGCCGCGGCGCGAGGTGAGGCCCGCGAAGCCGTTCTTGGGCACCCACATCGGCTTGCCGGACCCGGAGTAGACGAGGTCGTTGCCCGCCGAGAAGGCCTTGTCGCCCGCCCCCGTCAGGATCGCGACCCACAGCTCGGGATCGGCGAAGTAGGCGTCGAAGACCTCGTCGAGCTCCTCGTTGGCCATGGGGTGCAGGCTGTTGCGCGCCTCGGGCCGGTTGATGGTCACTTCGAGGACGCGCCCCGCACGCCGCACGACCAGGTGCTCGTAGTCGTGCTCGGGATCGGCGCGCAGGACCGCGGGCCGCGGCGGGAACAGCTCGTCCATCCGGGCGGCGTCGGTGGTGACGCGGTTCCCGACGCCGAACGACCGCACGAACACGGCCCTCCCGATCGGCTCGCCGTCGCGCAGGAACTGCAGCAGCGCCTCGTCGTCCGTCTCGCTGCGGGCGAGGAACCGGCGACCGTCCGCGTCGAGCCGCCCGATGACCACGGCGTAGGCGCGGCCGCCGCGGCCGTGCACGACGGTGTACGTCTCGATGGTCGCCGGGCCGTCCGCCTGGTGCGCCACCTCGGGGGCGGGCCAGGAGTCGATCTCGGCCTGGAGTGCGCCGCTGTCGGCGGACGGCCACTCGGTGGGTGTGGTCGAGTAGACCCCGACCGAGTACTTGGAGAGGAACCCGCCGTTCGCGCCGACGAGGCCGAAGGCGCCCGGCTCGGCACGCAGCCGCTGCACCGTCTCGGCGATCGCGTGCATGGAGTAGTTGTTGCCCGCCCCACCGAAGAACGGCAGTCCACCGGTCAGGGTGAGCCCGCGGGGATCGTCGGCCGCGAGCCCCAGCGCGTCGGCCACGTTGGACACCGCGATCGGGAAGCAGGAGTAGAGGTCGATCGTCGCGAGGGCGTCGGCGCCGAGGCCTGCCACCGCCAGCGCGTGCTCGACGGCCAGGACGGAAGCGGGGCTGCGGCTGAGGTCGCGGCGCTCCAGCAGCATCCGCTCCCGGACGTCGGCGTGGCCGTGCAGGTAGACCCACCGGTCCTCGGCGATGCCGAGCCGGCGGGCCTCGGCGACCGAGGTGAGCAGCACGGCCGCGCCTTGGTTGACCTGGTCACGGGCCACCAGGTACCGCGGATACGGGTCCGCGATCATGCGGTTGCGCTCGGTGACGGTGGCGAGGTCCTCGGCGGTCCGCTCGAGGGGCGCGGCGGAGTACGGGTTCGCGGCCGCGACGCGGGTGAACGGGGCGAACAGCTCTCCCATCGTGCGGCGGTACTCGTCCTGCCCCTGGCCCAGCCGTGCGCGCCGCGCGTTGTCGAACAGCGCGTAGTAGCCGGGTGCACCCACCAGGCCGTGTGCGGACTCGGCACGCGTCGACATGCCCGCGAGCCCGTAGCCACGGTCCTCGAGGTCGCCGTCGACGTGCTCGGTGAAGTCCGGCCGGTCCGCGCGCCCGGCGAAGTGCCGCACCGTCGAGATGGCCTCGGAGCCGAACAGGAGGACCGCGGACTCCCGCCCCGCTGCGATCGCGGCGCCGAACTCGGTGACCAGGTGCTGCGGCGCCTGGCCGCCCACGACCTCGAGCACGGCCCGCGGCGGCTTCGCCCCGAGGCGCTCGGCGACCGAGCGCGGGTAGTTGTCCGAGCGGCCGAGCGGTGCCCTCGCGCCAGGCGTCGAGATCTCGAACTGCCGGACGCCGACGACGGTGGTGAGCGCCTCGGCGACCGCGGCGGGGTCCACCCCGGTGTCCGCGAGCGCCTGCGCGGACGCCGCCGCGGCGAGCCCGACGGCCGAGAGACCGGCGTAGTCGGGGTCGTCGAGCCGTTCGGCGGCCTGGCCGACCCCGACCAGGACGGGGGTGTTCGGGTCGATCTCGGCGGTCATCGCAGGGCTCCGGTCGGTTCGGGGGTGGTGTCCGGCGTCGTCGTGGCGCGGCCCGGGTCCGTGGGCGGCTCGCACGTCTCGGCGATCCCGTCGGCGACGGCCGAGGCGATCTCGGCCGCCGAGAGCCCCAACCACTCGTGGAGGACCTCGGCGGTGTGCTGCCCGGCGAGCGGGGCGGGCCGCAGGGGCGGGTCGGCCAGCGTGGAGAAGCGCGCGGGCGCGTTCTCCGTCGGCAGGTCGGCACGGATCAGGGGATGCCGCATGGTGCGGAAGAACTCCCGGCTGTGCAGGTGCGGGTCGTCGAGGAGGTCGGCCACCCGGTGCATCATGCCCGCAGGCACCCCGGCCTCCTGGAGCAGCGTCATCGCCGCCCGCGGCGCGTGGCGAGACGTCCAGTCCCGGACGAGGGCGTCGACCTCGGAGCGCAGGCGGAGGCGGTCGGCGGTCCCGGCGTAGCGCGGATCGGCGGCCGCGCCCCCCAGGACGCCCGCGAGCCGGGCCCAGTCCTCGTCGCCGCGGATCTCGACCACGCACCACTCGTCGTCGCCCGCACACGGGAAGAGTCCGCGCGGCGCGTCGCCCGGCAGGTCGTTGCCGACCGGCCCGACGGTCCCCGGCTCCGCGATCGCGCTGGCGAAGAGCGGAGCGAGATGGTCGAGGAACACCTCGGACTGCGACACCGCGACGTACCCGCCCCGCCCGGTGCGGCGCCGCGCGAGCAGCGCCGCCAGCACCGCGGTGGCCTCGACGCGGGCGGCCACGTGGTCCGGGTAGATGGTGACCGCGTCGCTGAAGCCGTCCTCGTCGGCCGGGTACCGCCAGAGCCCGGTGAGGCCCGAGGTGGCCCGCACGAGCGGTCCGTAGCCCATGCGCCTGCTCCAGGGCCCGGTCGGGCCGAAGGCGCTGCTCTCGGCGATCACCAGCCGCGGATTGAGCGCCAGGAGCTCCTGATGGCCGAACCCGAGCGACTCCATCGTGCCGGGCTTGAAGTTCGACAGCACCACGTCCGCCTCCGCGGCGAGCCTGCGGAACAGGGCCGCGCCCTCGGGGTGTCGCAGGTTCAGGCCGACGCTGCGCTTGTTGCGCTGCCCCCACGCGAACCCGGGCGTCATGGCCGACCCGTCGTAGGACTGCCGCGTCCCGTCGGGGAAGTCCGAGTTCTCGATCTTGACGACGTCCGCGCCCAGGTCGGCGAACAACCGGCCGGTCTCGGCACCGACGACGATCACGCCCAGGTCGAGGACGCGGAGCCCGGCGAACGGGCGGGACGACCCGAACCCGTTCTCCTCCCGGGGGAACGGGAGCGTCCGCGCGGGCGTCCCGCCGTCGATCTCCGCGAAGACCGCGTCGGTGTCCTCGCCGTCGACGTGCAGCGGCAGCCGGATGCCCGTCCGCCTCCCGTCGATCTCGACGGTCCCGTCGGGGACCCGCAGGCTGCCCCCGCCGGGGAGCGCCAGGTCGGTGACGACCTGCCGGGCGCGCAGGTGCTCGGTGTCCGCCACCTCGGCGAGGCCCAGCAGGGCCGCGGTCGGCACACCGTGCGCCTGGCCCTCGGCGACGATCTCGTCTCGGGTGCGGGTCGCGAAGAGTGCCCCGATCGCCGCCGCGAGACGCTCGGCCTCGGCGTGCCGCCTGCCCAGGCTGTCGTACTCGGGCGACGCGAACTCCGCGGGCTCGCCCAGCCACCGGAACATCCCGCGCCACTGGCGTTTCGACAGCACGCAGATGCGGACCCGGCCGTCGGCGCAGCCGAAGATCGGGTAGAGCGTGCGGGCGTCGGGGCGCCCGCGCGGCCCGGTGGCCGCGGCTCGCCCTCCCGTCGCGCTGCCGCCGATGCCGAACCCCGGATCGATCACCTGGGCCGTCGCCTCGAGCAGGGACACGTCGACGAGCTGGCCCTGCCCGCTGTCGACGCGGTGGGCGAAGGCCACCAACGCGGCCCATGCGGCCTGGGCCGCGGCGGACCCGTGGACCAGGCCCGCGGGCGGGATCAGCGGCTCCCGGCCGGGCAGCCCCGACCTGCTCAGGACCGAGCTGAGCGCCGCGTGCACGGCTTCGCCGCCCGCCCAGGCCCGGTAGGGCCCGGTCAGCCCGAAGTCGGTGACCGCGACCACCACGAGATCGGGCCGCCGCGCCAGGATCTCCTCGGGCCCGGTTCCGCGGACCCCCACGGCACCGGTATCGGTGACCACGATGTCGGCGGTGTCGACCAGGGCCTCGAAGCGCGGCCGGTCGTGGTCCCGAAGCGGGTCCACCCGCACCGAGCGGGAGTTGGCGGCTCGTACGAGGGCGCCCGGATCGGCCGCGGGCGGTTCCTCGACCGACACGACCCGGATGACGTCCGCCCCGAGGTCGGCCAACCCCCGCGCCACCGCGCGGGCGGGACCGGTGCACAGGTCCACGACCCGCACCCCGGCGAGCGGGAGCCGGGTGACGCCATGGTCCGGTGTCGACGCAGACGTGGTCATGCAGGCCTCCTCGTGGGTGCCCGACGCCGGGTGCGACGCCGCACCGCCCATGTCACCCGTCGCCGACGCCCGGCGTCCAGTGCTGATGCGGACACGTCCGTGCCGCCGCGCGCAAGGTGCCCGGCGGGCCGGGTTGCCCACCGTCGACCCCACCGGAGAGACTCGCGGCATGGAGTTGGCCCAGCTTCGCAGCTTCCTCGCGGTGGCCGAGGAGCTGCACTTCGGCCGGGCCGCCGCACGGCTGCACCTCACACCGTCGCCGGTGAGCCGGGCGGTGAAGGACCTCGAACGGGAGATCGGCACCGATCTGTTCGTCCGGCAGTACCACCAGGTCGAGCTCACGGACGCCGGACGGCACCTCGCGGACCGGGTCGCCACGCTGCTGCCCGAGATCGACCGGCTGGCCGCGGACACCCTCGCGGTCGCCGGGCGGCACCTCGAGGTGCGGGTGGGCGGGGCGCACCTGGCCCCGCCCGACGTGCTCGACGACGTGATGGTCCGCGCCGGGCACGCCCTCCCCGGGCTGCGGGTGGACGTCGTGCTCGGCTCGTCGGCCGAGCTGCTGGACCAGCTGCGCCACGGCACCCTCGACATCGCGGTGGTGCACGTGCCGGTCGAGGACCCTGCCCTCGAGGTCCTGGAGATGGCCTCCTACGGCTTCGACCTCGCCATGCGATACGACGACGTCCTGGCGGACCGCCAGGCGATCTCCCTGACCGAGATCACCGACCGCACGGTGGTCGTCGTCAGCGACTCCGTGCAGCCCGCCGTGATGGGCCACATGCGGTCCGCACTCGCGGCCGCCGGGATCAACAGGCTCGTCCGCCAGCCCGACGCGGACGTCGTCAAGATCGTCGAGCACGTCCGCCGGACCGGGTCGGTCACCTTGACCAGCTCTGCCTCCGGCGTCGGCAGGCGGCTCTTCTCGGGCCCGGAGTTCGCGATCGTGCCGCTGACGGACGGCCCGATCTTCCGGGTGGGGGTGGCCTGGCTGCGCACACGGGTGCAGGAACCGGTCGTTTCCCGCCTCGTGGCGGCGATCCGCGCCCACCACGAGACGTCCACGGCGGCGTCTGCGGCGTCCGCGGCGCGGTAGCGGCCGAGAGCCACTCCGCCGCGACGCGGCACGTTGCGCCGTCCGGCACGTAGGTGGCGCAACGGGCACTGGACGGGCCACCCGGGCCGCGGTGTGCCGGCGGCAGGTCCATCCCCACACTGCTCGACCTCGGCTTCCGCGTGGTCGCCGTGGACCATCGTGGACACGGCCGCTCCTCCGCCCCGGCCACCGACTATCGGCCGGAGACCTTGGCCGACGACGCGGCGGCGCTGCTGCACCACACCTCGAGGTCGCTCCGAGGAGTTCCACGCGCTGCTCACCGCGTTGCTGACTCGGCTCGGCCTCGTCCCGGCGCCCGCGCCGGAGCCCGCCGACGCCGGATGAGTCCACCGGTGCGGGGCCGAGTTCCCCATCGTGACCGCGACCCGCATCGGAGCCACCTCGCGACGGTGCTGCCCGCGAGCCTGGTCGAGCCCGGGCTGCGGGACGGCACCGGCAGCGGGTGTCATCGTCACGTCTGGTTGAGAAGCACCCCGGTGATGACCTGACGGTTTCGGGCCGCGTCGAACGCCTCGGCGATCTCGCCCAGGGCGTAGGTGCGTGACACCATCACACCGGCGTCGACCAGGCCGGACTCGATCATGCGCGCGAACCGAGGGACGTCACGACGCAGGAAGCCCCCACCGCTCTGGCTACTGCGGATCTGCTTGCCGAACAGGGCGTAGGCAACTGCCGGCAGGGTGACGGTCGAGGTCATGATGGGTACGGCCACGCTGGTCGGCACCACGATCCCGCCGTTGCGGGCCAGGCCGAAGACCTGCTCGAGACCGGCAGCCGTGCCGGTGGCCTCGAGGGCGACGTCGGCGCCGCGCCCGCCGGTGAGGGCGCGGACCTGCTCCGCCGGGTCGCCGTCCGCCGGGTCGATCAGGTCGGTGGCACCCAGAGCGCCTGCGAGCTCCCGACGACGGGGGAGGGGCTCGATGGCGAAGATCCGCTCGGCACCCGAGGCCTTCGCCGCCTGGACCATCCACAGCCCGAGGTGACCGAGGCCGAGCACGGCCACCGAGTCTCCGGGCTGCACCTGCGCCACCTCGACCACCGCCCCGATGCCCGAGAGCGCGCCGCACCCGAGCAGGGCGAGCTGCTCGACCGGGAGGTCGCTGTGCACCACGGCGAAGCAGCGCTCGTTGTAGACCATCCGTTCCGCGAAGGCCCCCGCGCCGCCGTCGGCGACGACCTCCGCTCCGTCGGAGTCGGCTCGACCGATGGCCTGCGGTGCTGAGAACATCGTCTGCCACAGCCTGTCGCACTGGGAGGGCGTACCGCGCTGGCACTGGTAGCACGCCCCGCACTCCATCGTGCCTGCCAGGACGATCCGGTCACCGGTGCGCGCTCTCGTGACGCCGGGTCCGACCTCCTCGACGATGCCGGTCGCCGAGTGGCCGGGCACGAAGGGGCGGGCCGACGGGGAGTCGCCGTCGACGCTCACCGTGTCCGTGGAGCAGACGGCCGATGCGTCGAGCCGGACCACCACCTGGCCCTCGCCGGGGTCGATCAGCGTGAGGTCCTCGACGGCGATCTGGCCGTCCGACCGGGAGACTGCGCTCTTCACCGTCATCGCTCAGCTCGCTCGGGGGATGCCGACGACGATGCCGCCGTCGGCAGCGAAGGCGCTGCCGGTGGTGTACGTGGCGTCAGCGATCAAGAACACGGCCAGTGCCGCGATCTCCTCGGGCCGCCCGAACCTGCTGATCGGGATGCCGTCGGTCGCCTGCTTGGGCACGGCGGCGTTCATCGGAGTGTCGATGAGACCCGGGTGGATCACGTTCACCCGGATCCCGTACCGGCCGAGCTCCAGCGCCGCCGCCCTGGTCAGGCCGACCACGCCGTGCTTGGAGACGCCGTAGGCGGTGAGGTCGGTCACGGCGAGCGTGGCCACCATCGAGGAGGTGTTGACGATCGCGCCGCCGCCGGCCGCCTTCATGCCGGGAAGCACCGCCTTCAGGCCCAGGAAGTGCCCGGTGAGGTTCACGTCGAGAGTTCGCCGCCACGAGGCCGGCGTGAGGTCCTCCAACGGAGCGGCCTCGGAGATGCCGGCGTTGTTGACCAGGATGTCGACGGGGTCGCCCCAGCCGGCTGCCGCGGCCACCGCCTGCTCCCAACCGTGCTCGTCTGTCACGTCGAGCTTGAAGTACTGCACGCGGTCGCCGAGGTCGCGCTCGAGGGTGCCGTCGCCGGGGGTGAGGTCAGCGTTCAGCACGCGTGCGCCGCGAGCCACCAGGGCGCGGGTGTGGGCGGCCCCGAGACCGCTCGAGCCCCCGGTCACGATCGCTGTGCGGCCGGAAAGGTCGGTCGTGGACATCGTGGACATCATCGTCTCCTTGCTGCGCGGGTACTCCGCGAACTCCGGTCACGCTAGGCAGCCACTCGGGCCGTGCGTAGGGTGAATTCACCTGTCGCCTCGCGCGTCGGACGCGGGGCCGCGTTCCTGTACGTCCGGAACGCCGAGTCGGCGATGCATCTCGCGGTGGCCACGGAGGATGCGCCCGTCACCGCCTAGCGGCCCTTTCCGCCTCACGCAGCACCAGCCGATGACCTCCTCGCCCATGGCGAGTGGCACGTCGAGCTGACGAGCCAGGTCACCGGTCGGCGAGCACCTGCGCGATGGAGACCGATCCGTCCGCTCGGGGGCTGGACTTTTTGAGTGCGACTATTGAAAATAGCCACGAGCTCACCGAGGAGCTCCACCCGGGAGGTCGCTCGACGTGGATCACAGAGGGCTCGACCGCAGCCTGCTCGAGCGCGTCGGGGAGGTGGCGCAGACATCGCCCGCGGCGCTCGTTCGGCACCTCCACCAGGCGCCGGGGCGGACCCCGTCCTGGACACCGTCGTCGTCGCCCTCAGCGCCGGCCCGCTGCCCCGGGTCGACGACAGTCGCCGCGTCCGGCGGCTCTCCGACCTGGTCGTCGGTGCAGCGATCTGACCAGACGATCTGATCAGACGATCTGACCGGAGAGGACGTCATGACCGACATCATCGACCTGGAACCGAGGAGCCTCGCGCTGCCGCAGGACCTCATCGACAGGCTGACCGCAGTGGTGGGGCCCGAGGGGATCGAGACCGAGCGCTCCGTCGTCGACGGTTTCCGGGACCCGTTCTGGATCAAGGGTGACGACACCTACGCGGCATCTGCGGTGGTGCAGCCGACGACCACCGAGCAGGTGCAGGAGGTCGTGCGCCTGGCCAACGAGTTCGAGGTGCCGGTGTGGCCGCACTCGCAGGGACGCAACAACGGGTACGGCGGTCCCTCGCCCCGCGTGCGGGGATCGATCCAGATCGGCTTCCGCCGGATGAACACGGTGCTCGAGATCAACGAGGAGCTCGCCTACGCGGTGGTCGAGCCGGGCGTGCGGTGGTTCGACCTCCATGCTGCGCTGGAGGAGCAGGCTCCCGGCCTGACTCACTCGGTGCCCGACATCGGCTGGGGCAGCTTGATCGGGAACTCGATGGACTCCGGCATCACCTACATGCCCTACGGCAGCGACTACCAGTTCCCGTGCGGCATGGAGGTGGTCCTGCCCGACGGCGAGCTGCTGCACACCGGCCACGGAGCGATCCCCGACGGCAAGGCGTGGCACGTCTACAAGCGCTCGCTCGGGCCGACCGTGGAACCGCTTTTCATCCAGTCCAACCTCGGCATCGTCACGAAGATGGGGGTCTGGCTGAAGCGCAAGCCCGAGGCCTACGCCCCCCTGCTCATGTCGATCTCGGACGACGCCGACCTCGGCCAGGCCATCGACACGATCCGCGAGCTGCGCCTGGCCGGGCACCTCGAGGGTGTGCCCACCCTGTACCCCACCCTGCGTGCCGCCGTCATGCTGACCGACTCACCGGTCGTGCCGGCTCGCAGGCAGTTGCGGCCCGAGGACTACCGGGAGATCGGTGAGCGCACCGGCGTGGGCGCCTGGGCGCTCCGCGCCGCCGTCTGGGGCGATCGCGACATCGCCGAGCTCAAGATCGCCAAGATCAGGGCGGCCTGGGAGCGGATCCCCAGCGCCACCTTCACGCCCAACCGCATCTACGCCCCGCACGAGTACGGCGAGATCACGCTGGCACACGAGAAGATCCAGGCCGGCATCCCGACCCTGAAAGCCGTGGAGCTGACTCCCGAGCACGTCGGCCACGTCGGGTTCTCCCCGGTGGTGCCGATGCAGGGGGACCAGGTGCGCTTCGTCGTGGACCAGCTGCGCTCGCGCATCCTGGCCCGCGGTCTGAACTTCTCCGGCGGCATCATGGTCACCGGCGAGCGCTCCGCGGTGATCGTGTGCGGCATGCAGTTCGACCACACCGATGGGGAGAGCGTCCGCAACGCCTTCGACCTGGCCAAGGAGCTGGTGCAGGAGATCGGGGCGCTCGGCTACGGCGAGTACCGCGCTCACCTGGACTTCATGGACCTGGCCTCGGATCAGTACTCCTTCAACGACCACGCCTACCGGCGCCTGGTGCAGAAGATCAAGGACGCGCTCGACCCGAAGGGGGTGCTCTCACCGGGGCGTCACGGGATCTGGCCGAAGGACTACCGGGCCGTCGTCGCGCAGTCGCCCTGGGAAGAAGACACGCGGCGGGCGAACTCCGGCCGCTAGTTCGTCGGACAGCCGAACAGCTAGACAGCAAGACAGCAAGACAGCAAGACAGCAAGACAGCAAGACAGCGGGAGCGTGCATGGCCGCGCGCCCGTCCACCGTCAATGGAGAGGGTCGGAGATGACTGAGAACACGCGGGTCGCGTTGATCACCGGAGGTGCCGGAGGCATCGGACGCGTGACGGCGAACAAGCTGGCGCAGGAGGGCTACACCGTCGTCGTCGCCGACGTGAACGACGAGGGGACCAAGGCCGCCGTGGCCGAGATCGAAGCCGCAGGCGGTGTCGCCGAGGCGATCCACCTCGACGCCACCCACCGCGATGACGTCCACGCTGCGCTCGCGGGCATAGTCGAGCGCCACGGGCGGATCGACCTCTCGGTGAACAACGCCTGCCTCCAACACTTCGCTCCGATCGCAGAGATCACCGAGCAGCACCTCGACTCGCTGGTGAACCTGAACTTCTCCGGATACGTCTGGGTCGCCCAGGCCACGATCGAGCACATCCGGCGTCAGGGCTTCGGCACGGTCGTGAGCGTCGCTTCGGTGTCGGCCTTCCTCGGCGTGCCGAACTCGACGATCTACAGCGCGCTGAAGGGCGCGATCGTGTCCTTCACCCGCACGCTCGCCGCCGAGGTCGGACCTGAGCAGATCCGCATCAACGCCGTTGCGCCAGGTTCCGTGCAGACGCCCGGTTCGAACGCGCTGCACGACCCGGCCGCCTTCGAGCGCCGCGCCCAGAAGGCGGCGATGAAGCGCCTGGCCCAGGCGGAAGAGGTGGCGGACGCCATCATCTGGCTCGCCTCGGACAAGGCGAGCTTCGTGACGGGCCAGACCATCCTGATCGACGGCGGCGCCGTCGGATCCCTCTGACGGCGACCCGAGAGCGGAGACGACCATGACTGCCACAGCGGCGACCACGCCCCGGCTCTACGCATTCCGAGCGCCCCGCGGCACCTTGCCGAAGAACGACATGGTGGTGGGGCTCGAGGGCGAGATCACCATCCCGACGGGGCTCTACCTCGTCGAGCACCCGAGGGGCCGGGTGCTCTTCGACACCGGGCTGGCATTCGACGCCTTCGACGACCCGTACGCGGTCTACGGGCCGATGGTCGACGCCCTCGAGATGGAGATCGACCCCTCGCTCCGGATCGACCGGCAGCTGGCCGAGATCGGCCTCGAGATCGAGGACATCACCCACGTGGTGCTGTCCCACGCCCACCTGGACCACACCGGCAGCCTGTACAAGTTCCCGCACGCGAAGTTCTACATCGGCCCGGGCGAGTTCGACTTCGTGGCGACGGCCACCGGACTGCTGGCGCAGAACATCCGGCACGCCGACCTCGAGCCGACGCGCGAGTTCGACTGGACGGACGTGCCGCCTGCGGGTCTCGACCTGTTCGGTGACGGGGTGCTCGAGCTGATCCACGCGCCCGGGCACACGCCCGGACAGCTGGTGCTGAAGGTCGCCCTCGCGGCGCGCTCCTTCATCCTCACGTCCGATTCCGTGCACCTGCAGGTGGGACTGGACACCGAGGTGCCCGACCGCTT
>Ga0070671_100002067_pt1 | contig 15484 bp, 10 predicted proteins | sample KBSS73metaG_FD_65341 | JGI IMG/M metagenome (GOLD analysis project Ga0070671, IMG submission 65341) | Switchgrass rhizosphere microbial communities from Kellogg Biological Station, Michigan, USA - KBS S7-3 metaG | ecosystem: Host-associated > Plants > Roots > Rhizosphere > Soil ...
GCGCCGGCTGCCGCGGAGTACGTGTCAGGCCATACGAGTTTCGTACGTCGCGACCCGATTGGTGTTGTCGCTGCGATCGCGCCGTGGAACTACCCGCTCCTCATGGCCGCATGGAAGATCCCCCTGCGATTGCTGCTGGGAATACGATCGTGCTCAAGCCCTCCGAACTGACGCCCTTGTCCATTCTTGCGCTCATAGAATCGTTCGCTGAGGTTTTCCCTCCGGGGGTCGTCAACATTGTTTACGGAAGAGGTGAAACAGTAGGGGCACCCCTCGCTGCGCGGCCCGAAGTGCGGATGGTCTCACTCACTGGAGATATCGTCACGGGTCAAAAGATCCTCGAGGGCGCGGCCCGCTCGATAAAACGCACCCATTTGGAGCTGGGCGGCAAAGCGCCCGTCATCGTCTGTGCCGACGCCGATGTTGAGGCCGCAATCGCCGGCATCCGCGCGTCCGGTTACTACAACGCCGGGCAGGATGCACTGCTGCCTGCCGCGTTTACGCACATGATTCAATCTACGAGCGGTTCGTGGCAGATCTCGCAGCTGCAGTGGCGAGCATCAGAGTCGGTGATCCACACGACTACGATGTCGAGATGGGCCCCTGCATCTCCGCGCGGCAGCGCGAGCGTGTCGCAAGCTTTGTCGAGCGTGCACGCCAGGCGGCGCACATCGAGGTTGTTTGTGGAGGGGCGGCACTGCCGCGCCGCGGCTTTTTCTTCAGCCCCACTGTCATAGCCAACACCCTGCCGCAGGACGAGATCGAGCGCAAGGAGGTGTTCGGACCGGTCGTTTCCGTCGGTCGCTTTCAGGATCTGGAGGAGGTCATCCGCCTCGTCAACGAATCAGATTACGGGCTCGCCTCCTCGGTTTGGTCGCGGGACACCGCTACTGCGCTGCGTGTCGCCGCCGAGCTCGAATTCGGCACGACCTGGATCAACACGCATTTTACGCTTGCCAGCGAGATGCCGCACGGCGGGAGCCGCAAATCGGGATATGGGAAGGAACAATCCCACTACGCGCTCGAGGATTACACGACACCTCGCCATGTGATGGTGCGTTGGTGAATATCGATCCGTTGGGTTGAGGGGGGCAACATGCGCACCGAGTTATTGATCAACAACCAATTGCAGCCGGGCGAGGGAAGCGCCGAGGCTATTCTGGACGCGGCACGTGGCAATGTGATCGCCACAGTGCGGGAGGCCAGTGTCGCGCAGCTCGACGCGGCGGTCGAAAGTGCCGAGCGGGCATTCGAGGGCTGGTCACAAACGCCGCCGAAAGACCGCTCCGCAGCACTGCTGAAGCTGGCCGACCGGATCGAGGCCGAGGGGCAGACACTCGCTCAACTGGAATCCTCCAATACGGGTAAGCCGCTCAATGCGGTGATCAATGACGAGATTCCAACGATCGCCGACGTCTTCCGGTATTTCGCAGGTGCCGCCCGGGCGCAGCACGGTCTCGCGGCAGGCGAATACGCGGCCGGCTTTACCAGCATGATCCGCCGTGATCCTGTGGGCGTGGTTGGTTCAATCGCTCCCTGGAACTACCCGCTGATGATGGCGGCTTGGAAGCTCGCGCCGGCGATCGCTGCAGGGAATACCGTGGTGCTGAAGCCATCGGAGCAGACACCCCTGACGGCGCTGCATCTTGCGCCGATTCTTGCGGAAATATTCCCCCCTGGAGTCGTGAACATCGTCTGCGGGCGAGGTGAAACTGTCGGTGCACCCCTGACTGCGCATCCACGCGTCCGGCTGGTATCGCTGACCGGTGATGTGGCGACTGGCCAGAAAGTCCTGGCGGCGGCCGCAGGAAACCTCAAACGGACTCACCTGGAGCTCGGTGGGAAGGCACCGGTTATCGTGTTCGACGACGCCGACCTTCAGTCGGTCGTCGCGGGTGTGCGCACGTTTGGCTATTACAACGCTGGACAGGATTGCACGGCGGCCTGCCGAATCTATGCAGGCTCGCGCATCTATGATCGGCTCGTCGCTGATCTCACCGCGGCGGTCAGCTCGATCCGGGTGGGCTTGCAGACAGACAGCGACGTCGAGATGGGACCGTTGATCTCAGCGGGCCACCGCGAGCGCGTCGCAGGCTTTGTACAGCGCGCCGCCGACAAAAAACATATTGAGATCACAACAGGTGGGCGGCTCAGGTCCGGTAGCGGGTTCTTTTACGAACCGACGGTCATAGCCGGAGCGCTGCAAAGCGATGAGATCGTTCGTCGTGAAGTGTTGAATGGATGGGGATCGTTCGGCGATTCTTACCCAGTGCGAAGAAGGGATAGGCCATGAGGTCTTGCGCGTCGCGCGCCGCCACGTCACCCGGCAACGCATGAAAGAGTTCCAGTTGAGTGCGCTCTGTCGCGACGCGCACCGGGCGGGTGTCGGATTTCATCGGGCGTGCGCCGGAGGCCTGGGACGCGCGGTGTACAGAGGATCTGAAGTGCTCTCGCACGTTCGGGCCGCCGACCACTCGTTAAGGTCGTTCAACGTGTAGCGCACTCGAGTACCGAACTTTCTGAACTTCGGGCCGCCGCCGATGACGCGATACTTCTCCAGGGTGCGCGGCGAAAGGTTGAGATGCACTGCCGCTTGGTCTTGCGTGAGATGCGGCACGTTCGATGCGGTCGGCTGTGCATCCATGTCCATAACTCCGTCGTATCAGAGGGGGTGAAGAAGTTGTTGGTCGCAGGGGAGCGATGGTTAGCGTTGGATCTGGCCCTGAGCAGGGAGATTCTTCATGGTTTTGGAAATCTCCCTGCATTGCTGCCGCCAAAAAGTGTGCGATAGCCGCCGCTCATCAACGTGCGGCCGCGGCGAATCAGGTGACGAAGTTGTGCGCGCAGCTCGCTGTCAGCATGCCAACGGCTCCTCATCGCCTCTGAGCCGAAGATCGCCTCGCCGATGTCTCGGTGAGAGGCGCTTGCGAGAGCGCCGTCCAGGGCCTGTAATGCGCGCATATGCGTGAGCGCGAGACGGGTCGGCCGGCGAGCCACTCGTCTGCTTGTCAGTGGAATGTGTGGTGTCAGCGCGGCGGTGAGTCGGCGTGCCGTCAGACAGTACGCAGACAAGTCAGCCCTGGCCGGCATCGAGACTGCGAAGGGACTCTCGTCGTCCATGCCAGGTGCGACGGAGAGTCGCAAGGGATCTCCCTCACGATCGGTCGTCAGCGCCAGTCGCTGACCGCGATGTAGGAGTCTTTTGCGACCGGGAATCCGCCACAAGGAAAACGTCAGGGTGTTCGATGCGCGCTCGGTCGGATCGATACGCACACTGTCGGTGTCGTCCCACCAACAAGGTTGGGCCTGGCGCCGGTCGAGGTCCGGGTTCTCGGCGAAATTGCAACCCCCAAGCGTGTACCGGGAAGATTAGCGGATCCGCGCGAGAATGCAGCCAGTCCTGGCGATAGATCGGATTTCGGCGCAAGTATTCCCATGCGAGTTGCGACTCATCCAAATGCAATACGTAGAGGTAGGCCGCCGAGCTCATCCATGCAATAGTGGGATTGGCCATCGCTTGCTCCCTGCCGTATGTCACGCATGTTGGGCTTTGGCGGCCGGCGGTGCAGCCATCAAATTGACTGACTTTGGTCGAAATGTAGGCGTGAGGTCGACTTCAACGCGGAACGTTGCCGGAGTCTTTGTATTGCAGTAGTTACCCCGCTCGGGCTTCGCCCTTTTTCGTTCAACGCGCTACGGCGCTCACCACGGGCGACGTCGGGAACCCAAACTGGTGGCCCATATCACCATGAGCACCGCGCCTGATGCGCGGACTATGTTGCCCAACGTGCGGAATAGAATCGGGCGCGTCTGGGGCACGATCGCCAGAACGATGATGGCTAAAATGATGACGCGCGTGACCATAGGACTTCGCACGAAGATGCCCAAAAGGTTCGCTGATGATAGACCGGAGAGCAACCGAAGCCAACAAACGGGCCGGGCCGCCGAGTACTCAATGCGGATTCTTGGGGGTTCCTCGCGGGCGGGGTTCGGCGACGGCGCTAACCTGCGCAGATTTAGCGCCGCATTTCGAGCGACGCGCCGATCCGGGTCTTTGAACCAGCTCTCGGCGGCGATGTTGGCAGTATCAAAGTCAGGGTATCCGAACAATCGCACCAACCGCCCTTCGGACCATCTGAGCTGGGAATTCCTCTTTGACTGCCATGGCAAGTATCCCTAGCGACTGCTCTAGCGGCACATCGCGACCGCGAAGCACGTTGCGATATGACGGCACAACAACCAAGAACCTGCTCGAGACGCGCTCGGGTGTGTCCCGCTGGCCGGCGGAGCACAAACACTGAGTCTGATATCAACGGCCTCCGGCTAGCGTGTCGGACGCGCCGGGGCTCGCCTGCCTTAAGCGAAATGCCGCTGGCGCCTTCATCGTCATCTCCCCGCTGACTGCTGCTCGCCTGAAAGATGCTGACAACGCTGCTCACATTGGCGGAGCGGGCGCGCCGCGCACGCCAAGACGTGTAACTCAATGCATCACGGTGATGCGACTCGAACCTTAGGGCACCACTTCAGGGCAGGCCGGTGGGCACCGCAGATTGCAAGTTGCATCCGGATACGATCGTAGGTTAATTTAGTTAACGGTTAATCCAGTTAACGTGAAACGATCGATGTAACCAAGAATGGCTCGGTGGCGTGCCGCTGCGCGCCAACCGCTCCTGGGGTGTTGAGTGTCGGCAGCGTGGTTCATCTGTGAGTGACTGAATCGCTCCTGGCGGCCTGTTTTCTTCGGAGAACTTCTATGACGCGTTTATCATCCGCGCCCGCGCGAGTGTCGGTAGTCCCGGCGGCGATGCTGCTGTTGCCGGTATTTTTGTGTTCCACCCCCATGGCTGCGCAGGAGGCAACTGGCAGGGCCGTACAGCTTCAGGATACCGAATCCGCAGCTGCCGGCGGCCTGGAGGAAGTGACCGTAACGGCGACCCGCCGCACGGAGACCGAAAGCAAAGTCCCTATCAGCATTACGGCCTTCACCAAGGAGCAGATGGACTCGCAGGGCTTGCGCCAGGTGGACGACCTCGTTCGATTCACACCAGGGCTCAATATCAACCACGCTGGTAACGGCGGCAACGATGTATCGATCCGGGGCATTTCCTCCGGCGCCGGTGCCGGCACCACCGGCATCTACATCGACGACACCCCGATCCAGGTGCGCAACATCGGCTACAACCCGGGAACGACCTTTCCGGCCTTGTTCGACCTCGAGCGCGTGGAAGTACTCCGAGGGCCGCAGGGCACGCTGTTCGGCGCGGGCTCGGAAGGCGGCACGGTCCGCTTCATCCAGGTCACGCCCGACCTGCACAAGGTCTCGAGCTACGCCCGTGCGGAAGTAAGCAACACGCAGTCAGGCGCTGTGAGCTACGAGGCCGGCTTTGCGTTCGGCGGGCCCCTCATCGAGGACCATCTGGCCTTTCGCGCCAGCGCCTTCTATCGTCGCGATGGCGGGTACGTCGACGGCGTGACCGGGACGTGGACCACAAACGCTGCCGATGGGAGCCTCTACGGCAACTCAATCAATTTCGAGCCGACCGGAGCGCCACGTAAGGATATCAACTCTTCTGGCCTGGATGGATTCCGCGCTGCGCTGAAATATGCGCCTAACGCGGCGGTGACTGTGACGCCTTCGATTTCGTATCAGAGGCAGAACTTCAACAATGGGCTGGAGACCTTCTGGCTGGCGACCTCGGATCCCGGCGCCGGACGCTTCACCCGGGCCGTTTTCGATGCCGGCGATCCTGCAACCAATCCGGCCTTGAACGCCAACACTGCGCCGAATGCCGATATCGGCAACGATCGATTTTATCTGCCGGCTCTGCTGGTCAATGTAGCGGCCGGGCCAGTGGACATCGTGTCCAACACCTCGTATTTCAACCGTGATGAGTACCAGTGGTCGGACGACACGCCTCTGTACGAGTGGCTCTATGGGATTTCACCCGCTGCTCGTCTCGGGGACAAGGCCGCTTCGCTCTACACCAACTCGCAGCGCAATTTCACGGAGGAGCTGCGAGTGCAGTCTTCCGACCAGAATTCTCGTATCGACTGGGTCGTCGGGCTCTTTTACTCCCACGAGCGGCAAACCGCGGGTCAATCGATCGTCGAAAACTTCCTGATCAACGCACCGGTGCTGGAGATCACCGGTCTACCCCCGGAAATCGCGGGGGTGGCGGGTGGGTCGCCCTTCGGTCCCGGCAGCAGCGCTTCCATCAACTACTTCGGCGTTCCGCTGGTGCCGGGAATGCCCTCATGGACGGCGGATATCGCCACGCTCGACAAGCAGGAAGCCGCATTTGTGCAGGCGAATCTGAAGATCACCCGGCAGTTGAAGCTGACCGCGGGTGTGCGGGTCTCGCGCAACGAGCTGAGCGTGAATGGAACTTATGGCGGTCCCGAGAATAACAACAACTATGCCTACGCCGGCCCCTGTCCGGCGGGTTTGAATGCCGCCGGCACGGCCTGTGTCGATTCCTATCCGGTGACCCAGAGCAAGCGCAGCGAGACGGCCACGACTCCGAAGATCGGCCTGGAGTTCCAGTTGGACGATGCCAATCTGTTCTACGCTACAGCGGCAAAGGGCTTCCGGCCCGCCGGGGCCTCGCTGCTGGTCCCGGTGAGTCAGTGCGGGCAGGATTTGCAGGACGTGGGATATGTGGATCCGAACATTCCCCTGGCCGCCGTCAAACAGAGCGACTCCAAGCAGCCGACCGTGTTCGCATCGGACTCGGTTTGGAGCTACGAGGTCGGCAGCAAGAACCGGCTCCTGGGCGGACATGCTCTAGTGGATGCAAGCTTCTATCGCATCAGTTGGTCGAACATCCAATCCTCCGTGGCGCTGCCGTTGTGTGGCTACTCGTTCGCGGACAATGTCGGGCATGCCACTTCGCAGGGATTCGACATCGGCCTGCGGGGCACACCATTACGGGGATTGGAGCTGGGCGGCACGTTCGGCTACAACAAGACCACTTTCGACGAGGACGCCCGCACTCCCAATGGCATCATGCTGTACAGCAAGGGAACCGGAGTGCCCGGAGTTGGCGCCCCCATGACCTTCTCGGCCTCCGCGCAGTACGACTTCAACCTCTTGCAGAAGCAACCGTTCTATATACGCGCGGACCTGACTCACAGCAGCACTGAGAGAGCCGCGGGTACGACGAGCCCAACATCCTCCACCTACCAGCCTCTGAACAGGTCGGTGGAGGCCTACTCCGTCCTGAACGCTCGCTTCGGCACTCATGTTTTGGGGGGCGGCGATCTATCGCTGTTTGTCAACAATCTGACCAACTCCCACCCGGACCTGGGCCTGATCCGTGGTGGCGCGATCGGCGGATATCCGTCTGTCTGGACCGATACGACATTGCGGCCCCGGACGTACGGAGTGACTTTTCTCTATCACTACTGACGCCCGCTGCCGAAAGGGACCCCCGCTCGCGGGGGTCAGGGTCGCGCGGTAATGTGCCTGAGAGCTGTGTCCCAGAGCATCCTCTCAACGTTGCGCTGGCTGGCGGAACTGGCCGGCGAGGTGATCAACAGATCATCCGGAAACACCAGTCGTATCAGCAGCACGGACTTGATCAAGCGGTAGAAATCGATCGCCGCGACTTCGCGAAAATCCCCGGATTTGATGCCGGCTTCGAGTAGGGTACGCAGCCGCCGGTGCATCGGTGCAAGCGGGCCCACGCTCAGGTTGGATCGAAACGGACCGCCCGCGGCCAGGCGGATGTACTCCATGCCTCCCTGGGGAGTCGCGAAATCGATCAGCGACAGTCGGACATAGGCCGGATGCGCCAGGTGAAAGCTGGCGAACTCCTCGACGACCCGTTGCAATGTTTGCGGCGGTTGGGAGAGGGCTTCCGGTGCGTAGCTAAACTGCTGTGACAGCAGTGTGACGTAGCGGCGGGAAACGGCGACCAGCACGTCGTCCCGACTCTCATAGTGCTTGTAAATTGCCGGAACGCGCACCTCGAGCGGGTCGGAAATATCCTTGAGGGTAAACCCGAACACACCCTTGGCGGCAATGAGGCGCTCCGCCTCGTCAAGAATTCGCTCACGCGTGGGGGCGGGCGGACCCGGGGGGACAGGGGTGCGTTTGGTCCGAGCAGGCTTTGTGGCGGCTGGCATTGGACGACTGTCGCAGGGTGTGCGCGGATTGACAAGCTGCGGCCGCTCGGGCGAGCCCCGGGGTGCCCGTCCCGGGCCTATCGCTCCAATAACGCGCTATAAACGAGGGTCGGGAATTCGCTCCGAAGAGCCCCCGCCGCGGGGACATTGTCATCAACGTGCTGAGTCATGGCGATGACTACCATGTCCTCTTTCGGATCTATCCAGAAGTAGGTGGAGGCGTACCCTGCCCAGAAGCAGGTGCCGATGGAGCTCATGTAACCCGCTGCGGCTGGATCTTTCATCACAGCAAATCCGAGACCAAATCCCATTCCGGACGGTTTGCCATCCTCTCCCGACAGGCCGATGGACCCCAGGTGGTCGCGTGTCATGAATTGAACGGTTTGAGGGCTCAGGATCCGCACACCATTCAGCTCCCCGCCGTTGAGCACCATCTGTCCGAATCTGAGGTAGTCCTCGGCAGTTGAGACCAGGCCATAGCTGCCGCCTTTGCGCGTGTGGTTCATCGTGTAGCTGTTCATTGTCCAGGGCTCTGAGAGCCACAGATCTCCCGGAGAACCGTGAGCATCGTCAATGGGCGTGAGCCTGCCGTCCTTCATCCAGTAAACGGTGGCCAAGCGTTGAGCTCTGTCGGCCGGGACCCAGAATCCTGCGTCCTTCATCCCTAAGGGTTTGAACAAACGCTCTTCCAGGAAGCGATCGAAAGGCATTCCGGACAGCACCTCCACGAGGCGCGCCTCGACATCCGGCGCTACGCTGTATACCCACTTTGTGCCAGGCTGGTATTGCAGCGGTTCCTGCGCGAGTTTCTCCATCATCTGCGAGAGAGAAACGTCCACGCCGAAGAGATTCGCTTTGGCGTATTCGGCATCCAAGGGGGTGTTCTCGAGCGCGTGCGTGAACCCCGCTGTGTGGCGCAGTAGATCTTGTATGGTGGCCTCGTGTTGGAGGGCTACCGTGTCTTTGATATCGCCATCCGGAGTGCGCAGGACGCGAAGATGCTCGAATTCGGGCAGGTACTTGGAAATGGGATCCCCCATCTGAAACCGGCCCTCCTCATACAGCATCATCAAGGCTGCGGAAGTCATCGGTTTGGTCATCGAGTAGAGACGGAAGATCGTGTCCCGCTGCATGGGCTCATGTTTCTGGATGTCAGCGGATCCCAGTGCGCGGAAGTGCACGACTTTTCCATGACGGGCAATCAGCATGACGATTCCGGCCAGCTCTCCTCGCTGCACTTTGTCAGCGTAGAAGTGATCGAGGTTTTCCAATCGGGCCGCCGAGAATCCCAGTTCCGATGGGGTTCCCATTGTCAGCTCGCCGGGTGGTGCAGCGCGAGCTGCCGCAGCCACGACCAGCAACGCGACCAGACAGGAAAGCGCTCGCCGCATGAAACTAGTCACAGGTTTTTCTTCGACTGCGCCATCAGCGCGAATTCCTCGAATAAGAGTTGCGCGCCGAGTTGGCTCGTGTTGGTTGTCGGGTCGTATTGAGGTGCCACCTCGACCACGTCGGCCCCAACGACCTGCAGCCCGTCCAGCCCGCGAAGCAGAGCGAGCCCTTCGCGCGGGGTGATTCCGCCGACCTCCGGTGTCCCGGTGCCCGGGGCATACGCTGGATCGAAGCCGTCTACGTCAACGGAGATATACACCGGTGCATCGCCTACCACCTTGCGCGCCTTCTCCACAACACCCGATACACCGAGAGTCATGAAGTCCTCCATATAAATCACCGTCATGCCGGAGGCGTGCGAAAACTCCCAAAACATATTTGATGCTCCGCGAATCCCGATCTGAATCGTTCGTTCGGGATCGAGGACGCCGTCGAGCACGGCCAGGCGAAATGGTCCGCCATGATGGAACTTCGAGCCGTCGTACACGCCCATGGTGTCGCAGTGCGCATCGATGTGGATCAGTGCCAGCGGAGCATCTTTCCCCAAGGCTTTCAGGATTGGATACGTGACCGAGTGGTCGCCACCGACAGAAAGCGGTCGGATTCCCTGTGACTTCAGGACGCAGTAGTACTCCTCGATGTCCTGGAGCGACTGCTCGAGGCTATAGCGGCTACGAAAAGGAACATCTCCCACGTCCGCTGCGCGCACCAGGCTTCGCGGAACGTTGCGGAAAGTCGGGTGGTAGGGGCCGATCCGCTCAACGCTGCGCACCGCTCGCGGACCGAATCGCGCGCCGCTGCGATTGGATACGCCAAGGTCCATGGGGATGCCCACGACGGCGATGTCGAGGTCCGCGAGATTCTCTGCGTGTGGCAGGCCCAGGAATGTAGGGATACCCGAATAGGGGAGGGTACGCTTGCCACCGGCCGATTGTACGGCTCGTGCCGCTTGCGCGAGAGTCGGGTCCTCGGCGGCAAAGACATCCTGTTCCGCAAAGCGGGCCCGCAGTCGTTTGAGCTTATCTGGGTCGATCATATCGGTACCCCCATGGACAGTTAATCAACTTAACTTCAAGCCGGGCGGTTGTCAAACAGCCGGTCGGGCGATGATTTGCACCTTTCCAGCGCAAGGATGTGATGACTGTCGAAACTCTGGCGCGGCGGCGCTCCAGCGGTTAATCTTATTAACTACGTAACGGCCCGGACCGATGTTCGGTCGCGCGCTGTCAGCAATAAGAGGGTGCTGTCATGAAGCCTGCTGGACTCATCGGATCGTGGATGGGACTTGCCGCCGCGGCGCTTGGCCTGGGCACCTCGAGTCTCGCCGATGCAGCCATCACGGCGGCGCCCGCGGATCTGGTGCTCCCGAACGGCTTCGTTTACACCGTCGATGATCGCAACAGTGTTCAGCAGGCGATAGCAATCCGCGGAGGGCGTATCGTTTATGTTGGCAACGATCAGGGCGCCCGCGCATACATAGGCAAGCAGACGAAGGTGATCGATCTGCACGGCAGGATGGTCATGCCCGGATTGGTCGACACGCACAATCACGCGATTGCCGGCGGCTCTCAGTTGCTGGACTGCGACCTGAACTACGCGCCGCTCACCATCGCGCAGTTTCAACAGAAGATTCAGGCCTGCCTCGATGAAACCCATGCGAAGGAGCCGGATGGGTATCTCACCGTTGTGGGGTGGTATCGGCAGGCGATGCAGCCGTCAGGCACTCAGGTGACCAAAGCCGACCTGGATGTGCTGAAGACGAACCGTCCGATCATCGTCCGCTCAACCGATGGGCACACGACCCTCGGTAACTCTCGGGCACTCGCGCGGGCCAAGATCACGCGTAACTCACCCGACCCCCATTCGGGCCGAATTGATCGCGACGGGGCCGGCGAACCGACTGGCATCTTCGAGGATGCCGCCGAGGGGGTCATCAGCCAACCGATGCCGGCACTCACCGCCGCTGACACCCTAAAGGCGGCCGACGCAGCGCTCGGCGCTTTGCGCAAGGACGGTCAGACCGCGTTCATGATGCAGGGCCCGAGTAAGGCTGACATCGAGGCTTGGTCAACGCTCCAGAAGCAGGGGCACCTGACCGCCCGAGCTTACATGGCACCCGATGTCGAGCCGGATGCAATCTCAAAGCCGGACCTTGCCGTCCAGCGCATTCTCGATCTGAAGCGCGCGTTCGACACGGGTCCGATCGAACCACGCGCCAACTTGTGGGTGCGCAATTCCGGCGAGATCTTTCAGGACGGAGTGCTTCAGTGGCCTGCGCAGACCGCCAGCATGTTGCAGCCCTACCTCATCAACAAGGGAACGGAGCAGAAGCCCCACTGGGTGCCGGGGCCGGCCAGCGGTCCTGATCCCTACATCCCGTTGCCGCAACTCAAAGCCCTGCTGCTGGCGCTCGCGAAGGCTGGAATCGAGCCGGAGGTCCACGCCATCGGCGATCGGGCCGTGCGTCACACTCTCGATGCTTATGCATATGTTCGCCAGCAACTGAACGGCCGAGACGTGCGATTGCAGATCGCTCATGCCGAGCTTGTCGATCCATCCGACGTGCCGCGATTCAAAGAGCTGAACGTGATTCCTGATATGGGCTTCCAGTGGGCGAAGCCGTCTTTCGATTCAATCGACGCGGCGAAGGACTACCTCGGCCCCGCGCGTTTCAACCGAGTTGAGCCGGAAGGCTATCTCAACCAGGCAGGAGTGCGGATCGCCCAGGGCAGCGACTGGCCGGTCGATCCGCTTTCCGACTGGTTCGACATGAAGGTATTGATTACGCGTGAAGGGACGATGGGAGGCAAGTATGCCGGACCTCTCGGCTCGGGCCCCGGCGTGCCGGTGAAGGACGCCATCCGCGCATTCACGATCAACGGGGCCTACGCGCTCCACAGCGATCAGTATTTCGGCTCTCTGGAACAGGGCAAGCTCGCGGACCTGATCGTGATCAACCAGAACCTGTTGCAGATTCCAGTCAATCGCATTGCGGACACGAAAGTACTCATGACTGTTGTTGGGGGAGAGACTGTTTTCCGAGATCCATCCTTCTGAGCGTCCGCAGCCGCAATTCGGTTACCCCAGTGTTCGAGAGAAAGCCGATCGTGAATTCCCTGCGCCATAGCCTGCTCCTCTTAGTGATATCAGGCGTGTTGGCAACCGCTTGCTCCCGACAGCATGGCACACCCGCCCCGGCATCCGCCGGCGCGGCCCCGGCCGAGGAAAAACTCCTCAATCTTTACATCTGGAGCGACTATCTCGCGCAAGACACCATCGACAACTTCGAGAAGCAAACCGGAATTCAGGTTGAGGTCAGCAACTACGGCAGCAACGAAGAGCTCGAAGCGAAGCTTTCGTCGGGCCACTCTGGCTATGACATTGTGGTTCCGTCGGCCCCTTTCCTCGAACGGCAACTCAAAGCGGGACTGTATCTCGCGCTGGACAAGAGCAAGTTGCCGAATCTGAAGAACATGGACCCGGAGATTCAGAAGCGCCTGGCGCAGCACGATCCTCAGAACGCACACGCGGTGCTGCATATGTGGGGCACGGGAGGCATCGGCTATAACGTTGACAAGGTGAAGGCTGCCATGCCGAATGCGCCGCTCGACAGCTGGGCCCTGATTTTCGACCCCGAGGTGGTCAAAAACTTCCAGAAGTGCGGAATCACGGTCACCGACTCGGCATCCGAGATGTACGCAATGGTCCTCATTGCGCTGGGCAAGAACGCAAACAGCCAGAAACCGGAGGATCTGGCAGCCGCGACAGAGGCGCTCATGCGACTGCGTCCGTTCGTTCGCTACGTCGACACTCAGAGGATGATTTCGGATCTCGTCAACGGGGAAGTGTGTCTGGCAGTGGGCTACAGCGGTGACATTCTGCAGGCCGCGAGCCGCGCGAAGGAGAACGAAACCGGCCAGAAGGTGGCGTACTCCATTCCGAAGCAGGGCACCATCATGTGGTTCGACAGCTATGCGATTCCCGCTGATGCGCCTCATCCGGGCAACGCGCATCGGTTCATCAACTACATGCTTCAGCCCGAAGTGATGGCGGCGGTGACTAACACCGTGCACTACCCAAATGGCAACAGCGCCGCGCGTCAGTTCGTCAGCAAGGAGATTCTCGAAGATCCGAGCATCTATCCGCCGCCGGAGGTCATGGCAAAGCTGGCTCCCGTCCTCGCTGTCAGCGAAGAGAGCACGCGGCTGATGACTCGCGGTTGGCAAAGGTTCACAACGGGGCACTGATCGTCGCGCGCAGAGGTCTGATTCAGAAAATCGGGGGAGAATGTAAGTTGAATAAATGCAAAAAGGCGCTCCGCTCGAGCGCACACTGGTTGGGCATCTGGTTCTGGGTGGCGCTCTGCGTGCCGCTTGCTGCCGGGGCACAGGCTGCAGATAAGCGGGCTGATCGCATCTTCGTGAATGGCAAAATCTGGACAGCCGACGATGCGCACCCGGCTGCCGAGGCGCTCGCTGTCTCCGGCGACAAGATCATTGCAGTTGGATCCGCGCAGGAAATCCGCGCGTTGGCCGGACCGAAGACGGTCACCGTGGATCTCGGCGGCCGCCTGATGGTGCCCGGCCTTCAGGACTCTCACATGCACTGGCCAGGCCCCTCCATCAACTCCGTCAAGCTCGATGGGATCGAAACGCTGGAAGGCTTCCAGAAGACGCTCCGGGACTTCGCCCAGTCGCATCCGAAGCTCGCGTGGATCTCGGGCGCCGGTTGGGTGTACTCCGGGTTTCCGGGCCAGAAAGTCGACAAAAAATACATTGACGCGGTGATCTCGGATCGTCCGGTGTACGTGTTGGAACGCGACGGTCACATGGGCTTGGCCAACACGAAGGCGCTGCAGCTCGCCGGCATCACCAGGGACACCAAGGACCCTCCGAACGGACATATCATGCGCGACTCGAACGGCGAGCCCACCGGCGAGCTGAAGGAGGCCGCGCAGTCTCTGGTCAGGGGGCGCATCCCGCACGAGACGCCCGACGAGGTCTATCACGGTTTCCTGAGGCATATGGACGAGGCCGCCTCCGACGGGCTCACAGCGGCACAGAACGCGTCCTGGTCCCCGGGCGACGAGCCGATCTTCGAGCGCGCGCTCAAAGAAAACGCCTTCAAGCTCCGCATTCGCTTTGCGCCTTTGATCCTGCCGCAGGATGGCGGATCCCCCAAGGGTCATAACCTCGAAACACCGCTCACCGAAGCCGATCTCACCGAGTACAAACGGTTACGCGATTCGTTCAAAGGTCCGGTCATGGAGTTCGGCTCCATCAAAGGATTCCTGGATGGCACGGTGGATGCCCAGACGGCGGCTATGTTCGAGCCCTACGTCGGGACCCACAACACCGGCATTCCGTTTTGGGAGCAGGACGATCTGAATAGAACTGTGGCGTTGTACGACAAGGAGGGGTTCCAGGTCCTGCTGCACGCCATCGGCGACAAGGCCATCAACATGGCACTCAATGCTTTCGAGTATGCCGCTAAGACGAATGGCACCCGAGGGCGGCGGCATCGGGTGGAGCACGGTGAAGTACCGCGTCTTTCCGATCTGCCTCGGTTCAAACAGCTCGGAGTCATCGTATCGACTCAGCAGTTGATGGCGAGGCCCGACGCGACGGAATTGAACAACTACGCAGTGCTTCTGGGGCCAGAACGCGCGTCGCACGCTCTCGCTTTCAAGCTCTATGACGACGCGGGCGCCGTGCAGGCATTCGGCAGCGATTGGGGCGGGTTCGACATGGCGCCTTTGCTCGGCATACATGTAGCGGTGACGCGCCTGACGCCGGAAGGAACACCGAAGGGCGCTTGGTATCCGCAGAACCGTGTCAGCGTGGAAGCAGCTCTCCGACACTACACCCGCGACGGTGCATACGCGAGCTTCGACGAGGAGAAACGCGGCACGCTGACTCCGGGCAAGTTTGCGGATCTCGTCGTGCTGTCCAAGGACATACTGACG
>Ga0070671_100002068_pt1 | contig 15471 bp, 5 predicted proteins | sample KBSS73metaG_FD_65341 | JGI IMG/M metagenome (GOLD analysis project Ga0070671, IMG submission 65341) | Switchgrass rhizosphere microbial communities from Kellogg Biological Station, Michigan, USA - KBS S7-3 metaG | ecosystem: Host-associated > Plants > Roots > Rhizosphere > Soil ...
GCACTTGTGTCTCCGCCAAGTCGAGGGAGGGCAGCTTCACCAGGTAACGCTCGCGCTCAAAGGGATAGGTCGGCAAGGGTACGCGCCTGAGGCCCTGTCCTTGATGGAATCGACCCCAATCGACGGGTACGCCCATCAAGTACAGCTGCCCGAGCGATTGGAGCACGACCTCCCAATCGTTCGTCGATTCTTCCGGTAGCCTTAGTGATCTGAGAATAGGGACTGAGCCTTCGGTCTGTTGCTTGACAAGTGAGCCAAGCGCACGGCCTGGCCCGAGCTCCACGAAGACACGATCGGGTGCTTGCAGCAACTCGCGCACACAATCACCGAATCGCACGGTCTCGCGCAGATGCCGCACCCAGTACTCGGAATCCGTGGCGTCGCGCTCGGAGATCCAGGTGCCCGTCACGTTGGACAAGTACGGCCGCTGCGGCGGTCGCAGTCGGATGTTGCGGACGGCATCGCGGAAGCTCTCGAGTGCCGCGTCCATCATCGAAGAGTGAAATGCGTGTGACGTGCGCAGGTGGCGAGCTGAGATCCCGGTGTCCTCAAGCGATCGGAGGGCCGTAGCCACCGCTTCGTGCGACCCCGCAATGACGGTGCTGGCCGGCGAGTTCACGGCGGCGATGTCGAGCCCCTCGAACCGACCTCTGAGCTCGGCCTCCGGCAGCGGCACCGCGAGCATGGCGCCAGGCGGAAGCGCCTGGACAAGCGTGCCGCGCGCGACGAGCATCTCTATCGCCTCTTCGAACGTCATGACGCCGGCGAGGCACGCCGCAACGTATTCACCAACGCTATGTCCGAGCATAGCGTCTGGCGTGAGTCCCCACGATTCCCATAGCGAGGCCAAGGCGTGCTCAATCACAAACAACGCCGGCTGTGTAAGAGACGTGTTTGCGAGTTCGACGCCGGCATCAGCGGTTCCGTTGAACATGACGTCGCGGATATCACGTCCCAGTTTCGTTTCGAGAATCGCAGCGCCGCGATCGACGGCCCGGCGGAAGCCAGGTTCACATCGATAAAGCCCCGCCGCCATCCCCGGGAACTGCACGCCCTGCCCCGGAAACAGATAGACGGTCGAAAGCGCCAGACCTGCAGGGGCCAGCGACAACGGAGCGGCGCGAAGCGCGTCTTCGAGCTCAGAACAATCGCGGCATACCGCCATGCGCCGATACCTGTGCAGGCGCCGTCCGACAAGCAGTGTGTGCGACAGATCTCCAAGTGACGCTGACCGTTGTTCTGTCTTCGCGTGCGCAATCACGTCGGCCTCGAGGCGTTCGAGAGCCGCTTCCGACCTCGCCGACAGCACCATCAGGTACGCGGGCCGCGGAGCGGACGGTGGTGAAAACTCGGGCGCTTCCTCCACGATCACGTGGGCGTTGGTGCCGCCGACCCCAAACGAGCTCACGCCCGCTCGACGGGGGCCGCCCCCGCCTTCCCACGGCCGGAGCTCGGTGTTGACGAAAAAGCAGGAGTTCGCCCAATCGATCTGCGGATTGGGTGTTTCAAAATTCAAGCTTGGCGGAATCTGGCGATGCTGCAACGCGAGAATCGTCTTCAACAGCCCGCCAATTCCGGACGCCGAATTCATGTGTCCGACGTTGGTCTTCAGCGAACCGATGGCGCAGAAGCGCCGCCGCTCGGTCCCCGCCCGAAACACGTCGTCCAGCGCGGCAAGTTCGACAGTGTCACCGAGGGGCGTCCCCGTTCCATGAGCCTCGAGGTAAGTGATCGATTCCGGAGTGATGCCGGCGAGGGCATGTGCGCCAGCAATGACGTCAGCCTGACCCTCAACGCTTGGTGCGGTGAACCCCAGTTTCGCAGAGCCGTCGTTGTTGATCGCTGCAGCTTTGATGACTGCGCAAATGCTGTCGCCGTCAGCCATCGCGTCTTCGAGCCGCTTGAGCACGACCAGCCCACACCCATCGCCGCCGAAGGTGCCCTTGGCCTTTGCGTCGAACGCGCGTGTGATACCGTCGGGGGATAGGACCGACCCCTCTTGATAGATGTAGCCGGCCTTCTGTGGAAAATTGATCCCCACACCTCCGGCAAGCGCGATATCACACTGATAACCCAGCAGGGCCTGACACGCGAGTTGCACCGACACCAACGATGTCGAACACGCAGTCTGGACGGTAATCGCGGGGCCGCGCAGGTTCAATTTGAACGCGATGCGAGTCGCCAGGTAATCCCGATTGTTGCTGATTAGTGTCAGCGGGTCCTGCGCCCGCGACACCATGAGCCTCGTGGCGTACAAGCTCACGTCGGCGCCGACGTAGACGCCGATCAGTCCGGCATAACGCTCCGGGTCGTACCCTGCGTTCTCGAGTGATGTCCATGCGACTTCGAGAAGCACCCGATGCTGAGGATCCATCACGCTCGCTTCGGCCGGCGAAACGCCGAAAAACTCGGCATCGAACGCATCTGCGTCTCGGACAATGGCGTGAACCGGCACAAACGCGGGCGAGTCCCTCAGAAGCCGCGGAACACCAGCTTCAGCGAGTTCGGCCTCGGTGAAACGAGACGAACTGTTCCGCCCGGCCGCGAGGTTGGCCCAAAAGGCGTCGAGATTCGGCGCTTCAGGGAAACGACCCGCCATCCCGATGACCGCGATCTCGTGCGAACTGCCAAGCGGTGTATTCACGGCGTCGCTCATGAGGAGGCCGTTGTTGGACGGAGGCGCGTGTGGCGCGCCTGCCGTTGCCGGTTTGCACGCACCGACGCACGTAGAGTGCGTGACGTGGGTTCCAACCTGCCACCAATGAATTCGGCTAGCGCTCGAACGGTGGGATAACGAAAGAGATCGACCACATTGAGGCGTCGGTCGAGAGCGCTTTGTAATCTGGCGACGGCCTGTACGAGCTGAATCGACTGGCCCCCAAGCGAGAAAAACGAGTCGTCGAGGCCCACCGCGTCGAGCCGCAGAATTTCCATCCATACTGCCGCTATCGTGCGCTCGGTGCTCGTCCGCGGCGGAATGCCTCGGCCAACGACGGCTCCCTCGGACCCGCCGCTCAAGCCATCGTGCTCAATTCCTCCCAGCGCTGAGCGCGGAATATCCGGCACCACGACCACGTTGAAGGACCGACTCTGCCCCGCGAGATCGTCGGCGACAACCGTGGTCGGCAACGCGACATCCGACGCCATCGACGATTTCACGACGTACGCGCGCAGCCGCTCCGCTTGCTCGGCACCGCCATCAAGACGGTGCCGAATGTTCGCCTTACGGGGATCAAGCCCAATGACGATGTCACCGACTGAGCTTTGCAGCGCCGCCAGCAGCGATGCCATCGCCCTGTCGGCGTTGATGAATCCATAGCCCTGCTGCAGCGACTGTTCACGGAAACGAAATTCTCGGCTCATTCCGATGTCTTCCCAGTGACTCCACGAGAGACAGTGGATCCTCTCACCGCGGCGCCGCCGCGCGTCGAAGGCGTTTGCCAACGCGGATGACGCGCTCGCATAGGCACTCCCGGCAGCACCGCCAAACGCCCCGTACACCGAGCCGAAGCTGATGACAAAGGCGTCTGCTGGAAGTAAACGATCCAGCACCCAGGCGCCTGACACCTTGGGCGAGAGCGTCTCGAGGAAACTGCCCGCTGTTTCTTCGACAGCCAGCCGCGTAGGAAACGTCCCTGCCAGATGAAACGCACCACCTATTGGTGCAGACCACCGCTCTTGTGCGTCGGCGATGGCCGCACGGAGGGCGGCGATATCCGCTATGTCGACCTTGCGATACAGCACGTCGCCAGGGAGCGCTTCGAGTTCGCGCAGGTTCTGCCGTCGCACGGCGATGCTCATCGGCGGTGCGAGCCCTTCGCCGAGCGATCCGTCCTCACCGGCGAGGTCTGTGCGACCCAACAGAAGTACACGTGCATCCCATTCTTGGAGCAGGTAGCGCGCCAGCGCTACGCCGATCCCGCCCAAACCGCCGGCGATGATCATCAGTTGCCCACGCCGGAACGGCAACGGCCGCGACGCGTCGAGTCGAGCCGGTTCGAGCCGAGGCACCCAGCGCTCGCCGCCCCGCCAAATCACTTCCGATTCAGTCGTTGTCGTCGACAGCTCGCACTCCACACATTCGAGGAGTTCGTCGGCAATGGCTTCAGGACCCAGAGTCGTAAGATCGACGAGACGCGCGTTCAGCATCGACCATTCCTGAGGGATGCTGCGTACGAAACCGCGCAACGTCCCGCGCTCGAGTGCTAACTCACTGGCGGCCGCGTCGAGCACGTTGCGGGAGACGACCAGCAGGAACACAGAAAGCGCCTCCCCCTGAACTCCAAACAATGCCTGGACCGTGAACAGCAGGCTCAGTGCACCGTCGAGCTGGGCGCGTTCGACGTCCTCAATCGAGTCGAGCGTGGCTGGGGGCAAGTAACTCCACAGATGGATGCACCGATCGACGACGCGTCCTTCGCGGTGCAGCGCCTCCGCCAGCCGTCGATAGTCCTCGGGTTCCGTGGGATCGATAACGAAGCAGCCAGAAGACCGGCGCACAAAACCTGGGCCTTTCTCGACCCGGACGATATCGTCGGAGTGTCGATCGGTCAGCACGGTTGCCAGTCGAGGGTCGTCGTCGAAGACCAGCATCACCCTTGCGCTCGATACGTGCGTACGATGCGGTTCCGCACGACGCCACCCCCATTGGTAGAACCACCCCGGCAGCGTCCGGGCGCTCGCCAGCGCGAGGTCGACTTCCTTGAGTTTCAGGTCGAAGGCCCCTTCGAAAAGCGCCTGCTGCAAGTTGGCGCGCTGTATCTTTCCGCCCGTTGTCTTCGGAAAACGTTCACGGGGTATCGGGAGCACGTAGGTGGGAGATATTCCGAACTGTCGTACGACTTGTTCGCGGATTGTGTGAATCAGAGCGACGTCGAGACCTGGGCGCGTGGGTACAAAGAACAGCATGAAGCCTTCGGCTTCTGTTGTCGGGTCGCGCATCGCGCAGGCCGCGACGAACGTGGGCTCGACACCCTCAATTCGCCCGACGGCATCTTCGATGTCGTGGCAGTAATAGTTCTCGCCCCTGACGATGAGAATCTCTTTGCTGCGGCCAGTGATCGTGAGTCGTCCGTTAACAATGAAGCCGAGATCGCCGGTGTCAAACCAACCATCGCGGGTAAAGGCGTGTTGATTCGCTGGTTCATTGTTTGCGTATCCCGGAGTTATCGAGCCGCTACGGATCTGAAGGCACCCGATCACGCGCTCGGGCAGCACTCGGTCGGCGCTATCGACGATCCTGATGGCGGCCCCTTTTCGGGGCGGCCCAAGGTCGATGAACTGGACACCGTCCGGTTCCTCGCGGTCGGCGTCCTGAAGAACGCCGGCGAGGGAGTTCCTTCGTATGCGGTGGCCGGCCGTCGCCAGCGAGAAGTCTCTCCGAAAGGTCACACCAGTGCAGGCCTCCGCCATCCCAAAGCCGGGTTGCATCGCGTCCGGCCGCAGGCCAAATGGAGCGGTCCGCCTGAGGAATTCCTCCACAACCCGCAGTGTCACCTGCTCGCCGCCATTGATGATGATCCGGAGGGAATCGAGAGCCCAGCGCTTGCCGCGGGAACCTGCGATGGCCTCGCTCATCAGCTGGTAGATAAAGTTGGGACCTGCCGTTACCGTGACTCGCAGCTCGTCGACCAGGTCGAGCGCACGCAAAGGATCAGTGAGTAGCAACTTCGTTTCAACGTGGACCTGCCTGGCGCCGAGATAGACACTTGTCATGTGCAAACTGAGGATCGACATGACGTGGTCGAATGGCAGCCAATTCAGGAAGACGTCAGCATCTGTGTAGTCGTTGGCCGCAGCGGCTCCGTGAATTTGATGGATGACGCCACCGTGGGTGATCTGGACGCACTTAGGCGCGCCTGTGCTACCCGACGAGGGTTGGATGCAGAGCAAATCCTCCGGCCGGACGGCGTGAATGATCCCGCGAGAATCGTTCTCCGTGACCGGCGTGTAATCCCAAAGTCTGAGCGCACCATCGCACGCCGTTCGGTTTCGAACATCCGAGTAGTACAGCGAACGGGAAGCATCCAGCGCTGGGCCGTCCTGTTCCGAAACCAGAATCGGTGGTCGGTTCAGAAGCTCCCAGACGCTCCAGAGCTTCGCGAGCACGCCGCCCTTTTGTTCGTACGTCGGAGGGACTGCGACCATTACTGGAACGATGCCGCCGAGAATACAAGCCCACAGCGCGATCGTTTGGTCGCGCAATGGACGCAGCTGTAGAAGCAGGCGATCGCCAGAACGAAGGCCACGACGTTGAAGTTGGCCGAGCGCCCTTGTCGCCTCGTCATACAGTTCGTCGTAGGCGAGATAGACGCGATCACCGTCGGATTCGACGAGCGTGATCCCGGCGACAGCCTGAGGTCGGCGGGCGTGCCGCTCCAACGCGTCTACCAGGTTCGCGGGCGCGTCTCGGGGCATCACGAGGGTCCCGCCAGAAGCCGATGCGCGCGCCAGACCCTCTGATAAGTCGTAGCGGCGTGCCGGGACCTGCTGAGTTATTGAGCCTGATGCCCAACCGGCCCACGACGCGGTCGAGATATCGGCAAGATGGAGTCTGGCGCCGACGTACGACGCGGGCTCGATGAACGCCGCGGCCTCGCTCACGCCTGGTTGACGGCGCAGGCCTTCTTCGAGCCGCCTCACAACGGCCTCGCCGAGCAAGGGAAATGCCTCGAGCGCCCTCTCGTCAACGCGCCCCCACTTGTTCAATGGGACACGGTCAATCAATACAATGGCCGTCTGCAGACTGGCGGGCACTGCATCGCGAACGGCACGTTCGATGCCTTCACGATCTCCCGGCCGCGAGGGGACGACATAGGCAACCACTGCACGGTCACCACCCAGTCGGCGTTCAACAACGTGAGCGCCTAACACCGGACCAAGGCGTTCCAAGTGGGCGGCGACGGTGCGTAAATCTATCCGCCGTCCCTCATGCCAGACCCAGCCGGGAGCGAGCCCATCGAGTTTCAGTTGACCATCATCGGTCCAGTGACCGCGTTCGCGGCTCTCGACACTCCCGGCGCACACGGTTCCCGTGACACCTATAGGGACGACCTCACCGCGAGTGTCTCGGATCGTCAGTGAGCTCCACGGCGCGCCGGCGTCGACAAAAGCTTCATTCCCTAGAGAGACGCCAGCACACGCAAGCTCACACTGAGCTTCAGGGGGATTGTAAAGATAGAACAACGGACAACCGAGATGGCGCGCTGCGGTCAGCGCGGCGTCTCTGTCCAGAAGGCCGCCGCTACACAGCAATCCTCGCGGTTCTGCGGCGAACTCAGTTGGCCGACACGCCTCGAGCTGGCCGGGAGTAACGTGCAGGTACGCTCGTCCAGACCATCTGTGCCTCGCGTGTTCATCTTGCAGATCGCAGCCGCGGGCGATCGTGGCACCTCGCGTGAGCGGCCAGAGCACCTCCAGGGGGAACAGGTCCGAGTCGACTGGTGAGAAGCCAACAAGAGCCTCACCCACCGCCAACGGAAATGCGTTCGAAAGCGCTGCAAGGCGGTTTGCGAGCTGGCCGTGTGTCACTGCTACGGGATGACCCGCCGCGAGCGATATGTAGGCAATCGTCTCTGGATCGAGCGCAGGACGATTATGCACTCGCGCCTGTGCAGGTGCGGTCCAGATGCGGTGGCGTCCACCGACCCGGTCAGCCATCGAGACATCCGCAATCACTTTCTCGACACCAGCCGTCTTCATGACGACAGCCAGCTGAGAGGGAGACATGGATAACGGAAGGGGAACGAAGACGACGCCGGCTCGCAGCGCCGCAACGATCGCCACAACCCAATCAGTCCCCAGTGGTAAGCACAATCCCAGGGGCGAGCTGAAGGATCGCTCGGACAAGGCGTCGGCAAGTCGTTCGACGCGCTCGAGCAGCACCGCATAGTGCAGCGGCCCGTCTGAGTCAGGCCCGTTGTTGAACCACGCGATCGCGTCTCCGTGCCTTGCGGCTTGGTCCACTATCGTATCGGCGACCTGGTGCGTCGCGGCTTGAACTTGCGTTGTCAACTGCCTCTGCCGCAGCCACAGCCGCTCTGCATCCGGCAAGAGGCAGAGCTCCGACAACCGGATCGCCGGGTGGTTGACGATGTCCTCCAGCAGTCGACGGTACCGTTGGAGAATGCGCTCGACCGTCTGACTGTCGAACAGGTCACGATTGAATACGCAATAGCCAGAAAGACCTTTCTCGCGGCGCCACAGGTGCAGCCCGAGGTCGAAGTGCGCGGTCTCCGACCGGACATCGACGGCCTCGACAGTGATCCCCGGCAACCGGAGATCGGTCACGAGTTCGCGATGCAAGGCGAACATCACTTGAAAAAGCGGGTTCACGTTGACGAAGCGTTCCGCCCTGACGCGGTCGACGATCAGCTCGTACGGCACATCCTGGTGAGCGTATGCATCACGAGCGAGATCGGTGACGCGCGCGAGCCAGTCGCTGAATCGCGGGTCGCCGCTGACGTCCATGGGGAGGACGACGATGTTGGCGAACGGCCCGATCGCTCTCATGAACTCGCTTCGCAGCCGATTCGCTGCGGGTGTACCGATGGCGAACCGCTCCTGACCAGCATGGCGACTCACGAGCGCCGCGAATGCCGCGAGCATTGTCATGAAGATCGTGGCGTTGCTCTTCGATGCCAGCGCGTCGAGTGCTTCAGTAAGCGCGCGGTCGTACTCAATTCCGACCATCGAAGCCGGGGACCGCTGTACGTTCGGCCTCGGACGGTCCGTCGGAAAGGCAAGCTGTTGACAGCCGTCTAGTCGCTCCTCCCACCAGGACAGACGCCGTTCCAGTAGTGGCCCTGTCAGCCAGCTTCGTTCCCAGAGCGCGAAATCGGCAAATTGAACGCCCGGCCGCGGCAGCGCTCCGTTGTTCCCCTCGAGGAATGCACCATAGAACACACTCAGTTCCGCGATGAAGACGCCAATGGACCAGCCGTCCCAGATCAAATGATGGAAGACGAGCACCAGCACGTGATCGTCAGGTGCGACCGTGTAGAGCTCCGCGCGCCACAGCGGGCCTCTGGCAAGATCGAACGGACGTTTGGCTGTTAGCGCCGCGAACTCGAGGCTACGCGTCTCCGCATCAGCCAGGGATCCTGCGGAGCAATCAACGACCTGAAGCTTGAAAGAGGACGGCAACACCTGCTGTCGGGGCCGACCGTCAAGAGCGGGAAACACCGTTCGCAGGATCTCGTGACGGTCAACAATCTCCTCAAGAGAACGCCGCAACGCGTCGATATTGAGAAGCCCCCGCAGCCGAACCGCCGACGGCAGGTTGAGCGCCGACGGATCGGTGGACATACTGTGTGTGAACCACATCGCCTCTTGCGAACGCGACAGAGGCAGAGCCTCGACGCCGGCGGGACGCGCGTGCACCGGAAAGTGCGAAGGGTCAAAATCACCGTGTGCCAACAGCTTTTTCAGTAATTCCTGTCTGACCTCCGATAGAAGGCTGATGCGGTCTGCGGTGTTCATCACGGCATCAGGTCAAAGACTAACAATGAGATCAGAACCCGATCTTCAGTTCCGCACCGTACATACGTGGATCTCCCATTGCCAAATTGCGCAGCCCGAAGTCGGACAGGTCGAAGACGTCTTCGAAATAGGCTTTGTCTGTAATGTTGCGGCCCCAAAACGCAACCTCAGTGCCGCCGGCTCCGATCTCGTAGCTCACTCGCGCATTCAACAGGCCGAAGCCCGGCATCCCGATCGCCGGCCTGTTACTCGGGTCGAAGAACACGTCGTCGCGGTACGCGTAGTCGATGTGAGTCAGTAAACGGCGGCCCCGCACTCGCGATGTCAAGTCGACCCACGTCGCGGAGCTCCACTTCGGTGCGTTGATGAGTCTATTGCCCGAGTAGTTTGTACCGTCACCTCTAATGAAATTCTTATACTTTGCGTCGAGTAGGCTGATGTTGAATCCAATCCTCACCGGATTCGCTACTTGAGCGAGAGTCTCTACCTCGAGACCACTGACGTTCGCGTCGGAAGCGTTGTCAAGCACCTGCAATGGGACACCGCCCGTATTGAACAAGTTGAACACCTGCAAGTCCTGGTAGTCGTACGCGAAGGTCGTCGCGTTGAAATGCAGGCGTCGATTGAACCAGGCTGATTTCAGACCGAATTCGACACTTGTGAGGAATTCCGGCCGTACGCTCGTGACCTCTGCTGGCGCGAACAACGCAGCTCCATTGAAACCACCACTCTTGAAACCGCGCGAGAGAGTAGCGAAGAGCAGACGCTGGTCACCAACCTTGTAGTCAAACCCGACCTCACCAGACATGGCGTCCCACGTGTCGCGGCCGCCGAACCCGATCAACGGAACGCGGAAGGTGGGTTCTTCGAAGGCCGTCGACAAATCAAGTGCCTTCTTTTCCCACGTATCTCGGAGTCCGAATCTGAGAGTAGCTCGTGCGGTTGGACGAACGTACAGCTCGCCAAACGGCGCAATGCTCGTTGTATGTTGTTGGTAGGTCTGACGAAGAAAGAAGACGCCACGATCCGGCGCGAAACCCAGGGTGCCGCGCAGAATACGAAGAAAGTCAAACGCGTTGTCGACAGAGAGGCGTTCGGTGAAAAGATGAACTCCGGCGAGCCAATCGACCTTGCCGCTCCGGCTCGCCGGCGACAGTTGAAACTCCTGCGTCACCTGCTTCGCATCATCACCCCAATTGATTTCGACGACCGGGTTTGGACTCGAGTCGATATCCTGCGCGACGTCTCGGGTCGCCGAAGAGTAGGCGGTGGTCGACATCAGCGCGAACCGCGGCCGAATCCAGTTGACCGTCATCGTGGTGCCAACGCGATTCACGTTTTCCCTGATGTCGCGACGATTGTAGGACCCCTGATACAGGTTTCCTCCATCGACGTACCCGAACGCATCGGCCCCGTTGATCAAACCCCGGCTCTGGTAGGTCCTCGCGCCAGCTCGGTTAACCGCGCCATCTACTCTGAGGTTGATGACAAGCTCGCGTGAGGGCACGAACCTGGCCTGAACGCGAGCCGCCGTCGCGCCTACATCGTTCTCTCTCCCGCCGGTAAACGCATTCGTCGTGTGGCCCTCACGGTTGTTGCTGACAAATGCCATGCGAACCGCATTGGAACCTGAACCGAACGGCACATTCAGGGCCCCGTCGACATCGACCTCATTGAGCCGGCCATACGCGATGCGGGCGTACCCTTCGCGCTTATTACTCGGTTGACGAGCGATCAACTTGATCGCTCCTCCGGTGGTGTTCTTGCCGTACAGCGTTCCCTGAGGACCGCGTAAGACCTCGACCCGTTCCAGATCGAACAGCTGCAGGTGCTGCATTGCAGGCGAGCTGAGATAAACGTTGTCTGCGTAGAAGCCGACAGTGCCGACGGCGTTCGAGTTGTAGTCGTTAAGCCCTACCCCGCGAATAAACGGCGTCGGATTCGAAGCGGAGAACGCCGACTTGATTTGCAGGTTTGGGACAATTGAGGCGAGATCGTCGGCGACTCGAAGCTGGAACGATTCCAATGCGGTCTGTGGAAGCGCGGAAACCGCTCCTGGAACGTTTTGTAACTCCTCTTCCCGGCGCTCGGCCGTCACAGTGATTTCTTCTAAGACAACAGGCACCTGTTGCTTGTCGTCCGTGACCTTTTGTGCCGGTACTTCACCCGCGGGTGGGCCCTGCGAGACGCTGTCCTGACTTGCTTGCGGAAGTGGCGCGGCGGTGGCAGCGGTAACAGCCGTCGCAAGCGAAACCGAAAGCGTCAGCCATCTGCGAAATATTACAGAGCACATACCTAAACTCCAGATTTCGCGCGAGTGTGTTGACTCCCTGAACCACTGGGCGCTTTCGGCGAGTACGGACGACCAAAGGCCTGCCTCAATGTTCCGGGACCACACACTCGGCCGGTTGGCTGTTCCGCGCGACGGGTACAGAATTCCCGTCAGAGGCTGTATAGCCCTTGCAGCCGCGGTTCATAGTGAAAGAGGGGATGTGTATACTACATCTGGTCTCTGGCGCCAACGGCCAAACGAGGGTAGGAGCCATCGATCATGTCTTGACGCCATCAAGAACCTGATCGCCTTCGCCTCTTCTGTTTATTGGTTCCGCCAAGGCTGTGCTGCGCGCTTGGGGAACCAGAAGCTCTCATCCCATTGTCATTTCTTGACAGATCACGCGACGTGGCCGCACGCGAGGCGATTTCAGGTGCAGCGAGCGCTCTTGCGCAAGCTCACAACGCTCTCAACACGGCGCATCCACGGGCCTTGGATCAGTTGGAAGCGGCTGTCGATGCGCTCTGGCGCGACTATCTAGACAAGCTTCATGCGATTGCTCAGACCCTCGGCCCGCTGGGCCAAATCGAGTTGGCCGACCGGTGGGTGCGTACTGGTTGGGAGGAATTCATGGACCGCCTGGACTTTCCCGACGAGGAACGTGTTCAGGTGCTCGAAAAACTTCACGCCTTGAATCTTTCCCTTGGCACGTACGATTTCTCGTTCGACCTCATACAGCCCCTTCTGGAACATGCAGCCCGTAATCACCATCGGACTCCTCGCTTGCTCGATGTCGCCTCCGGTTCAGGCGGCTTCCCGATAGCAGTCGCCCGGCTCGTTCGAGCCAAGGGTCTACCGCTGCATGTCGTCGGCTCCGACATCCAACCCGCACTTGTCGACCGCGCCACCGAGCGTGCGCACCAGGCTGGAGTCGACGTACGGTTTCGCGTCATCGATGCTTCACAGATGGAGTTCGACTTGGGATCATTTGATGTCGTCACGATCTTGCAGGCTGCGCATCACTTGACGCCCGGCCGTCTCGCTCGAGTCATTTTCGAGGCAGTGAGGGTAGCGACGACCGCATTCGTCGCCATCGACGGCATCCGCGCGCCGTGGTTGTCACCACTCGCAGCGCTCGGCACCATGGCATCCAGCGGAAATCCGTGGTTGGCTCACGATGCGTTCGTCAGCGCATTGCGCATGTACGATCGTGCGGAGTTGACGCTCATCGCACGCGCAGCGTGTCCCGGATCCGTTGTCCAATGCACAGCACCATTTCCGACCGTCAACATGCTTCAGGTTTATGCAATGGGCGTTGAACCCGCTCACTAAACGTGACGCACGACGATGTCATTGGATAGACCACAGGCACTGGATATCGGGGACCCTGGGAGGCTCGAGCCTGGAATTCATCTGTGGTTTGCTGCCAGCAGCCGTCGCAACCAGCAGCTTGAGAGGTGCTATTCGTGCCTCTCACCTGACGAACAAGACCACGCTAACCGGTTTTTCTTTGAGCGTGATCGTGCTAGCTATGTCATCGTTCACGCCCTACTCCGCGTTGCGCTTTCGTTCGTTTCAGGCTGTGACCCGCGCAGCCTGCTCTTCGAAAGGGGCCGCTGGGGCCGTCCTCGCGTCGAGGCTCCGCCGGACGCGCTCCCTTACAGTTTCAGCTTGAGTCACACGGACAGTTTGGTTGGTGTGGCGCTAACGACCGACGGCCCAGTGGGTATCGACATCGAGCCACTAGAGCGGCGGATCGAACCGCTGGGGCCAGCCGCGAGACATGCATTCACCGACGCCGAACTGCAGTGGCTCGCGACGTTTGAACCTGGGCAAATGGGAGAGCGGTTCTTGTCTCTTTGGACCCTGAAGGAGTCTTACGTGAAGGCTCGTGGCACGGGACTCTTCATAGATCCGACTTCTTTCTCGTTCCGCCCTGACGAAGATCCCCCGGCGTTCAATCCTCCGCCTGACGATACGCGAGCCTGGGACTTTTACCTTCTGACAGGCCGTCCCACCCATGTAACAGCCGTGTGCAGCCCTTCGCCGCGCAAGACGCTGTTTCTCCACGACGGAGCTGAGTTGTTGTTCAACAATCCTCTCCTGAAAAGGCGAGCAGCTGTCTAGAGCTGTTGGGCGATGGCGCGCAGTCGATCGATCGCGGCAATCGCATCCGCGCCCGAGACGGACCGCTCGGTATCGAATCGGCCTCCTTCGAGCGGCAGGACGCCGGCGGAAACGGCCGCTGCCACCGCCGGATAATTCAAGTGCGACGTGTTGACGTCGGGGATCGTCGGACGCGACGCAATACGGGCCTGCAGCGCCGGACGCGTCCGGCTGGCAATTCGAAGGAGCGCGTTGACTGCCTCCGCCAGGTCCACGCGGCGAACCGGCGCGCGCGGCTGAAACGTGTGGTTGTCGAATGGCGGCATGACACCGGCCGCGGCAACCTCCGCGATCCACGAAGCGGCCCAATGTCCCGCGCTGTCGGTGATCACCGCCGCCGTCCGTGGCGCCTGCCGAAGGAGGTCCTCGAGGCGGATGCCGATCAAAGCCGCGAGGTCTCCACGCGTAATTTGCGGCGCCGACACCAGCGCGCGGTATTCCGCCGGAAGACGAGCGTCGCGAGTCTTCGCAGCTGCGCCCTCGGCCTTCCGGTCGTAGCCCGAGAACGGGTCGGCGTTGTGCGCGTTGCGATACGCCGTTTCGGCGCCCGCGAAGTCCCCGCGCTCCTCGAGCAACTCGCCTGTCTGGGCCAGCGCCACCGCGTCGGCCGGATCCAGCGTGATCGCGTGATTGAACTGCTCGAGCGCCGCTGCGGCATTGCCGCCGCGGCGTTCCACGATGCCGAGCTCGCGGTACAGGACCGCGCTGTCCGGCGTCGCCGCGATGGCGCGCTGGTACGCCGTCCGCGCCTCGTCGAGGCGGCCCGCGTTCATGGCGGCGCGCGCGGCGGCGATCAGGTTCTGGATTTCACGGAACTTGAGCACGTCGATGCGAGCAGAAAGATTCGTTAACGACGGATCCGCCTTCATCGCCGCCTCGAATGCGGCCCGCGCATCGCTGTCGCGGCTCAACGAGAGCAGCGTCAAGCCCTGCCCGACTAGGGCCGGCGCGTAGGCGGGAGCGCCGCGAAGCGCGCTTTCGAACTGCGTCAACGCACGCGCGTAGTCGTGTCGCGCAAGGGTGACGTACCCTTCACCCGTCCTCGCCGCAGCGGAATCGGGAGCGCTCTTCAGCGCGACTGCAAACTCGCGCTCCGCGCTGGCCAGGTCGTCATTCTGGAGAAAACGCCATCCCAGATCGATCGCGCTGATGTCGCGCCCCGACACGGGTGCGGCCGGATAGACGAACTCCGGATACTTGAGCGTCGCAGGCAACGGCGGCACGGCTTTCATCGCGCAACCAGCCATCGATGCGACCGAAGTCAGCAGCACCGCGAATCGCAAAGGTCCGCGCCACCGGTGATTAGCCCCGTGCGACAAGTTATTGAGCGTCCCTGGCATCGTCGGGGTCCACGCTGGTCAGCCTTTCGATAAACCGTCTTGGAACGTCAGCTTCGATGACGACCTTGCCATTTGTCGCCACATGGCTGATGACTCGGGCAACGCGATACAGCCGTCCGATCTGCTGGCGATCAAATTCCTTGCCGCTGTCGAACGTGATGGTGACGCGGCGGGTATCGAGCGCGAGACGTGACGCAATCATTTGCAAGAGTT
>Ga0070671_100002070_pt1 | contig 15471 bp, 13 predicted proteins | sample KBSS73metaG_FD_65341 | JGI IMG/M metagenome (GOLD analysis project Ga0070671, IMG submission 65341) | Switchgrass rhizosphere microbial communities from Kellogg Biological Station, Michigan, USA - KBS S7-3 metaG | ecosystem: Host-associated > Plants > Roots > Rhizosphere > Soil ...
GAAGCTCGGCATCAACCTCGTCTGGTTCTGCACGCTCGTGGCGGTCTGCCTGCAAACCGCATGGCTGTCGCCGCCAGTGGCACTGTCCGCCTATTTCCTCAAGGGCGTCGTCCCGGACTGGCCGCTCAAGGACATCTACGCGGGCATGATGCAGTTCATGGTGCTGCAGGTGATCGGCCTTTTGATGGTGCTCTTCTTTCCGCAGCTCGCGCTCTGGCTGCCCGAGCTCATGCGCGATTAGGATCGCGTCCCGGTCTCGCGCGGAGCACCACATCGAAAGGCACACACCGAGGGAGGAACAAATGGCTGCATTGAATCGGCGGGTCGGCATCATCGGCGTCGGCTTCGGCGCGCAGGTCTATGCGCCCGCCTTCGCATCCGAGGGTTGGGAAGTGGTGGCGCTCTGCAGCCGGGACGGCCAGAAGGCGCGCAAGGCGGCGGACGCGCTCGGCATCCCGGACATCCATTCCGATCCTCTCGAGTTGATCCGGCGCGACGACATTTCCGCCGTCGGCATCGTTACGCCCCCCTCTGCACACGACGAGCTTTCGATCGCTGCGCTTAAGGCCGGCAAGCACGTCCTCTGCGAAAAGCCGTTCGCGTTGAACGCGGCACGCGGGCGCGCCATGGCGCAGGCTGCGCGCGACACCGGCAAGACGGCAATGGTCGGGCACGAGTTCAGGCATACGCCGCAGCGGGCGTTCATCAAGCAGCTCCTGAGCGACGGATACATCGGCCGCTTCCAGCTCTGCACGCTCGAGCTCTTCCTCGATCGCTACGCAGCACGCGAGCCACGGCCGCTGTCCTGGATGGCGCGTCGTGCGGACGGCGGCGGCCTCCTCGGCGCGCTCGGCTCCCACTACATCGACGGGTTGCGTCACTGGTTCGGCGATGTCGCCTCCGCAAGCGGCCGACTTCTCAAGCTGCGACCCGACGTCATCGACCCTGCGACAGGCCGGATGGTCACGGCGGAAACCGACGATGCGTTCACATTTACCCTCGAATTCGTGAACGGCGGCACCGCGACCATGGTCGCTTCGTTCGCGGCAACGCCCGCGCGCGGCGCGAGGATTGCGGTGATGGGCGACGAGGGAACGCTAATGGCCGATCAGCCGGGACCCAATCCGATGGAGGATGGCATCGTCGTCGGCAGCCGCCATGGCTCCGCATTGCAGCCGCTTCCCACGCCGTCGCAGTACACGCCGTTTCGCGACAGTCGCGATCATCGATTGATGGCGTTCCGGCTCCTCGTGCGCGACTTCACGCGCGGCATCGATGAAGGTGCGTCGCCCGCGCCGAACTTCGACGACGGACTCAAGTGTCAGCAGGTAATAGACGCGATTCGCGAATCGTCGGAGACGGGTCGCACGATTCGGCTCGAGTGAAGGGATGGCGCGGTGCCATCGACAATAAAAGCGAGCCGAATCGGGCAAGGCGTGCGGCACGCGTATCAACGATCGCAGCAGCGGCCTTAGGCAACGCTTCCGGTCACGCGTCTCTCGGCCGCCTGATCTGCGCACATCCGGCACGGAGCGATGACGCTAGCGCTGCGGTTGCCGCTGCGTGTCGCGCAAACAATCAGGGCAGCAGCCGGTCGGCACGCAGGAGGGTCGACCGCGGAATGCGTCGGGCGAACCCCACCAGAGAAGACCGACGTGATGCATGAGCCGCGCTGCTGCCCCCAGCTCTCCGGCACTGTCAGGACGAACAAAGCGGCGAGCAGGCACGCCGCGTCGGGTTCGATTCATGCGCAGTGCCGGACGGCGCGGGTAGAACGTAAGCGCCAGGCGGCGACGACGTTCACAAGCGAAAACCCTCGTGCCCGGCGAACGGTGCTCACCGCGTCAGGCTTGAACCAGCACGTGGCGCATGCCGACGGCGCATAGATAGAGACCAACCCCGAACGTGAGGTGCGCCATGAGACTTCTGAGCATCGCCTGCGGCGGATTGGGCGTCCTGGACCCAGCGACCCCGAATCCGAACGAGGGGTGCATGATGAGAAAAGGCACGAGTACCGTGCACAGACCGAAGAGCACCGCAGGCAACAAAGTGGGATGCGCAAGCCAGCTGCTCGAAACGAGCGCGACGAGCATGAGTGCGTAAATCGCGCCGATGACATAGTGCGCGATCCAGCCCACGGTGCACTCGAAAGGTTTCCTGGCGGCCTTGACGATGTTCGGATGCGTAAAGGTGCCTTGCGGCATGTGGCAGAACCAGCGGCCTACCAGACAATAGTCGGCCGAAGGAAGACCCAAGGTACGCTTGAGGAGCATTGCCAGAAGATCCATGAGCAGCGTCGCCCCCAGGCCAACGGCGACCGTGCTCAAGGCATGAGTCGCTGCAGATGTCGTGATTTGCCCCAGCCAAATGTAGTGCCTGACCGTAACATGACTTCTCGGTCGCGCAACAAGCCGATCGCGGTGCGTAGATCGATCGCGGATTCAATGCGAAACCGGACAGTGTGGCTGAGGGAGATTACTACCGTCGCCGTCGACTCGCACAAAGGACCATGCTCGACGTAACGACTGGTCACCCGCAGATTCGAGCCGCGCGGCCATGCGTGCGCATCATGATCGCCGCAGTTGGTCGACCGGACGCAAGTGGCGTGTGCTCAGAGTGTGCACCACAGAACCCTGCCGGCGGAAGGTCCCGCTTGGCATCGAAGTCGCCAAGAGGCTACGGAAAGTCCGTTCTGGGCTATAGTTCGCGCGCGCCGTTGCAGTACTCGCGGCAGCGAATGTACCCGCTCAGTGCCTTTACAACGACAAGAGGAAACCTGATGAAATGGCCGACTGATACGAGAAAAATTGTCCGATCCGTGACGCTTGGGGGCGCGCTTCTGGTACTTCCGATCGCCGCCTCTCATGCCGATGGAGATGAAAGCAAGGTCAAACAGGGATTTGACATCAATCGAGTGCATCTGAATCTTGCGGGCAAGAACCGCGCCCTCGTCGGGTTAGGCAGCTATATCGTCAACACCACGGGTTGCAACGATTGCCATACCCATCCGTCGTATGCGGCGGGCGGCGACCCGTTCCAAGGCCAAGCAGAACAAATCAACGTCGATCAGTACATGACCGGCGGGCGTAAATTCGGCCCGTTCATCACGTCGGCGAACATCACACCCGACGCGCTTGGGAAGCCCGCTGGATTGACCTTGGACGAATTCGTGACTCTGATGCGAACCGGACACGATCCCGATGCGCCGGCCGGGACTGTGCTGCAGGTGATGCCGTGGCCAGTATTCGGCAAGAAGACCGACAACGACTTGCGCGCGATTTACGAATACTTGAGCGCGATACCGTCGAAACCGGACAATCCCAACCCCGGTCCCTGAGCATCGGTTCCGGGCGACGCAAGCCACGCGGTTTGCGTCGCCCGCAAGTCACCGTCGTCGCGTCCATCATCACTGTGCAATGGGATAGCGCGTCCTGCGTCAAGCCGCGAGCACCGATTCCGGAGACACGAACTTGCGCTTCAACGCGTTCGCCACCGCGCGATGCGTGACCTTGCCGAACGCGATGTTCAGGCCGTTGCGCAGGTGAACGTCATCGGTCAGCGCCTTCTTCCAGCCCTTGCCGGCGAGATCGAGGACGTAAGGCAACGTCGCGTTGTTGAGCGCGAACGTCGATGTGCGCGGCACACCGCCCGGCATGTTCGCAACGCAGTAGTGCACGACGCCATCGACCACGTACGTCGGCTCCGCGTGGGTCGTCGGACGGGAGGTCTCGAAGCAGCCGCCCTGGTCGATCGCGACATCCACGACCACCGAGCCTGCGCTCATGCTGGCGATGAGCTCGCGCGAAACGAGCTTGGGCGCAGCCGCACCGGGGATGAGAACGCCGCCAATCACGACATCCGCGTTCGTCACGTGGCGCTCGATTGCATCTCGCGTCGAGAAGACGGTGTTGAGGGGCCGGTCGAACTGCGTCCATAGCCTCCGCAGCACATCGACGCTCCGGTCGAGCACCCACACGTCGGCGCCCATCCCGAGCGCGATGTGGATCGCGTGCGTGCCGACGACACCGCCGCCGAGAACAACCACCTTTCCGGGATCGACGCCCGGCACGCCGCCGAGAAGGATGCCCTTCCCACCGTGTGCCTTTTCCAGGTAATACGCGCCCGCCTGCACCGCCATCCGGCCCGCAACCTCGGACATCGGCGCGAGCAGCGGCAAGCCGCCGGTTGCCGACGTCACCGTTTCATAGGCGATGCAGACGGCGCCGCCCTCGATCAGGTCGTTCGCCTGCTCGGGATCGGGCGCGAGATGCAGGTACGTGAACAGCACCTGGCCCTCGCGCAGCATTCGCCGCTCGCCGGCCTGCGGCTCCTTGACCTTGACGATCATCTCCGCGGTCTCGAATATGTGGCGGGCGCCGGCAACGACGTTCGCACCCGCTCGCCGGTAATCGTCGTCCGCCATACCGATGCCCTGCCCGGCGTCGTGCTCGACGACGACGTCGTGGCCGTGCGCGACGACTTCGCGGACCGATTCGGGCGTGAGGCCGACGCGATTCTCGAGGACCTTGATCTCTTTCGGAACGCCGATGCGCATCGTGATCTCCGTGTGAAAGCGCCGGCAAGATTACGCCGGGGATTGGTCTTGGGATAGGCCCCGGCGTTCGGTTTAGTGTCAAGCGCGCGAGGGGCGGAATCGACTCAACGGTCCGCCTCGCGCAAGCTGCTCAGATGGACCTCGTCACCTGGCTTTGTGCGTCGGAGAGCGTCTCGATGCCCGGGTCGATACGCGCGGCATCGATTGAAGCAAAGCCGAGGCGAGCGTAGTTCGTGGGCACCGCTCCCGCTTCGGCGGCGAAAAAGACGTCCCCCGGCTCGATCAACACGCCCCGCCGCGCGGCCTCCTGGGCGAGCGCCCGCGTGTCGGTGTCTTCGGAAAACCTGAGCCAGAACGACGAAGCGCCGGAAACGGTTGTGAAGCGAACGTCCGGCATGTGCGCGAGCAGGCTCGCCTTGACAAGCTCCGAGCGCTCGGCGTACGCGCGGCGCAGTCGGCGAAGCAGCGCGTCGTGGTGTCCCATCGCGAGGAAGAGGCCAACCGAGCGCTCGTTGTTCGCCGCAGGATGGCGGAGCATCAACCGGCGCAACGCGCGGAGTTCGCGTATGAGCGCACGGTTCGCGACGATGAAGCCGATGCGTATTCCCGGCGCCAGCGTCTTCGACAGGCTGCTCACATAGACGACATGACCGCTGCGATCGAGGCTTTGCAGCGCGGGCTGCGCGCGGCCTTCGAGCCCGAGCTCGATCTCGTAGTCGTCCTCGATGAGAATGCGGTCGTTGCGCGTTGCCCACGCGAGCAGCGCCTGACGGCGCACGAGCGGCATCGTCACATTGGTTGGACACTGGTGCGACGGCGTCAGATAAACGTAGTCGCATGCGTCGAGGGCGGGCGTAAGCGCGAGTCCGCCGTCGTCGAGCGCCAACGGCACGACGTTGGGCGTGCGCGATGCAAAGATGTTGCGGGCATCGGGATAACCCGGGTTCTCGATGCCGACGGTGGTGCCCCCGTCGACTAGGAGCGTCGCGAGCAGGAACAGCGCGTGCTGTGCGCCGACGGTGACGAGAATCTCGTCGGGCGAGGCGAAGACGCCGCGTCGTACGAGGAGACGCGTCTGGATCTGCTCGAGCAGCAGCGCGTCGTCCACATCGATCAGATCGCCGGCCCAGCCGCGGACCTCGGGCGCCGACGTTGCCTGCAGGCTGCACTCGCGCCAGCCGGGAATCGGCAGTTGCGCCGGATCGAACTGTCCGTAGATGAACGGGTAGGGATAGCGCTGCCAATCGCGGGGCTTCACGATGTTGCGCTGGCCCGACACCGCGCCGCGAAAGCGCTTCTCCCAGTTCGCCGCCGCATCGCGCTTGCCGCTGCCCGCTACAGGGGGCGGGCCCGCGCGACCTGCAACAATCTCCGGATTGACGAAGTGCCCGCTGCGGCTCTTCGTCAGCAGGTACCCTTCATTGACGAGCAGCTCGTACGCGAGGGCGACCGTGTTGCGCGCGACGCCGAGTTGCGCCGCCAGCACGCGCGTGGAGGGCAGCGCGACACCGACCGGAATGTGGCCGTCGAGAATAGCCGCCACGAGCATTTCGCGGATCTGCGCCTGCAGCCCGACCTTGCTGCGAAACGAGAGCTGGATGAGCTGGTTCCACATGGTCGGGTATCGGGGATCAGGTATCGGGGATCAGGTGGCAGGGAGCTGGTCGGGTATCGAGATCAGGTATCGGGGATCAGGTGCCAGGGAGCCGTATCGGGGTCAGGGGTCGGTATCGAGCCCGGAGATCAACAATGCGCATGAGCATTGCGATCGGGCATCACGATCGGGGAACTGGCCCACTCCGCAAACCGCATCTGGCCTCTTGCGTTCGGCCGTTTCGGCGCCTACAAGAGGGATATTATCGGCTTATCGCGCCAAGGGCCTTTCAACCAGACCCGCGGCCTTCTGATCGCGGTCCGATCCCTGATCCCTGATCCCCAATACCTGACAACGGAGTCCACATGGGTCACGCTGAATTCACTCTACGCAACCAGCCCGCCGAGAAGCGGCTTTCCCTCGACGAGTTCTGGATGCCGTTCACGCCGAATCGCGACTTCAAGTCCGATCCGCGCATCGTCGTTCGCGCCGAGGGCATGTACTACTGGAACGACCGCGGCGAGAAGATCATCGACGCGTCCTCGGGACTCTTCTGCGTCGCCGCCGGTCACGGCCGCAGGGAGATCGCCGAAGCGGTGCACCGCCAACTGACCGAGCTCGATTTCGTTTCGCCCTTCCTGCGCGCGCACCCGAAAAGCTTCGAGCTCGCCGCTCGCGTCGCCGAACTGACGCCCGGAGACCTGAAGCGGATCTTCTTCGTCAATTCGGGTTCCGAAGCGGTCGACACCGCGATGAAGGTGGCGCTCGCCTATCACCAGGCACGGGGACAACCCGGCCGGACGATGTTCGTATCGCGCGAGCGCGCCTATCACGGCGTCAATTTCGGCGGCGTGGCGCTGTCGGGGATCGTCAACAACCGCCGCAAGTACGGCCCCGGCATCGCGGGCGTCGTGCACATGCGGCACACGCATCTCAAGGAAAACCTGTTCACCCCGGGCGAGGGAGCGCATGGCGCCGAGCTGGCGGACGACCTGCTGCGCTTCGTGAACCTCTATGGTGCCGAGAACATCGCCGCGTGCTTCGTCGAGCCAATCGCCGGATCAACCGGTTGTCTCGTTCCCCCGAAGGGGTATCTGGCCCGGCTGCGCGAGATCTGCGACGCCCACGGCATCCTGCTCGTGTTCGACGAAGTGATCACCGGATTCGGCCGCACGGGCGCGCCGTTCGCTGCGCAAAGCTTCGGCGTGACGCCGGACATCATGACGATGGCCAAGGCAATTACCAACGCGGCGCAGCCGATGGGCGCGGTCGCGATCTCCAACCGGATCCACGATGCCGTGATGGGCGCCGCCCAGGACGGAGCGATCGAGTTCTTCCATGGCTACACGTACTCGGGTCACCCGGCGGCGTGCGCTGCGGGACTTGCGACGCTCGACATCTATCGCAAGGAAGGACTGTTCGAGCGCGCGCGCGATCTCGCGCCCTACTTCCAGCAGGCAATATTCTCCTTGCGCGGCACGCCGAAGATCACGGACATCCGCGGCTACGGCATGTTCGCCACGTTGGACGTCGAATCCGACGGTACACCGGGCAGGCGCGGCCACGTTTTGCAGAAGAAACTGTTCGACAACGGGCTCAACCTGAAGACGACAGGCGACTCGGCGCTCATCGCGCCGCCGCTCATCGCGGAACGACAGCATGTGGACACGATCGTGGACATCTTGCGCAAGACCATCGCCTCGCTCTAGTCTTCGCGCTCCGCTCATCATTCCAAGGGAGGCACCATGAAGAAACTGTGGTTCATCGGATTCGCGCTGGCGCTCACTGCCGGCGTCGCTCACGCCCAGCAGAAGGAAGTCACCATCGCATACCAGGACATGCTCGACCCCTATCGAGCGTCTCAGGAAGCGAAGGACCTCGAGAAGGCGACCGGATACAAGATCAACTGGAAACAGTTTGGCGGCGGCGGGGAAGTGATCAAGGCGATGGCGTCGGGCGCCGTGCAGATCGGCGAAGTCGGGTCCGCGGGCGTCGCGGCTGCGGTGTCGCGCGGCGAGCCGTTCGAGCTCTTCTGGATCCTGGACGATATCGGTGACGCCGAGGCGCTCGTTGCGAAGAACGGCTCAGGCATCAACAGCGTCAAGGATTTGAAGGGCAAGAAGATCGCGATGCCCTTCAACTCGACGACGCATTTCCACACGATGGTCGCGCTCGAGCAGGCCGGCGTCGACCCCAAGGACGTGCAGATCCTCAACATGCGTCCGCCCGAAGTGCGCGCGGCGTGGCAGCGCGGCGACATCCAGGCGACGTACATCTGGGACCCGGTGCTCTCCGAAGTCAAAAAGGACGGCAAGGTCATCCTGACGTCGGGCAAGCTGTCGGCGGATACGGGCAAGGCCACGTTCGACGGCTACATCGTCAACAAGGACTGGGCGAAGCAGAATCACGATTTCATGGTGAAGTTCGTCAAGGTGCTGGCCGCGGCCGACGAGAAATACCGCGCGAACCAGGCGAAGTGGACGGCCGATTCACCCGAGGTAAAGGCCGTCGCGAAGTGGTCGGGCGCGAAGCCGGAGGACGTGCCGGCAGGCATGGCGCTCTATCGGTTTCCGACGCTGAGCGAGCAGAACTCCAAATGGCTCGGCGGCGGCAAGAACAGCCTTGCCGCAAAGGCGCTCGCGGCAACCGCGCAGTTCCAGCTCTCGCAAAAGCAGATCGAGAAGACGTTGCCCGATTACTCGACAGTCGTGACGGACCAGTACGTCAAGGATGCGATGAAGTAGCGCTCACCGCCGGCCGCATGCAACAGGATCGGGACGTTTGCGGACGTCCCGATTTTTTTGCCCCCGCGTTCATGGCAGAGCCGCCGGCAGAGTGGGACCGCTGGAACGAGCTAGCACGACGGCGCTCGCGCCTTCGTGCCCGTCGCGGTAATCTTGCAGGCTGTTCCAGAAAGGCAGCCCTTCCTTGAGCAAGCTCGAAATCCGCAACGTCAGCGTCAAGTACGCCGGCACGTCCGGCCGCACGACGCTCGCCCTGTCGAACGTCAATCTCGGGCTCGACCCCGGCGACTTCGTCGTCGCGCTCGGCGCGTCCGGCTGCGGCAAGACGACGCTTCTGTCGTGCATCGCCGGCTTCATGCAGCCTTCCGCCGGCGAGATCGTCCTCGACGGAAAACCCGTGATCGGCCCTGGCGCCGAGCGCGGCGTCGTGTTCCAGAAGCATGCGCTGATGCCGTGGCTCAACGTCATCGACAATGTCGAATTCGGCCTGCGCATGCGGGGGGTTTCGAGACAGGAGCGCCGCGCGATCGCCATCGACAAGCTCAAGCTGGTCGGTCTCGAGAAGTTCGCAAGCTACCCGGTTTATCAGATCTCCGGCGGCATGCAGCAGCGCGTCGGCCTCGCCCGCGCGCTCGCAAGCGACCCCGAGGTGATGCTGATGGACGAGCCGCTTGGCGCACTCGATGCGCTCACGCGCGAACAGATCCAGGAACTGATCCTTTACATGTGGCAGGCGACGCGCAAGATGTTCTTCTTCATTACGCACAGCGTCGAGGAGGCCTTGTTCCTCGCCACGGAGCTGATCGTGATGACGCCGTCGCCCGGTCGCATCGCCCATCGATACAAGCTGGATTTCAGCCGCCAGTTCGTCGAATGCAAGGATGCGCGCAAGGTGAAGGCGGACGCCAGGTTCATCGCCCTCCGCGAGGAGGTGCTGCAACTGATCCATTCGGCACTTGCGCGCGACGAGCGTGACGCTGCGTAAATGAGCTCGCTTCCCGAGGCCGCACCCGCACCCGGCGACGTCGCCGCCTCGCGGCGCCCGAACGGAGATCAAACCACCGCGTCCGCGGCCGCTGCCGCAGGCGCCGGTCTTCAGGCGATCAAGGGATACAGCCTCCCCGGCGAGGGACGCAGCACGCTGATCAGCGTCGTCACCGTCATCGGGCTGCTCTTCATATGGTGGGTGGCGACCCACTTCGGCTGGATCAGGGACATCTTCCTGCCGACTCCCGAAAAGATCATTACGAGCTTCGGCGAAGCATGGCGCGGTGACATCCAGGGCGGCAAGCCGCTGTCGGAACACTTCTGGTGGAGCCTGTACCGCGTGTTCGCGGCGTTCGTGCTCGCCGTCGTCACCGCCGTGCCCGTCGGCGTCGCGATGGGCGTGTCGCGGATCGCGCGCGGCATCTTCGATCCGCCGATCGAGTTCTACCGCCCGCTGCCGCCGCTCGCTTATCTGCCGCTGATCGTGATCTGGTTCGGGATCGACGAGACGGCGAAGATCGTTCTGATCTACCTCGCATGCTTCGCGCCGCTCGCGATGGCGGCGCGCGCGGGCGTGCGCAGCGTCACCATCGAACAGATCAACGCCGCCTACTCGATGGGCGCGTCGAAGTGGCAGGTGATCTGGCACGTCGTCATCCCCGCCGCCATGCCGGAGATCATGACAGGCATGCGCATCGCCATCGGTTTCGGATGGACGACGCTCGTCGCGGCCGAGATGGTCGCGGCCACCGTGGGGCTCGGACAGATGGTGCTGAACGCGTCGAATTTCCTTCGCACCGATGTCGTCATCATGGGCATCATCGTCATCGGCGTCGTCGCCTACCTGTTCGATCTGCTGATGCGCTACGTCGAGCATGTCGTCGTGCCCTGGAAAGGAAAGGTCTGAGCCGAAAGCCCGCGCGAATCGTGCCGCCTCTCGCGCTGAAGTTCTTCCCCTTTCTCGCCTGGCGGCACCGCGTCAATCGCAGGACGCTGCGTCAGGATCTGCTTGCGGGCCTCGTCGCCGCCGTCATCGTGTTGCCGCAGGGCGTTGCCTTTGCGACGCTGGCCGGGATGCCGCCCGAATACGGCCTCTACGGCGCGATGCTGCCGGCGGTCGTGGGTGCGCTCTGGGGTTCTTCGTGGCACCTCGTCTCGGGACCGACCAACGCCACGTCGCTGATGGTGTTCGCAACGGTGACGGCATTCGCGACGCCCTTCACGCCCACGTACGTGACGCTCGTGCTGACGCTGAACCTCATGGTCGGGCTCATCAAGCTTGGTCTCGGCGTCGCGCGTCTCGGCGCGCTCGTCAACTTCATCTCGAACGCGGTGATCATCGGGTTCACGGCGGGTGCGGGTCTGTTGATCATCGGCGCGCAACTGCGCAATTTCTTCGGCCTGGCGATTCCCCAGCACGCGAGCTTCATCTACGGCATAAGCGACTTCGCGGCACACATCGACGAGACGCAACTTCCCGTTGTCGCGGTCGGCCTCGTCACGCTGTTCGCGGCGCTCGCAGGCAAGCGGTGGTTCCCGCGCATTCCCTACATGCTGACCGGCATCGTGGTTGGCGCGCTGTTCGCATTGCTCCTCGCGCTCTTCGATCTCGCGCATGTGCCGACCGTCGGCGCACTTCCTTCCGCCGTGCCACCGCTATCGGTGCCCGACTTCTCGCTGCAAACGTGGCAGGCGCTCGCGCCCATCGCGCTGGCGCTGACCGTCATCGGACTCTCGGAGGCGATATCCAGCGCGCGTGCCGTCGCGCTCAAGTCCGGACAACGCATCGACGGCAATCAGGAGTTCATCGGGCAGGGGCTCGCGAACATCGTGGGGGCATTTACTTCCAGCTATCCCACCTCCGGCTCGTTCAATCGCACGGGTGCGAACTACGAAGCCGGCGCGCGCACGCCGCTCGCATGCGTGTTCTCGGCGATTCTCCTGCTCGTGATCCTGCTGCTCGTGCGCCCCCTCGCCGCGTATCTGCCCGTCGCCTCGATGGCGGCCGTGCTGTTCATCATTGCGTGGGGATTGATCGACGTCCGTGCAATGCGTCGCGTCTGGCGAACCAGTCGCGCCGACGCGTTGACGCTCGCCGTGACGCTGATCGCGACGCTCACCATCCGCCTCGAGGTGGCGATTCTGATCGGCGTGCTCGTGTCGCTGCTCATCTATCTGCATTGGGCGACCCACCCGCAAGTGCTGCGGGTCGCGCCCGACGCGAGCGCGCAGCGCCGGTTCCGCGGCACGCACGCGACCACCCCGTTGTGTCCGCAACTCGACATCGTGCGCATCGACGGGGCGCTCTTCTTCGGCTCCGTCGACCACATCCGCGACGAGATCGAGGCCGCACGCGCAGCGCGTCCGGCGACGCGCCACCTGCTGCTGATCGGCACCGGCATCAATCTGATCGACAGCGCCGGCGCCGAGTTGATCGGCCACCTGGCGCGCGCATTCCGGGATTCGGGTGTCGAACTGTATCTCTGCAAGCTGCGGCCTTCGGTCCATGCGTTGCTCGAGCGCGCAGGCGTGCTCGACGCCGTCGGCCGGGACCACGTCTTTGCCACCAAGGACCAGGCGCTCGCCACGATCTACGCGAAGCTCGACGCCTCCAAATGCGCGGCCTGCACGGCGCGCATCTTCACCGAGTGCCAGGTAACGCTCCCCGACGGGAGCCTGCGCGACAAGCCAAGACCCGAGCTCACGCTGCAGCCCCGCGGGTGATCCTCATGAGGCCGCGCGTACGCGAAGCAAGTACGGACAAGCCGTGTGCGTGAAGCAGTACGGACAAAGCGGACGCGAAGCGAGTAGGAAAAGGCGCCGCGCGAAGCCAGCACGGCTACGCGCCTGATCGGCAAATGGCAACGTGAAGGAGGTAGCGATGCTCCGTTACATTCCCGCAGTCGTCGCCGCGCTCGCGATCGCTGCCGGATTTCCCGAAGACGCGCGGGCACAGGAAGCGTTTCCAACCCGACCGATCAAGATCATCGTGCCGTTCACGCCCGGCACCGGCATCGACATTCTCGCCCGCACGCTCGGCGACAAGATGGGTTATGCGCTGAAGACGTCCGTCGTCGTCGAGAACCGGCCGGGCGCGAGCGGCAACATTGGAACGGAGGCTGTCGCAAAGTCCTCGCCCGATGGATACACACTGCTCATGACGGCCAACACCATCGTCCTGAATCGCAGCCTCTTCAAGACAATCCCGTATGACCCGATCAAGGACTTTGCGCCGGTCGCGCCGCTTGCCATCGGACGCCTTGCGCTCGTAACCAACCCATCCCTTGGTGTGAAGAGCGTGAACGATTTCATCGCGCTCGCGAAGCGCGAGCCGGGCAAGCTCAATTACGGATCACCGGGCAACGGTACCCCGCATCACCTCGCGATGGAGCTTTTCAAGTCGAGAACGCGCATCGATGTCCTGCATGTGCCGTACAAGGGAAGCGCGGGCGCCGTGTCGGACCTGCTCGGCGGCCAGATCGGCGTGATGTTCCTTCCGGTGCACGTTGCGCTGCCGTACGTGGAAGGCGGCAAACTCGACATGCTTGCCGCGGGAGGCAACGAGCGCGCAAGCGTGACGCCGAACGTCCCGTCGCTCGCGGAAGCGTCGGGCGTGCGCGACATCGATACGGATATCTGGTACGGGCTGTATGCGCCGGCCGGAACGCCTCAGCCCGTTGTCGCGAAGTTGAACGACGTAATCAACAGGCTGCTGCTGTCGCCCGATGTCTCGGAGACGCTCGGCAAGCAGGGTCTGCAGCCGACGGGCGGAACGCCGGCACAACTTGGTCAAACCACGCGCATGGATCTCGAACGGTGGTCAGTCGTGGTGCGCGACGCGAAAATCCAGCCCGACTGATTGATCGGGGACGACCGCCTGCACATCGAACTTCGCATAGGGCTCGGCAGGATCGGGCGTCGGATCGGCCGCGAGCGCATTGAACGGAACGACAAGCGCGAGCGTGAGCGCTGCGGCTAGCGAGCGTAACCGGGAAGCGTGGAGGGGAGCCATCATCGCCTTCCGCGAAACAATGGCGACAGCGTGCCGCGCGTTTCGCTTCACGGGCATCCGCGCCCCTCCGAGATGACCGTAGGAATTAAGGAGGAGAACGGATTACATGGGCTCGGATGCCGGCGGGCGGCGCCGCTCACCCGAACAGCAGTTCCGGCTTGATCTCGATGATCCGCTTGTCGGCGAAGGACTTGGAATCGATGATGCGGAACGCCTCGCCGAGCAGGCCCTCCACGTTCTGTCTCACCATCAGCAACGGAAAGCTGAGCACGCTCGCAAACGGGTCCCAGTCGTAGCATCCGAACGTGCAACCGCCGAGCTCCTCTGCGGGCAGCGTCTTGAGGAAGCGCACGACACCTTCGAGCGCGATCGTCGAATTCACGAAGAGCGCGCGCGGCAAGCCGCCGAGATCGCGATAGAGCGCGGCTACCGCTGCCTCGGCCAGCTCGCCCGCATAGCCGCATGCGTCGATTTGCCGCGCCTCGACGCTTTGGAATCGGCTCCGTACCACGTCGATGAAACCATCGATGCGGCGTCGCGTGGCATAGTCGCTCGCGATTCCTCCGACGAAATAGGGCTTGTTCCGCTTAGCTGCGCGTACCGGCTTGGAGCGGTCACTGAGCGCGCGCGCGAGCTGTTGTGCTCCCCAGTAGTTGTCGCTGATGACGGATGTCGCACGCGTACCCGGAAGGTCCACGTTGACGTGCGCAATCCCATGGCTCGCGCACACTTCACTCACGGAATCGGGGTCGGTGGCGCCGGCGACGACGAGATACTCGATGCGGTAGGTGATCAGTGTGTGAACGGTCTCGAGCTCGAGCGCGGGATCGCGCAAGGTGCTGACGACGATCGGGTACCAGCGACGCTCGCGCGCAAGGCGCTCGAACACCTGTGACATGCCGCTGAAAAAACGGTTGTCGTGCATCGGGATGATCATGCCGATCAGTCCCGAGCGGCTTTTGCGCAGGCCGCTCGCCTGGCGGTTGATGCTGTACTTCTCGGCGGAGGCGAGTTGCTGGACCTTGAGCGCGGTCGCCTCCGCGATGCGCCGCTCTTTCCAGTTGCCGCTCAGGACGGCGCTGACTGTCGACGCCGAAACATCAGCGAGCGCGGCGAGGTCGTAGATCGTCGATTTCTTCTTCGTCATGCGTCGCTTAAGACGCGCGTGGGTGCGCTGTTCCGCGGCTGCTTTTGAACAATGGGGTCAGGGGCCTGGACCGCTCGCAATTGAACTGTCACCGCTTGCCACGCGAAGCGGCTCGCAGGTGCTCGCGCGCGAACACGGCATGCCGCGCGAAGCGGCTTGCAGACGCTCGCTTGCAATGCCACAATCATACCGTTTCGCACAATCGATTGTGCACCGCCATCGGCCCTCGAGGGGTTTCGAAGGGGACAGCGCAACCTGATGCGGCAGGAGGAGATTCCAGGTGGCGAGCAGCGACCCCGTGCGGCCGAACGTTCTGTTCATCGTCAGCGACGATCAGGGGCCGTGGGCGCTCGGTTGCGCGGGCAATGCCGAGATTCGGACACCCACGCTCGATCGCCTCGCCGATGCGGGCATTCGGTTCGAGAACTTCTT
>Ga0070671_100002074_pt1 | contig 15433 bp, 13 predicted proteins | sample KBSS73metaG_FD_65341 | JGI IMG/M metagenome (GOLD analysis project Ga0070671, IMG submission 65341) | Switchgrass rhizosphere microbial communities from Kellogg Biological Station, Michigan, USA - KBS S7-3 metaG | ecosystem: Host-associated > Plants > Roots > Rhizosphere > Soil ...
CCGCCGCTCGTCGGCTCGGAATCAAAGATCGATCAATTGAAACCCGGGTCGGACTACTTAGTCCACACCGGCTTGCCGCCGGACTTGATGTTGCCGGTCCACGTCTGCTCGACCATCTTGACGACGTTGTCGGGCAGCGGCACGTAATCGAGCTCCTCGGCCATCTTGTCGCCCTTGTCGTAGGCCCAGGAGAAGAACTTCAGCGCCGTCAAAGAGTCCGCCGCGTCCTTCGCGTCTTTGTGCATGATGATGAAGCTCGCGCCGGTGATCGGCCAGGTCTCGCCGCCGGCCTGATCGACGAGGATCAAGTAATAGCCCGGCGCCTTCGACCAATCGGCGCTGGCTGCGGCCGCCTGGAACGATTTGATCTCCGGCGACACGAGCTTGCCGTCGCGGTTCTTCATCTTCGCGTAGGTCATCTTGTTCTGCTTGACGTACGCGTACTCGACATAGCCGATCGCGCCGCCCGTGCGCGCGATCATGTTCGCGACGCCTTCGTTGCCCTTCGCGCCGAGGCCGGTCGGCCACTGCACCGACGCATCGGCGCCGATGTCGGACTTGAATTTCGAGCTCACGCTCGAGAGATACGTCGTGAACAAGAAGTTCGTGCCCGAGCCGTCCGAGCGGTAGACGGGTGCGATCGCAGTGCTCGGCAGGTTGACACTCGGATTCAGCGCCTTGATCTTCGGGTCGTTCCACTTCGAGATCGTGCCGAGATAGATGTCGGCCACCGTGGGGCCGTCGAGCACGAGCTCGCCCGGCTTGACGCCTTCGATGTTCACCGTCGGCACGACGCCGCCGATCACCATCGGCCACTGAACGAGCCCGTTCGTTTCGAGCTCTTTCTGCTCGAGTGGCTTGTCCGACGCGCCGAACGTCACCGTGCCGGCTTCGATCTGCTTGATGCCGCCGCCCGAGCCGATCGACTGGTAATTCAAACCAACGTTCGTCTCCTTCTTATAGGCTTCGGCCCACTTCTGGTAGACCGGAGCCGGAAACGTCGCGCCGGCGCCAGAGATTTCAGCCGCGGTCGCGGCCGTCAGGAACGCCGCCCCTGCGACGGCGGAAAGCGAAGTCAGTAGCGCCCGAGTATTCGTTCTCATTCTCGTACCCTCCGAGTTGAAGACCCTTGCGGCATTGAGCCTGGGGTTTGTTACAGGAGGATGACGGCTCGCCGGTGTCCGCGGACTTGCGGCGAGCATGCGGATTGGGCAATCGCGGATTCCGCGCTGCGTGCTGGAATGCTGTGCTCGCGTCGCGAGCGTGAGGCCGGCGAGCGCCGAACGGTCGTGCCGATAGACTAGGCGCGGCAAAGCCCAGCGCGCCCCGCCTAACAGTCGGCGGGGCGCGAGAAAAGTCTCACCTCTTCAGCGTCTCTGCAGCCGCCTTGTCGGCTTTATGCGCAGCTTCCGCTCTGTCCTTACAAGCGGACTGCTCGCTGCCGGATAACGCCTCGCACTGCTGAGTAGCCACCTTGTAGTCGCCGTCCGCCTTCGCAAGCGCAACTTCGTAGTTCTTGTTTGCGGCCGCGTCGTTCACGTCGCGCTGTTGCGCGGCGACGTCCTTCTGCTGCCGCTCGATCGCTTGATTACCCTCTTTGCGGGCGTCGGCTACCTTCGCAGCACGGTCCTTTTCCGCTTTCGAGACATCGCGCTGCACGGTTTCCGGCGGTTTCGCCTGATTGCATGCGGCGGCGGACAGACCAAGGATGAGCAAGGATCCAATCGCGATGAGCTTCTTCATGTCGATTCCCCTCTGTGATGCATTGCGACCCACCAGGCCGAACCCGAGTTCGGGACTTCTTGGTATCCCATGCAATAGCCGCGCCATGCCTGAGACGGTGGCGCAATGGCCGGGGAGCTTCGCTCGCCGAGGTAGTCTTGAAGGAGCATGTCGAAGGCCTGTGGGACGAGTACTGAATGTCCCGGAGTGCATTTCACCTTTTTGTTTCTCGAAGTCGTTTGCGCGAATTCGACATTCGAACCACACGCGAGTCGAACGCAAAAACTTGAGACTCGAATGCAGGATTGCCCGCGCCATGGATCAAGTGTTCCGGCCGACCGGAGAGGTCATCGGCCGGCCGAACAACCTCTCGAACCGGTCCAGTCGGGCCGACGAGACTAGTCTCCTGCGCGCGGACGGCCTCCGCTGCTACGCGTGAGGACGAATCACGACAGCATGGGACCGAGTCCCGCAACAGCATTCCATTTAGTTTGCCGCGACGGGGTCGAGTCTCGACGCAGAAACAGTCTGCCGGCTCTTCGCGACAGGTTTGATCTTGAACCAAATGGCGTACAACGCCGGTAGAAACACCAGTGTGAGAACCGTCCCGGCGAAGGTTCCGCCGATCAGGGTGTACGCCAGCGTTCCCCAGAAAACGGAATGAGTCAGTGGAACGAATGCGAGCATCGCGGCGAGCGCCGTCAGAATGACCGGGCGCGAGCGCTGCACGGTGGCTTCGACGACGGCTTCGAACGGGGCCAATCCGTCCTTCTCGTTGCTGCGGATCTGTCCCAACAGGATGAGCGTGTTACGCATCAGGATTCCGGAAAGGGCGATCAGCCCAACCAGCGCGTTGATGCCGAAGGGTTGTTGAAACAGCAGCAGAGTCGGGATGACGCCGATGAGCCCGAGCGGCGCGGTTGCGAACACCATCCACATCAGCGACATCGAGCGCACCTGCAGGATGATCGTGACCAGTGTGAGCGCGATCATGATTGGCAGCAGCGGAACCAGGGCCTGAGTCGCCTTGCCGGATTCCTCGATGGCGCCGCCCTGTTCTATTCGATAGCCCGCAGGCAATCTAGCTATGATCGGCTGAAGGTCCTTTAGCACGGCGGAGGACACGTCCGGAGGCTGCAGGCCCTCGGCGATGTCTCCGCGCACCGTCATCGTCGGCGTGCGATCGCGACGACGCAGGATCGGATCTTCCATGCGGACTTCCGACGTTCCGATTTGCGACAAAGGAATCCGCTGGCCTGCCCGCCCAACCAACGTAAAGTCGGAGATCTTCGCGGGATCGAGCCGCGCGTTGCCGGACGAGCGCGCCACGACCTGCACCGATCGAATGTCCTCGCGCACGTCGGTGATCGGGACGCCGCTCAACAGAAACTGAAGCTGTTGTGCGACGTCGCTGGACGTCAAGCCGATGCTCTCCAATCGTTCCTGGTCGAGCGAGAAGCGCAGTGCGGGCACGCGTTCGCCCCAATCGGTATTGACCATTCTCATCAGGGGGCTGGCCTGCATCACGGCACGAACCTGCGTCGCGATGTCACGAAGCGAGTCCGGATCGGGACCCGTCACACGGAAGGCCACCGGGAAGGGCGATGGCGGGCCGAACACCAGCTGCGTAGCCCGCACGCGAGCCTCCGGCGCCAGGCCGTCGGCCACAGCCTCTCGTAATCTGAACTTGAGCGCTTCGCGTGCCTCTTCGCTTTGCGTCAATACGACGATCTTCGCGAACGAGGGATCCGGCAACTCCGGCGACATGGCAAGGAAGAAGCGCGGCGCCCCCTGTCCTATGTACGCAGTAACGATCTTGGCTTCCGGTTGTTGGGTAAGCCATGCCTCGACCTTGCCGGCGGCAGCACTTGTTTGCTCGATCGAGGTGCCATAAGGCATTTGCACTTCAATTAATACTTCCGGCCGATCGGAAGTCGGAAAGAATTGCTTCTTCACCAACCCCATGCCCAGGACTGCGGCGACAAGGCCACCGGCCACAGCCCCCGCGACCAGCCATTTCCGGTGGATCACGAATTCGAGCAAATGGCGAAACCGGTTGTAGCGCGGCGTGTCGTAGATCGCAGCGTGACCACCCTCGTGTTTCGGGATATTCGGAAGCAGCTTCACCCCGAGATAGGGCGTGAACACCACCGCAACGATCCAGGATGTGATCAGCGCAAAGCCGACGATCCAAAACATGTTGCTGGTATATTCGCCGGCGGTCGACTTGGCGAAGCCATTCGGCATGAAACCGATCGCGGTCACCAAGGTTCCCGCAAGCATCGGCGCCGCGGTATGACTCCACGCATACGATGCGGCGCTGACGCGGTCATAGCCCTCCTCCATCTTCACGACCATCATCTCTATGGCGATGATGGCATCGTCCACCAGGAGCCCGAGCGCCAGAATCAACGAGCCGAGTGTGATGCGATCGAAGTCCTTGCCGGTCGCCGCCATGATGACGAATACCGCGGCGAGCGTCAGCGGAACGGCCGCTGCAACCACGATGCCGACGCGCCATCCCATGCTGATGAAGCTCACCAGCATCACGACGCCCAAGGCCACGAAGAACTTGACCATGAACTCGTCGACTGACGTGCGGATGTTGACGGACTGATCCGTGACTTTGGATAGACCCACGCCGAGCGGCATCTCCGCGTTGATCGCCGTCACCTCGGCGTCGAGCGCCTTGCCGAGATCAAGCCCATTCCATCCCTCCCGCATCACGACCCCGAGCAGGACGGTGGGCTCGCCGTTGCTCCGGATCAGGAAGGTCGCGGGGTCTTCGTAGCCGCGCTTCACCTCGGCGATGTCGGAAAGCTGGAGCGTGCGGCCTTGGGCGGCGACGGGCGTGCTTCGAATCTGCTCCAGATCGTTGATGGCGCCATCGAGCCGGATGAAGACTTGCGGGCCCTTGGCCTCGATCGAACCGGCCGCAGTCACGACGTTGCGGCTGTTGAGCGCAGCGAAAATATCTTGAGGAGTGACACCCAACGTCGCGAGGCGATCATAGGAGAACTCGACGAAGATTCGTTCCGCCTGTTCGCCGATGATGTTTACTTTCTTGACGCCCTGGACGTGCAGCAGGCGCTGGCGCAGAGCTTCCGCATCCCGGACTAGGCGCCGCTGCGGCTCACCTTTGGCTTTCAACGCATAGAGCGCAAAGGTCACGTCGGCGTATTCGTCGTTCACGATGGGACCGAACACGCCTCGCGGCAGACTGTTGGCTTCGTCGCCGAGCTTTTTTCGCGCCTGATAGAACTCCTCGGGGACCTCGGACGGCGGCGTGCTGTCGCGCAAGACCACCACGGTGAAAGCCAGGCCTGGTCGCGTGAACGTCTCCGTTCGGTCATACCAGCGGAGCTCCTGCATCCGCTTCTCCAATCTTTCCGCCACCAGCTCCTCCATCTCCTTTGCCGTTGCTCCCGGCCAAGCCGTTACAACGGTCATTTGCTTGATCGTGAATGAAGGGTCTTCGGCGCGGCCGAGCTCGAGGAAGGCCACGACTCCGGCGATTGAAATCGCGAGTAGCAGAAATAGCGTGACCGAGCGCTCACGCACCGCGAGGGCGGAAAGATTGAATCCGTTCATGGCTGTGCGCCGCTGCTGGCGGTCAAGGTTCGTCCGGCATCGCTTTCTGCGAGTCGAATGTGCTCACCCTCGCGCAGCAGATGCGCGCCGAGCGCAACGACTCGATCGCCCGCCATGAGACTGCCGCGGACGGAAGCAGCGTCGTCGCTGAGGCTGACGATTTGCACCGCGCGCCACGTGACCTGTGGCGGGGCCCCTTGGACGAGCCATACGCCGGCTCCGGTTCCCGGGTCGAAGATCGCACCGATGGGTACCCGCCATGACGCGGCCGACCGGCTATCGGGCGTGTGAACGGCCGGGATCCGAATAGCGATCGTCGAGCCGAGCGGCGCGTCCGCGATTTCGCCGTCTAGTACGTAACGAGCTTCAAAGGTTCGGGTTTGGCGGCTTGCAGCATTCGACAACTGTCGCAGCTTCGCGGAGCCGACGAGACTGCTGCCATATAACGTGGCGCGGCCGGTCGAACCAATGGCGGGCCGCAGCGTTTCGGGAAGTTCGATGACCGCTTCTCGCCGTCCGGCATGCGCCACTCGCACTACGATCTGGCCGGCAGCGACGACCTGCCCCGGTTCGGCCAGAGTCTCCACGACCACACCATCCGCGTCGGAAACCAGCACAGCATAGTCGGTCTCGTTGTGTGCAACTTCTGCCTGTGCTTCGGCCGCATCGAGCTGCGCGGCTGCCGACTCCGCGGCAGCTTTCACCTTGTCATAGGCGGATGCGGACACCGCGCCTGCGGCCACGAGGTCGCGGTACCTCACCTCGTCGTCCGCCGACTGCTGCGCGAGCGCGCGAGTGGCAGCAACGGCCTGCTCGTGCGCGCGCATCGCGAGCCTGAGGTCCGTGGGATCGATGCGCATGAGCGGCTGGCCGCGCCTGACCGTTTGTCCCGAGTCGACCATGCGTTCGAGGATCTTTCCGGGGACGCGGAATCCCAGGTCGCTCTGAACGCGAGCAGCGACGACGCCGGTGAAGGAACGCTCGGCATCTGCGGCAGTTTCGACAATCCCTGCTCGCACCAGCGGCGCCTGCATTCGCGGATCAGTTGCCGAATTGCCGTCGCTGCACGCGGTTAGGAAGACGGGCAAAGAGCCAAGGACGGCAATGAGCAAGAGGGTGTGGCGCTGGAACATAAGAGCCTCCGGGATTCGAAGGCTGTAGGCTACGACTAGTGACTATTTCTGTCAATAGTCACTACAGAAGCTACGGAGCCAAGCTGCGCAACACCAAGCTCGAGAGTTGCACTGGCGCGTCCTCGACGAGGTCCAGGTTGTACTGGAGAAGCAGCGGATTCACGTAGGGTTGAACGACGAGAAAAATCGCGTGTGACGTCTCGTCGAGCGGCGTCTTGCGCTCGAAATCACCGCTCTCTCGACCCTCGCGGATGATGTCCGTCACGATCTGCTTGATGCGTTTCGCATAAGCACGTGCGGACGGCCAGCCTTCGGCCGCCGAAGCCGCGGCGATGTCGTAAAGCTTTCGATCGTTGAAGAACAGACCAACGCCTGTGGTCGTTAAGCTTCTGAACATACGGCGGAATTTATCCGGTGGACTCGTCGCGCCGGCCACGGCCTCTTCGACCGCCGCGATGATCGTAGTCAAGGTTTTGGAACAGATCGCCTCGCCGATGGCCTGCTTGGAGTCGAAGAACTTATAGATATAGGCCTTCGAGAAACCGATCGCCTTGGCCAAGTCCGAGACGGTGGTCTTCTGGTAGCCGTAACGGCTGAAATGCGTTTCAGCCGCCGCGACGATTTGGTCACGAACGTCGTGCTCGGCCGGGCCCCGCGACTGGCCCGCTGAAGGGAGAATTTCGCTCATGGAGAAAGGATACCTCGGCGGCTACCTCTTGACAACGAGTGACCATAAGCGATTATAGTCACAACAACTCAACCCAGGGAAGTCCGATGCAGCCGCTTCGTTCTCTGCTCCTGATGCTCAGCGCCGGCCTCATGACGGCGTGCGCCGCAGGCCCGAACTACCGCCCGCCCGACGTCGACGTGTCCACCGAGTTTCTGGGCAAAGACGGTGTTACGCATCGCCCCGCCCGGAACAAAACGGAGCTCGAGTCGTGGTGGGCGGGGTTCGAGGATCCCTTGCTGACGCATTTTGTCGATCTGGCTCTCGGACAGAATCTCGACATCGTTCAAGCGGCGGCGCGTGTTACGCAATCGCGCGCGGCGCTACGTCAGACCGACTCGGCATTGCTTCCAGCGGGGACCTTGAGCGCGCAAGGCGCAAAGGTTTACCAGTCCATCGAGACTCCGCTGGGGCAGGTACTCGATACCGCTCCCGACTTCGATCGCAGTGGCCACTATTACGAAGCCGACGTCGGCGCTAGCTGGGAAGTGGATATTTTCGGCGGCTTGCGGCGAGGGCGGGAAGCGGCACGCGCGGAGTATCAGGCGACCGAAGCCGGCGCCATCGCGACACAGTTGGCCGTCGCCGCGCAAACGGCCGACGTGTACGTGACGATTCGAGGTCTACAGGCGCGCATCGCGATCGCCCGACAACAAGCGGAGACCCGCCGTCAACTTCTAGCCACGATCGAGCTCCAGTACGAGAAAGGGATAGCCGCCGATCTGCAGATGCGCCAAGCGGAAGGCTCGCTCGCGCAGGTCGATGCACAGATTCCCGTTTTGGAAAGCGCTCTCGACGCGGCGATGAATGCACTGGACGTGCTTCTCGGAGCACAGCCTGGCACGTACGGCGCCGAGTTGAACGCAGCAGCGCCGATCCCGGTCGCGCCGGGCCTCGACGAAACCGGCACTCCCGCTGAAATGATCCGACGCAGACCGGACCTCATCGTGGCCGAGCGTCGCGTTGCGGCAGCCACCGCACGCATTGGCGTCGCCATTTCGGAGTACTACCCCAAGTTCTCTCTCGGCGCGCTGCTCGGCAGTGCCACCGCGATCTCGAGCGGCAACCTCTTCACAAACGGTGCTAAGCAATCCGCGAGCCTGCTGGGGCTCCGCTGGCGCTTGTTCGACTTCGGTCGAGTGGAAGCGCAGATCGCCGCGGCGCGTGGTCAACAGGCCGAGGCGCTCGCGGCATACCGGCTGGCGGTTCTGCGCGCGACGGCGGAAGTGGAGAACTCGTTTTCGGCCCTCGTCAATCGTGAAACCCAGGTCGGAATCCTGACCCAGGGTGAAACTTCGCTCGCGCGTGCGCGCGACAGCGCGCTCGCCGCCTACACACGTGGTGTCGTGAGCCTGATCGAGGTGCTGGACGCCGACGGCAATCTGCTGCAAATGCGCGACGCGACGGCCCAAGCGCAAACCGAAGCGACGCGCGCCGCGATTGCTTCCTTTCGGGCCTTGGGGGGCGGATGGGATACCCGCAACACAGAGAGCAATCTCGTCAGCGCCGTTCGTTAATTAGCGAAGCGAAGAGAACGAAATGACAAACCCGCCCGAGTCGAAGCCAGTCCTCCTGCAAATATCGGATGCGCTTAGTCTGCGTTACGAAAGGACCGGCAATGGGCCACCGTTGGTCCTTATGCATACGATTCGCACACAGCTGGAGTATTTTCGCGATTTGGCGCCCGCTCTCGCCAAGTCGTATACGGTTTATGCCATCGATCTCCCCGGACACGGTCATTCGCCGATCGACCCGCGCGCACGATTGGACGAACCGTATTTCAGGCAAGGCGTCGTCGGCTTCATCGGGAAGCTCAACCTTACCGACGTTACGCTCGTAGGCGAATCGATCGGCGGCGCCTTGGCGCTGACTGTTGCTGCCGCAATTCCGCAGCGGATCAAACGCGTGTTCGCGATCAACCCTTACGACTACGAAATGCGTTATGGAGACGGCATCCGGCGTGGCAACTGGTTCGCGAATGTCATCATCGGCAGTTTGCAAATTCCGATTCTCGGCGCATTCAACGCTTCGGTGGAAAACAAGATGGTGCTCGGCAAGATCATGGGCGGCGGATATCACGACCCGCGCAAGCTGCCTCCCGATCTACTTGCCGAGTTCGATCAGGTGGCGAAGCGCCCCGGATACAAGCGGGCTGCGCGTAAGGTGCTGGCAGGCTGGCGATCGTGGAGCGAGGCGCGGGACCAATATAGGGCGATCTCGGCACCCGTAACGCTTGTTTACGGAAGCAGCGATTGGTCGCGCCCTGATGAGCGGGAGCGGACGCGGGCGCTGCTCCCTGTAAGCACGCACATGGTCACGCTCAAAGATACCGGACACTTCGCATCGGTCGAAAATCCATCGGAATTGGCGAGCGTCATTCTGGCGTAAGTCGAGCTCCGCGGCGTTGGGCTAGGCTGTAGCCTCGACGGTCAAGCTCAACTCTCGAATCATCTGCTCGCGAATGACGAACTTCTGCACCTTGCCGGAGGCGGTAAGAGGAAACCCTTCCACGAACCGGACGTACCGGGGAATCTTGTAACGAGCGATGCGGCCGCGGCAAAAGTTCTGGATCTCCTCCTCGTTACAACTCTCGCCGGGAGCGAGATGGATCCAGGCGCACAGTTCCTCTCCCATACGGGGGTCGGGTACGCCGACGACTTGAACGTCTGCGATCTTCGGATGGGAGTGAAGGAACTCCTCGATCTCGCGCGGATAGATGTTCTCGCCACCGCGGATAACCATGTCCTTGATTCGTCCGACGATGTTCGCGTACCCCTCCTCATCGAGCGTCCCGAGATCGCCGGTATGCATCCAACCCTCGGCATCGATGACCTCCGCCGTGCGCTGGGGATCGTTCCAGTAACCGAGCATCACCGAGTAGCCGCGCGTACACAGCTCTCCCGGGACGCCGCGCGGCGTCGTCCGGCCGTTCTCATCGATCACCTTCACTTCGATATGCGGCTGAACCCGACCAATCGTTGACACACGCCGTTCAATTGGATCATCCACGGCGCTCTGAAAACTTACGGGACTGGTCTCGGTCATTCCGTAGGCGATGGTCACGCCCGTCATGTGCATCTTCTCGCAGACTTGCTTCATCACCTCTATCGGGCACGGCGATCCTGCCATGATGCCCGTCCGCAACGACGATAAGTCGAAGCGAGCGATGTCGGGATGGGCTAGCTCCGCAATGAACATCGAGGGCACACCGTAGAGGGCAGTGCAACGTTCCGCTTCGATTGCTCGAAGTGTCGCCTCCGCGTCGAAACCGGCGGAGGGATACACCACCGTCGCACCACACGTGACGCCAGTTAGGTTGCCCATGACTAACCCGAAACAGTGGTAGAGCGGCACAGGCACGCCGATTCGATCCCCGTGCTCGAGGTGCTGCGCGCGTCCGACGAACCAGGCGTTGTTCAAAATGTTCCGGTGCGACAGCGTTGCGCCTTTGGGTATTCCGGTTGTGCCGCTCGTGAACTGGATGTTGACCGGGTCGTGACGGTCCAAGCGTGCGCCAATCTCGCGGACTCGGCCGCGGCCGTGCTCCCCGTCTCCGCGGGCGACATCGTTGAACTGAAGCCACGGCGGCTGCGGCGCACCGCCGATCTTGATCCGGTGCTTTACCGTTCGCGCATCGACCGCCTCCAACATCTCTACATACTCGGTCCCCCTAAAGCGTTCGGCGGCCACGATGGCCTTGGCTCCCACCTGATTCAAAGCGGACTCGAGCTCAATGATTCGGTATGCGGGATTGATCGTTGTCAGGATGAGACCGATTTTGGCCGACGCGAACTGGGTCAACGCCCATTCCGCACAGTTCGGCGCCCAAACCGCGATTCGGTCCCCAGGCTGTAGCCCCAGCGCCAACAGTCCAGCCGCCATCGCATCCGCGCGGCTTGCGAGCTCGCGCCAGCTCCAGCGCACGGACTGGGCGCACGAGACCAACGCATCGGCGTCGCCCCAGCGCTCCGCGGCTTCGTCGAGCGCCTGCCCAATCGTTGTTTCGAGCAGAGGTGGCTCAGAAGCGCCTTTCGTCCAGCTCAGATTCCGGTCCACGTCGCCCTCCCCGCGGCGTGAGCTCTTACGATTACCGCACGTCGGCTGGTGAGTTGCACGAGAAGTTTGCCGCGTCATTCGAGCTACCGCGGCCGAGATAGTGCGCTGTCTGCGGATACGGACACAGCGGGCGCGTCAGGGTTTGGGTCGGGTCCGTCGCGACCGTTCCTGATCCGATAATCTTGGCCGGAGCCGCGCCTCGCTCAACCCACGCTTCGAGCGCCGTGAGAATGTTGTGCTCGGCATCCGTACGCGTGGAATTGCGACCGTTGCCGAAATCGTTCGGACCAATGCCGCCCGAGCAATGCCCCATGCCTGGAACCAGGAACAAGCGATAGAAGTCGTCCGGGTCCTTGTTCGCGCTCGCGCGCCTGGCGTCCGGGAAGCGGCCGAGGAAGGCGCGCACGCTCTCGTAGTATTCGATTGAGCTCAAAGGCGAAATGGCCGCGTCGCCCCAGCCGTGATACTGGATCAGTTTGCCGCCATTCGCGCGAAACGAACGCAAGTCGGGGCTGGTGGCATTCAGCACCGGCCCTGCTTTCGCGTCGCCGAATTCGACATCGGTGTCGAAATTGAGCTTGTGGAAATCCCAATTCGATTGCTCGAACACGACCTGCCCGTAGTAAGAGTTTCCGAACGCCGCCTGAATGCCCGGCGGCAGAATCCACGGCGACCAACCGCCCGGAACAGCCTCGGCGCCCATGGGCCATCCCGGGAAGATCTGTTTTCCAGTGCGCGGATTCTTTGGTCCGCTGTAGATCTTCCGCAACGTGGTGATCTCGCGCTCAGTCAAACAGTCCGACGTATCGCCGACTTTGCAGAGCATCGAAGCGGGATCGAAGTGGCACGCTCGCGGGTCTTCGATGAGACCGTCCTTTACTCCATCGAGCACATCGCATGCGGCAAGCACCGCATGTTGGATCGCCGGCAGCTTCGCAGGCGGGATTGCGGTTTCCGCCTGGGCTTGCTCGTTCCATACGAAAGCGGTGAATAAGTGCGACCAGTTGTTTGCGGGCGCCCCGGCGATGATCCCGTCGAAATCCTCGGGGTAGCGCTGTGCCTCCATGAGCGCTTCCCGTCCGCCGTCCGAGCAACCGCTGAAGTAACTTCGGCCCTGCTCGCTCCCAAAATGCGCGTGCAGGATGGCCTTCGCCTGCACGCTGGTCTCATGGACAGCGCGATGACCGAAATCGATAAGCTTTTCCGGGTGGCCTACCGCCCACGGCGCAGCGGGCAAGGGGCCGTCACTTCGATGGCCGTCGTCAGTCGCCGCGACAGCATACCCACGCTGCAAGGGATCGACTAAAGCAGTTTGATCGATCGATCCGGCCCAGCCACCGTTGCCAACCTGCAAGTACTTGCCGTTCCAGCCGGACGTCGGGAGCCAGATCTGTATGCGAATTTCGGAATCCTTAGTGGGCCGCGTGATCGCTTGCACCTCGCAACGCGCCGGGGCCACAACGGGATTCGTGTTGCCGAACCCCGCGAGCGGCTGCACTGGACCCTCCGGGACAACTACCGCTGACAGAATCGCGGTGTGCGGAAGCTTGAGAGCCGTCAGCTCAGAGCAAGGCTGCTGAGCGAACGCCGGTTGAACTGCCGCAACGAGTAGCGCGGCGGCAAGATGGCGAATGAGCATGGTGAAGTCCCTCATGACGTGGAAACAGCACCAGGTCCGATTGTGTTGGGGATGGAATTCCGCCGTAGAACGCCAAGGAGTGATTGTGCGTTCTGGAGGCACGTCGGCATGCTGTTGCAACGCGCCCGGCGCAAGCTACTTCAGGAGCTTCTCAACCGCCTCGTTGAATTGTCGCGAATCCGGCGCCACAGCGCTGTCGAAGTACTGCGCAACCCTACCGTCGGCGGTGACGAGGTACTTGTTGAAGTTCCACTTCGGCTCTTGGGTCTGCCGCGCGAGCTCTTTGAACACGGCGTTAGCCTCTGGTCCCTTCACGTGTTGAGGCGCGAGCATCGTGAATTTCACGCCGTAGTTGATGAAGCACATCGTGGCCGCTTCGGCCTCGTCCTTGGCTTCCTGATTGAAGTCGTCCGACGAGAAACCGACTACGACCAGCCCCCTCGCCTTGTACTTCTGGTACGCCTCCTCCAGTCCCTTGAACTGCGGCGTGAAGCCGCAATGGCTCGCCGTGTTCACGATCAGCATCGGTTTGCCCGCGACCAGCGTGCACAGGTTCACGTTGTCCGAGGAGTGCAGCTTGCGGTACTCCTGGTTTAGGAAGGCCGGGCATGATTCGGCGGCAGACGCAGTCGCGACCGCAGAAACCTGAGGCGCGGGCGACAAGTACAACACTGCGACCAACGAAGCGAAGGTCGCTACGGCATAGGCGGTCTTCATGAGAACCTCGCGTTTGGGCTCTTGGCGGACGGACGATACCTCAGCCTGGCGCGAGCGGCACGCCCCCGTGCTGGCGGGATTGGTGGAGCAGAAGGGGATCGAACCCTCGACCTCCGCATTGCGAACGCGGCGCTCTCCCAGCTGAGCTACTGCCCCACGCGAGGGGCGCAATTATCGGCACTCGGCGCGGGTTTGCCAAGCCGCTCCAAGCGAGCGATCGGCGATTTCCGGCGCTGCCGCTGTCCGCGCGGCGCCCTATCGAGCTTTGTCCGGCGGACTCTCGATCGGGGACGCCGCGCCTGGAGAACTAGGACTGGGCGCCTGGCCCGTGTGGGGCTCGAGCAGATGCGATCCGAACGCGCCCTCGAGATGAGCCGGCGCGAAGAGCGCGGTCATCAGCGCGGTCGCGACGAGCACCGCCGCGAGCACGGACCACTCCGCAGCCGCGGTCCGCCGGAACGAGCGCACCGCGCCCGGTTCGCCCGCCGCGACGCCGGGCGCGTACCGCCCCTTGTTCAACGCCGCGAGATACATCAGTACGCCGAACGCGGCCGCTTTGCCGAGCACCAGCGCGCCGTATGCGGTTGCGAGCTCCGCCACGCTGCGGATGAATACGAGCCCGATCAGCGCGCCGCAGATCAGCACCGCGGGCACGAGTCGCGCGGCGAGCTTCGCGTATGCGGCGATCGCGGCCCCGGCTTGTTCCGCCGGCTCGCCGAGTGCGACCTCGCGCAGCGGCCAGAGCGCGCCGAACCAGAATGCCGCGACGGCGATGTGCACGAGCAGCAGCGGCGCGAGCAGCCAGCGCAGCGGATGGATCGCCGTGTGGCCCATCAGCGCGAACGACAACAACGTGAGTGTGAGCGCGACGCGCATCGCGATCGTGTTGAGCCGCGTGCGCCGGTCGAGGCTCAGGAACAGCACCGCGAGCCCGACGATTCGCACGATGTTGGCGGTGCCCGCGTCCGACTCGCGCAGAAGCTCCGACAGCGACGAGTCGAACGTGCTGCCGAGATTGCCGGCGAGCCATGCGGGGATCAGCACGTAGTGCGCCACCGCGAGACAGAGCGCCGCGACAGCCGCAATCCGCGCGAGCGTCCGCACTCGCTCCTCGACTGGGGCCGACAGGCGTGCGCCGAAGACATCGAGGAACAGCGCGTTGCCGACGGCCTGGAAAATCGCGACGAAGCTCAGCGCGCGCAGCGCGAGCACGACGGTATCGGCGGCGAGGAACACGGCCGCGGATCAGCTCAGGGTGAATGCAGTCCCAACACGCTGAACTTGATTTCGCCCGAGATGACGTGCGTGTCGGCGCCGACCGCGCGCCACGTTGCGACGTATGCGCCCGGCCCGAGCTGGTCGCGGATCGCGACCGCAAATTTCTTCTGGATCGCCGTCGGCAGCTCCGCGACGGCCTTTTTGGCGCCAGCAGCATCAGTGAGCGCGAGCGCCGTGAGGCGCACGTCGCCGCCGAACTCGAGCACGATCTCCTTGACTGGCGGCGGAACCATGCTTCCCGCCGCGGGCACGGACGACGCGAGCGGCGTGTGCGCGTAGGCGGGCAGCGCGAGGCTCACGACCGCGAGAGCGGCGAAGAGCATCTGTTTCATGGCGAGCTCCTTGTCGATTGCGCGCCATTGTACAGAGCGGCGCGCGCGAGCCGAGTCACGAAATCTTTTGATTACCTCAACCGAACGGTCACAGAACGACCCTAACCTGGGCCCACCTTCTGCCAGCTCCCCCCCCAATCAGAGTCTGCGGAGGGTCTTCCAATAACCAACGTTTCCCCAAAACTTTGCCCCGTCCCACGGACGGGGCGTTCCTTTTGTAGCGCAACCGTAACCTCCC
>Ga0070671_100002076_pt1 | contig 15431 bp, 14 predicted proteins | sample KBSS73metaG_FD_65341 | JGI IMG/M metagenome (GOLD analysis project Ga0070671, IMG submission 65341) | Switchgrass rhizosphere microbial communities from Kellogg Biological Station, Michigan, USA - KBS S7-3 metaG | ecosystem: Host-associated > Plants > Roots > Rhizosphere > Soil ...
ATGGCCAGCCCCATCCCCTTCGGCGGGTTCAAACAATCCGGCATCGGCCGCGAGTTCGGCGCCAACGCCCTCGACGCCTACACCGAACAGAAGAGCGTCGTCATCAAGCTCTGACCGACCCTGCGAAGGAGCAGCACATGAAGGTCGAGGCCGCCGTCCTCTACGGAGTCAACGAGCCGTACACGATCGAGGAGATCGAGCTCGACGCCCCGAAGGAGCGCGAGGTCCTGGTCGAGCTCGTCGCGTCCGGGCTCTGCCACTCCGACGACCACCTCGTCACCGGCGACGTCCCCCTTCCCGGGCCGGTCGTCGCGGGCCACGAGGGCGCCGGCGTCGTGGTCGAGGTCGGGTCCGAGGTCACCCGGGTCAAGCAGGGCGACCACGTGATCCTGCACCCGGTGCCCAACTGTGGGCAGTGCCGCTGGTGCGCCACCGGCCGGGCGAACCTGTGCGACATGGGCGCCTTCGCGCTGACGGGCTACGCCCCCGACGGCACCTACCGCCGTCACCTCAAGGGCGGCGACATCGGCGCCTTCTGTCAGCTCGGCACCTTCTCTCCCTACACCACCGTCTCCGAGACCCAGGTCGCCGCGATCGACCCCGACGTCCCCCTCAACGTCGCCGCCCTGATCGGCTGCGGGGTGACCACCGGCGTCGGCGCCGCCACCAAGGTCGCCCAGATCCGCCAGGGCGACGTCGTCGTCGTCATCGGGGTCGGCGGCGTCGGCACCAGCGCGGTCCAGGGCGCCCGCATCGCAGGCGCGTCGACCATCGTCGCGGTCGAGCCCGGCGAGTACCGGCGCGGGCGGGCCGCCGAGTTCGGGGCGACCCACGCGGTGGCCTCCACCGCGGAGGCCACCGAGCTGGTCCGCGACCTCACCCGAGGGGTCATGGCGGACGTCGTGATCATCACCGTCGGCGTCATGCACGGCGAGCTCCTCGGCGAGGCCGCGACGCTCACCTCCAAGGGCGGCACCTGTGTGCTCACCTCGGTGACCCCGCTCGCCGAGACCACCGCGTCGATCTCGCTGTTCGACTTCGCCATGTCCAACAAGCGCCTCCTCGGACACGTCTACGGCGAGGCCAACCCCATCGACGACTTCCGCCGCATGGTGGGCCTCTACAAGTCCGGCGCCCTCAAGCTGGACGAGATGATCACCAAGGAGTTCAGCCTGGCGGAGATCAACGACGGGTTCGCGGCGATGCACGCCGGGAGCACCGTCCGCGGGGCCGTCCGGTACCGCTGACCCACGAAGGGAATCCATGTTCAGGGTGCTGTGCACGACGCTCGGCGATCCCGAGCTGCTGAGCGTCGTCGAGGAACGCGATCCGCGGCCGGAACCGGGCCACGTCGTCGTCGCCGTCGAGGCGGCGGGGGTGAGCTTCGTCGACGGGCTGATCGTGCAGGGCCGCTACCAGGTCACGCCACCCCTGCCGTTCACCCCGGGCGGCCCGGTCGCGGGCCGGGTCGTCGCCGTCGGCGAGGGCGTGGACCCGGGGCGGGTCGGCACCCGGGTGGTCGGCACGGCCGCCCGCACCGGCGGCGGGTACACCACCCACGCGGTCCTGCCGGGCCCGATGGCCGTCCCCGTGCCCGAGCACGTGCCCGCCTCCATCGCCGCGTCGGCGTTCGAGGGGTACCTCACCCTGGTCTTCGCCGTGACCCACCGGGTCACCATCGAGAAGGACGAGTGGGTCGTCGTGCTCGGGGCGGGCGGCGGCATCGGCCTGGCGGCCGTCGACGTGGCACGCGGCCTGGGCGCGCGGGTACTCGGGGTCGCCTCCTCGGCCGACAAGCGCGCCGCCGCCCTGGCCGCGGGCGCCGAGGCGGCGATCGACTACACCGACCTGAAGGACGGCATCCGAGCCGCGACCGGCGGCGGCGCCGACGTCGTCATCGACCCCGTCGGGGGCCCCGCGGCGGAGTCCGCGCTGCGGGCCCTCGGCACGGGGGGCCGGTACTGCGTGGTCGGGTTCGCGTCCGGGGACATCCCCCGGCTGCCCGCCAACATCGTGCTGCTCCGGAACCGGTCGATCGTCGGCGTCGACTTCGGGGACTGGAGCCGCGAGGTGGCCGGGCCGGCGGGCAACGCGGCGCTGCTCGCGGACGTCGTCGGGCGGATCGGGCGCGGCGAGCTCCATCCGCCGGCCCCCACCGAGGTGCCCCTCACCGAGGCCGCCGCGGCACTGCGGAGGTACGCCGACCGCACCGCGGTCGGCAAGTACGTCCTGGTGCCCAGCGCTCCCGAGGAATGATCGTCAGGTGACTCGCACCTGATCACGTACCTCGTCCCGGTCAGCCTGCCTCGATCCGCGGAGCGGTGTCGCGGGCTCCGCCCCGGCCGACCAGTGCGGTGCCGAGCATGTCGTCGAACCGGGCGAAGGCCTCCCGGGCCCCGTCCACATAGGAACAGGCCCGCAGCCGCGAGAGACTCTGCGCCACCCGCAGCAGCCCGAACGCCAGCACCGACCACACCATCGCGTCGTCGGCACCCAGGTCCGGGTAGCGGGCCCGGAGCGCCTGCGCCAGGTGCTCCTCCCACACGACGTACCTCGTCAGGAAGACCGACATCAGGGAGGACGCCCCGTCCACGATCCGCGCGACGGCCGGGAACAGGTCCGCGTACTCGAGGAACCACTCCTCGATCGCCACCTGGAGGACCTCGCCGATCTCCGCGCCGGGACGAACCGACTGGATGTACTGCATGAGCCGCTCGTTGGTGCGATCGACGATGTCGACCAGGACGGTCTCCTTCGTCGGGTAGTAGCGGAAGAAGGTCCGTGCGGTCACCCCGGCCTCGGCCGCGATGTCGCCGACGCTCACCGCGTCGAAGCCACGCTCGCGGAAGAGCCGGATCGCGCTCGCGGCGAGCCGCTCCGCCACGTCCTGGGCGGGGCGGACCTTGATCTTGGTTCCCCGGCGCCGCAGCGTGAGCTCGGCGGTGTCCAGCACCGCCGCGTCGAGGGCACGGCGCTGCTCGGTCGAGCCGTCCGAACGTTCCGCCACCTGACGACTGTAACCGCCGACCTCATCTGTCATGGCATGACATCTCTTGCGCGGAGGGGTTGCCGGTCCCGCGAGGGCGTCTTAGCCTCTTATCTGTCACATCGTGACATTTCGGAGGTCGACGGAGCCGTCGACACGCACGCGAGGAAGCGAGCCCATGATCCCGAACATCGACCGCGCGCAGCTGCTCACGCGGTTTCAGGCCGACACGGAGCTGGCCTACAAGCTCCGCGGCTTCACCGGCGTCGTCCGGTTCGACATCCCCGGCCAGGCGACGGACCTCGTCGTCGACAACGGCTCCACCTCCGAGGTGCGCGCCGCCGAGGGCTCCGCATCGGTCACCATCCGCGGGCCGGAGTACTTCTGGGACCAGGCGTTCGCCAGCGCCCGCCCGATACCCGGGATGGAGACGCTGAGCGGCGGCATCTTGCACGGCGTCGTCCTCGAGGGTGACTTCCCCACCGTCGTCGCGCCCTACAACGGCGGCTTCGACCGCGCGTACTGGGTGTTGCGGGAGTCCGTGGCGGGCAAGGCCGAGCGCAAGCCGTTCCGCAACCCGTACAAGGACACCGACACCGCCGTGGGCCGCTACCACTACGTCGAGGCCAACGGTGTGGAGGCCCGCATCTACGTCGAGACCGCGGGCGACGGGCCGATCCCCATGCTGCTGCAGGCCACCGCGGGCGCGGACGGCCGCCAGTACCGACACTTCCTCGCCGACCCCGAGATGCAGCGCCGCTTCACCATGTACGCCTACGACCTGCCGTACCACGGCAAGTCGCTGCCGCCGGAGGGTGTGCGCTGGTGGGAGCAGGCCTACCTGCCCACCCGTGACTGGCTCATGAACTGGGTCGTCGCGATCGCGGACGAGCTCGAGCTCGACCAGCCCTTCTTCATGGGCTGCTCGGTCGGCGGCCAGCTCGCCCTCGACCTCGCCGCGGAGCGCGGCGACCGCTTCGGCGCGTTCATCTCCCTCAACGGCTGGTACGGCAACCCCCAGGTCCCGGACACCTTCTCCAACGACCTGTTCCGCTGGCCGACGATCTCGGACAACTACGCGCCGTCGCTCAACTTCGGCGCCACCGCGCCCAACGCGCCCGAGCCGAACGCCCACGAGACCTACTGGATCTACCGCTCCGGCTTCCCCGGCGTCTACGCGGGCGACAACGACTACTTCATGTACGAGCACGACCTGAAGAAGAACGGGCACAAGATCGACGCCCACGCCAAGCCCGTCTACGTGGTCACCGGTGAGTACGACGCCGCCTCCCACGACGAGGTCAACGGCGGCCCGGCCGTCGAGAAGTTCGTCCCCGGCGCGAAGGCCGTCACCCTGCCGGACCTGGGCCACTTCGCCCCCTGCGACGACCCGGTCGGATTCAACGAGGCGATCCTGCCGGTCCTCGACGAGGTCATCGCGAAGGCCTCCGCGGCGCAGGCCGCGTCCTGAACTCCGGGTCCCGGTCCGAACGACGGGCCGGGACCCGTGATCCCACCACCGGCCGCAGCGACGCGGCCAAGACCCCGCTGGAGCGCCGTATGAGCGTCATCGACAAGCCGGTGATCGACTTCGACCACTGGTCACCGCGGTACCGGGCGAACTGGGAGCAGCTCGCCGCCGACTTCCACGCCACGGGGCAGCCGCTCGCCTGGAGCCCGCACCACGACGGGTTCTGGGTGCTCGCCGACTGGGCCGCCGTCCATCACGTCGCCTCCGACTGGGAGACCTTCACCTCGGTCAACGACGTCGACGGCACCGAGAACGGCGGCCTGGGCCAGGTCATCCCCCGCCAGCCCTACCGGCTGTTCCTCGGCGAGTCCGACCCGCCGCTGCACACCGGGCGACGCAAGCTCGAGACCCCGTTCTTCACCCCCAAGGCGCTGCGCCGCTGGCGCCCGGTGACCCGCCGGTTCCTGGCCGAGGCGCTCAACTCGGTGATCGAGACCGGCCGGGCCGACCTGATCGACGACATCCTCGTCCCGACGACCGCCCGCACGACGCTGCACGTGCTCGGCTACGACACCGGCGCCTGGCGCGACCCGGCGGACGTCGCCCACAAGGGCACCTTCCTCACCTACGACGATCCCGGGTACCCGCACGGCCAGCAGAAGCGCATGCGCGAGGCCTTCCGCGAGATGCTCACCGCCCGGTCGAAGGCCCCCACCGGTGACCTCATCTCGGCGCTGGCCACCGGCCTGGTCGAGGGGAGCCCGCTCAGCCTGGACGAGGCCGAGAGCATGATGAACGCGCTGGTCTTCGGCGGTTTCGACACGACGGTGTCGGCCACCGCGAGTGCGCTGATCTGGCTGGACCAGCACCCGGCGGAGGCCGCGCGGGTCCGCGAGGACGCCGCCTACCGGGCCAACGCGATCGAGGAGTTCCTCCGGGTGCGCCCGCCGGTGACCCACCTGTCCCGCACGGCGGTCAAGGACACCGAGCTGCTCGGGCAGAAGATCACCAAGGGCGAGCGGGTGATGATGTGGCTCGCGGCCACCAACCGCGACCCCCGGCACTTCCCGAACCCCGACGTGATCGACCTCGAGCGGGACAACGCCCGCGACAACGTGTCGTTCAGCGCGGGCCACCACCGCTGCCTCGGGTCGCCGCTGGCCAAGGTCGAGATGAACGAGATGCTGACGACCATCGGCGCGCACCTCGCCGACATGAAGGTCGACCATTCGGCCGTCAGCGCCTACCCCACCTTCGGCGCCGTCATCGGTTACACCGAGGTTCCGGTCACCTTCACCCCCGGCAAGCCCCTCCCGCTCGACGAGACCGAGTGACCCTCGGCTGACCCGTGGCCCGGGCCGGTGCTCCCCCGCAGGCCCGGCCCTCCCACCACCTTCACCGACGAGAGCGAGCACCTTCCATGCCCAAGGTCACCTACACCTCGCACGCCGGCGACACCCGGACCCTCGACGGCGCCGCGGGCGAGAGCGTGATGCAGACCGCGGTGCGCAACGGCGTGCCCGGCATCACCGGCGAGTGCGGCGGCGTGCTGTCCTGTGCCACCTGCCACGTCTTCGTCGACGAGACCGATCTCGACCGCTGCCCGCCCATGAACGAGCTCGAGGACGAGATGCTCGACGGCGCCGCGCAGGATCGGGAGCCGAACTCCCGGCTGTCGTGCCAGCTCGTGCTGAGCGACGATCTCGACGACCTCCACGTCACCACGCCCGAGTTCCAGGACTGAGATGGCCGGGACGCTGATCATCGGGGCGAGCCAGGCGGGCGTCCAGCTCGCGTCCTCGCTGCGCGAGCTCGGGTACACCGACCCGGTCACCCTCGTCGGCGCCGAGGAGCACCCGCCCTACCAGCGGCCTCCCCTGTCCAAGGCGCTGCTGCTCGGCGACGCGACCCCCGAGTCGCTGCTCTTCCGCGCCCCCGGCTTCTACCCCGACCAGGGGATCGACCTGGTGACCGGCGAGCGCGTCGTGACGGTCGAGAAGGCCGCCGACGGGTCCGGCATCGCCACCTCGGCGAGCGGACGGCGCTTCCCGTTCGACCGGCTGGCGCTGACGGTCGGCGCCCGCGCCCGCAGGCTCCCGGTGCCCGGGAACGACCTCGCCGGTGTGCACTACCTGCGGGACAGCGGCGAGGCGCTCCGGCTGCGTGAGCAGCTGCAGCAGGCGAGTGACGTCCTGGTGGTGGGTGGTGGGTTCATCGGGCTGGAGGTCGCGGCCTCCGCCCGCACGCTCGGCCGGTCGGTCACCGTGGTGCTGGCCGACGACCGGCTGATGAACCGGGCCGTGCAGCCCCCCATCAGCGACTTCTTCGCCGAGGCGCACCGCAGGCGCGGGGTGGACGTGCATTTCGGCGTCGCCCTGTCCCGCTTCGTCGACGACGGCGCCGGGCGCGTCGGCCGGGTCGAGCTCGCCGACGGCCGCACGTTCCAGGCCGATCTGGTGGTCGTCGGGATCGGGGCGGCCCCCCGCACCGAGCTCGCCGAGCAGCTCGGGCTGGCGGTGGACGACGGCGTCGTGGTCGACGAGCACGGCGTCGCCTCCGACGGCACGACGGTCGCCGCGGGCGACTGCGTCAGCTGTCCCAGCCCGGTGCCCGGCCCCTTCGGTCGGATGCGGTTCGAGTCGGTGAGCACCGCCGTCGAGCAGGCCAAGGTCGCCGCCGCCACACTCGCCGGGGTGCCGGTCCCCTACCGCGCCGCGCCGTGGTTCTGGTCGGACCAGTTCGACCTGAAGCTGCAGGCCGCGGGGCTCAGTGCGGTCGCGGACCGGTACGTGGTGCGCGGCGATCCCGCGGCCGAGAAGTTCTCGGTCCTCTACTACCGCGACGGCCTGCTGGTCGCGACGGAGTGCGTGAACAGCCCGGCCGACCTGATGGCGGTCCGGACCGCGCTGGCCAAGGGCCGCACCGTGCCGTCGGAGTTGGCGGGCGACACGTCGGTCCCCCTGAAGAAGCTGATGCAGGACGTCGCCGTGGGGGCAGCCTGATGAGCGAGCTCGCGAGCGAGTCGTCCAGGATGAGCCCCCTGCTCCCCACGCTCCCGACGGGCCTGTTCATCGGCGGCGAGTGGCGCCCCGCCGCCTCGGGCCGCGAGCTGGCCGTGTCCGACCCGGCGACCGACGAGGTGCTCGCGCACATCGCGGACGCGGGCGTCGAGGACGGCGTCGCGGCCCTCGACGCCGCCGCGGCCGCCGCCGAGGACTGGGCCGCCACCCCGCCGCGGCGGCGCGGCGAGATCCTGCAACGGGCGTTCGCGCTGCTGCAGGAGCGCAAGGACGACTTCGCCCTGGTCATGACCCGGGAGATGGGCAAGCCGCTGGCCGAGGCCTACGGGGAGATCACCTACGGCGGCGAGTTCCTCCGCTGGTTCGCCGAGGAGGCCCCGCGGATCTCCGGCCGCTACGGCGACAATCCCGCCAGTACCGGGCGCATCGTCGTCAGCAGGCGACCGGTCGGACCGTGCTACCTGATCACGCCGTGGAACTTCCCGCTGGCCATGGCCACGCGCAAGATCGCGCCCGCCCTGGCCGCCGGATGCACGGTGGTGGTCAAGCCCGCCGAGCTCACCCCGCTCACCACGCTGCTGTTCACCGCGCTGCTCACCGAGGCGGGCGTGCCCGCCGGCGTCGTCAACGTCGTCACCACCTCCGAGCCGGGGCCGCTCTCGACCCGGCTGATCGGCGACCGGCGGCTGCGCAAGCTCAGCTTCACCGGCTCCACCCCCGTCGGCAGGCGGCTGCTGGCCCAGGCCGCCGACAACGTCCTGCGCACCTCGATGGAGCTCGGCGGCAACGCGCCGTTCCTGGTGTTCGCCGACGCCGACCTCGACGCCGCCGTGGACGGGGGGATGGCCGCGAAGTTCCGCAACATCGGGCAGGCCTGCACCGCCGCGAACCGGTTCCTCGTGGAGCGCCCGGTCGCGGACGAGTTCGCCCGCCGCGTCACCGAGCGGGTGGCCGCGATGAAGGTCGGCAGCGGCCTCGATCCGGACGTCACGATCGGCCCGCTCGTGCAGCGCAGGGCCGTCGACACCGTCGACCGGCTCGTCCGCGACGCCGTGGACCGCGGCGCGAGCGTGCGAACCGGCGGCGGCGCGCTCGACGGGCCCGGCACCTTCTACCGGCCCACCGTGCTCGCCGACGTCCCCGGCGGCAGCGCCCTGCTGCGCGAGGAGATCTTCGGCCCGGTGCTGGCGATCGTCCCGTTCGACACCGAGGACGAGGCCGTCGCCCTGGCCAACGACACCGAGTACGGCCTGGCGAGCTACGTCTACACCACCGACCTCGCCCGCGGGCACCGCATGATCGACCGGCTCGACACCGGCATGCTCGGGCTCAACGCCGGGGTGATCTCCGACGCCGCCGCCCCGTTCGGCGGGGTCAAGCAGTCCGGCGTCGGACGCGAGGGCGGCGCCGAGGGCATCGCCGAGTACCTGGCCACCAAGTACACCCTGATCCCGCGATGAACGCGCCACGCGCCGCGCAGCCGGGTCTGCGGTGGGGGATCAAGCGCTCGTTCCTGCGCTACATCGCCCGGATGCCCGACGGCGCGTGCTCGGTGACCGACGGCGCCGATCCCGTCGACGAGTCGGCGTTCCGGTTCGAATCGGCCGGTGACCTGCGCTTCCGCGGCGACGTACGCTTCTCCGGCCACCACGGCCTCCTCTTCGTGCGGATCGCCGACCCGGAGCTGCTGGTCGACGGGACCCGGGGCACGCTGACCGTCGCGGGCGACCCCCGCGACCCCGACGGGCCCGAGCGCGTCCCCCTGGTCACGTTCGAGCTCACCGACGCCGGGGACGGCACGACGAACGGCACCGTCGTGCGCCTCACGCCGCACGGCGCGGAGCTGTTCAACTCCGTGTACCCCGCAGGCGAGCCCTTCGACGACTTCACCATCCACCCAGAGCGAGGAGACCTGCGATGACGCTGCCCGACGACGTCCTCGACACCACCCCCTTCCCCACCGAGTTCGGGCCTGCGGACCTCGACCGGCTCAGCGCGGCACGACACAAGGCCATCCGCTGGCTCAGCGACCGCGTGGGCGACGACGGGCGCCCCGAGGGCTCCGACGTCACGAACTCCTGGTGGCGGGCGCCGTGGGCGCTGGTCGTGGGCGGCGCGCCCGACGTTGCGGCCGCGATCCTGGGCTGGGCGGAGCGCGAGGCCCTGACCGACGCGGGTGACCTGCGCGGCGGCCCCCACGGCGGCGACGAGCCCGGCAGCCCCGTCTACCACCTCTCCCCCCTCGCCATCGCCTCCTGGCTGCTGACCCGCTACGACACCGCCCGGACGATCAACACCCGCCTCGCCCACTTCCAGGACCCGCAGACCGGCGGCGCGTACGACCTGCGCGACGTCGCCGCCGACCCGCTGCAGGACCTGCTCAAGACCGGCCAGCTCGGCATCTCCGCGCTGGTCACCGGGCAGCGCGACGTCGCCGACGGCGTGCACCGCTGGCTCACCCACCAGTACGAGCTGCAGCCCGAGCTCCCGCTGCGGCTCTACCCCGCCCGCCGCGACGACGAGCTGGTCACCCAGGTGGCGTCCGCGCAGGAGCGGTTCCTGCGGGTCGTCGACTTCGGCAAGGCGCGGCAGCTGTTCTTCTACCCGGGCATCGCCGCCGCCTTCCTGGCCGGCTACGCCCAGCAGACCGGCGACACCGCCGCGCTCAAGCTCGGCCGCGACTACCTCGCCCTGACCGAGGGCGGCACCGAGGAGCAGTTCACCGACACGAAGTCGGTGCAGATCTGCAAGTTCGGCTGGGGCGCCGCCGCGATGCTCACCGCCGATCCCGAGGGCGGGCACCGGCCGTGGGTGCAGAAGATGGGCGAGTGGTTCGTCCGCCGCCAGCGGCCCGACGGCGCCTGGGCCCCGTCGTCGTTCTTCTCCGACGCCGAGCCCACCCTCAACGACCTGTTCTGGAAGACCGCCGAGCACCTGATGGAGCTGTCCTACATCGAGCTCGCCCTGCGCGCCGAGCGCTGATCGGCCGGTCCGAGACGGAGGGCCCACGAGCAGGCACGGCGCCCCGGTCCCGCGTCCGGAGCAGGCTGCCGGTCGATGACCGTGGCCCGCACGGGGAACCCGTGCGTCAGGGCTCCTCGGGCACGCGGTCGTCCGTCGTGGGGACGACGTGACGCAGCGAGCGGTCGGCGAGGGTGACGACCACGAACACCAGGGCCACGAGCAGCAGGAACACCGCCAGGTCGTGCAGGCCGGCGGTGTCGGCGCGCTCGGCCAGGAAGGTGCCGTTGCCCAGCGAGGCGATGATCGCCCCGAGATAGCCGAACGTGCGGAACAGCCCCGACGACGCCCCGATCCGGGCCGGATCCGCCTGGTGGTAGAGCGCGTTCTGGTTGGCCAGGTTGATCAGCCCGTTCGGGACGCCCACCAGCACGGACAGGGCCACGATCATCCAGACCGGCGTGCCGTCGGTGAACGTGAGCAGCCCCAGACACACCACCACCTGCAGCAGCGAACCGACGACCAGCTTGCCCCGCACCCCGACCCCACGACCGGTCAGGGCGGACACCACCAAGCTCGTGATCGACATCGGCAGCAGCATCAGCCCCGCGACAGACGGCGACAGCCCACGTCCCTCCTGTAGCCACTGCGTGTAGCCGTAGAGGTAGGCGTACGACAGCACGAAGGCCAGCAACGTCCGCGCATAGGTCGCCAGCAGTGGACCGTTCCCGGCGAGCAGCCGCAGATCCAGGAACGGGTCGGGGACGCGCAGCTCCCGCCAGGCGAACACGGCGCCGAGCACCACGGCGACGGGCACCAGCCACCAGCGCGACGGCGACATCAGGAACACGAGCACCCCGAGCAGCGCCCCTGCGAACAGCACGACACCCGGGTAGTCCAGCCGCGGCGCGGCCTCGACCCGCGGCGTTCGGGGCAGCTTCCACGCCCCGAGGACGAAGGCGATCACCGCCAGCGGGATGTTCATCGCGAAGATCGCGGGCCAACCCCCGACCCCGATCAACAGCCCGCCCAGCGTCGGCCCGACGACCGCGATCGTCTGCGTGGACACCGTCAGCACGGCCAGCACCCCCGCGGGGCTCGCCATCCCGGTCCGCGCCGCCTCGGCGCGGATCAGGTACATCGCGGCGGGATACCCCGCGCACGTCCCGAACCCCAGCAGCACGCGCGACACCACCAACACCCACAACTGTGGGGCCACCATCCCGAGGATCCCGGACAGACCCACCAGAGTGGTCCCGACGAGGAACAGACTGCGCGGGCCGTAGGTGTCCACCAGCCGACCGACGACCGGCTGTCCGATCGCCGTCGCCACGTACAACCCCGACACCAGCCACGCCGTGTCCGCGGGCGAGGCACCGAAGGCGATCCCGATCGGCACCAACGCGACGGCGACCATCGTCGAGTTGATCGGGTTGAGCACCGCCCCCAGGACGAGCGGGGGCAACAGGCCGCGGTCGAACGACCGCGCCCGCTCCGACACCGCCGTCACGGCGCCACCACCCGTTCCAGGATCGATGCGGCTTCGATCAACGCCTGCCGCTCGGCCTCGGTGCACCGGTCCTGCAGACGGGTCGCCAGCCACCCCGCCCGCGCGGCACGGCCCCCCGCGGCCCGCTCGCGACCGGCCGCGGACAACGACACCACCTGACGACGACCGTCCTGCGGGTCCGACCGACGCTCGACCAGCCCGCGCTCCTGCAGCGCCCCGAGGATGGCCGCCATCGACTGCGGCCGGATTCCCTCCTCAGCCGCCAACGCACTCGCCGAGGCCTCCCCGTCCTTCGCCAGCCTGCCGAAGACCGTCAGCTGCGAAGGCGTCAGCCCCGAGCCGTCCACGTCGCTGAGCTCTCGCAAGCGCCGGTGCAACCGCCCGAACACGGTGCGCAGATCCTCCGAGGCGCGCACCGCCGACGGCGAGATCTCGTCCACGGACGGACCGTACCGTTCTTCAGGCCACCCTGCACAGTCTGAACTGATCAGGGCGGACTGAGCACCTCAGGCAGCGGGTGCACATCTGTTCTGCCCGAAGGCGTTGGCACGAGCTGTGAGTCCGCCCCGGGTGCGACTCGGGACCGCAGCGACACCGATCGGACTATGTGCGGTGCGCAGGCGGAGGTGAGGATGGAGATGGCGGCGCGGAAAGGCCGAGAGTGCGCCAGCTGAGTTCAGTGAGCAGGTCACGGAGAGCGCGTTCGGGCAGTGTGCTGCGGTGGTAGGCGTTCGAGTTCAGCATCCCGAAGGTGCAGACGACAGTTGTTCGTGCGTGCTCTGCGCGCAGGCCCGGCCGCAGCCGGGCCAGTGGCTCAAGCCAAGCGGCTCGGTAGGTCCGGAGTATCTCGCGCACTCGGTCGCGCTCGCCCGCCGGCAGGGAACCCTCCTCGCGCTGGTAGATCGGGATCAGCCAGGGCTCACTCAGCACCTGGTGAATGTGGAAGTCGATGAGGGAGGCGAGTCGCGCGAGGGGGTCCTCGATCCGTGTCGCCGCTCGTGCGGCAGCGGTGAGCTGATCACTGAGGCGGTCGAACAGCCCGACGAGGAGCGCCTCCTTGTTGGGGAAGTGCCGGTAGATGCCGGGCGCGCTGATCTCGCATGCTGCTGCGACCTCCCGCATGCCGACCGCCTCATAGCCGCGGCGACCGAACAGCTCCAGCGCCGCGGAGAGGATGAGCTCGCGACGCTCACGGGTCGGCAGGCGCCGACGGTTGGAGAGGTCGACCACCGAATCCCCCTGCAGCGGTTCAGGGCGAGCGCTCGTCCGCGCTCAAGCCTCACTCGTCACCTACCCTACGCGCGCTCTCTAGTGAACAGGGTGTCAGCGGGTGCCGCCTCGTGAGCAGCAGGTTCATGAGAGGCCCCGACGGGGCTTCACAGTTTTTGCGTACAGCTGTTAACTTACTACGAGTTTGACGGCGTGGAACACGATGGGGTGACAGCCTTGGACGTCAGGACACTGCTGCGCCGGAGTGCGCAGTTCAACGGTGATCGCCTCGCAGTCGTCGCCTCCGGGCAGCGACTGTCGTTCGGGGCGATGTGGGAACGCGCGGTCCGGTGTGCGAACGGGCTCGCGGCCGAGGGCCTCGCCCCGCGCGACAAGATCGCTGTGCTGGAGGACAACGGCCTGGCGGCGATGGACTTCTACCTGGCGGCAGCCGCGGGGAACTTCTGTCGGGTCCCCCTGTACGCCCGCAACAGGACCGAGAGCCACGTCCACATGCTCCGCAACAGCGAGGCGCGGGCGGTGGTGGTCGATGAGAGTCACCTGCCTGAGCTCGACGGGGTGCTCTCGGCCGTCCCGACGCTCGAGAAGGTCATCGTGCGCGACGCCGGATACGAGGAGTGGCTGGCCGCGCAATCCGCGGACGACCCGGACCCGACGATCGAACCGGACGACCTGTTCGTCATCCGGTACACCGGTGGCACCACCGGCGAGCCGAGGGGGGTGGCCACCAGTCACGAGAAGTGGTGCCGCGGGGCCCGTGACTGGTTCTACCTCTTTCCGCCCGTAGCCCCCGCTGACCCGGTCCTGCACGTCGGCCCGATCTCCCACGGTTCGGGTTACACGGTGTTGCCGGTGTGGGTGGCGGGAGGGACGCAGGTCCTCGTCGCGGGCCTTACTCCGGCGCAGGTCGTCGACATCCTCGGGCGGGAGCGCATCGCTTACACGTTCATGCCGCCCACGCTGCTGAACATGCTCTGCCACGTGCCGGACGTGGGCTCGCGTGACTTCTCGGCGTTGAAGACGCTCTTCGTCGGCGCGTCCCCGATCTCGGAGGACACCATCGCCAGTGCCCGCGCCACCTTCGGCGACCACCGCCTGTGGCAGCTCTACGGTGGAACCGAGGCCTGCCCCAATGCCGGAATGGGACCTGCCGAGTGGTTCGCGGAGATCGAGGGTTCGAACCCGCTGCGAGCCGCGGGCCGGTTGTTCCCCTGGACCGAGCTCGAGCTACGCGACGACGACGGTAGACCCGTGGCCGTCGGCGAAGAGGGCGAAGTGTGGGTGCGCAGCGACAACTCCGCCGCGCAGTTCCACCGCTCTCCGGAGGAGACCGCCGAGCGGATCAGAGACGGCTGGGTCGCCGTCGGTGACATCGGGCGGCTCGACCGCAACGGCTACCTCTATCTGGTCGATCGCAAGAACGACATGATCGTCTCCGGGGGCTTCAACATCTATCCCAGCGAGTTGGAGAACGTCATCGCCGACCACCCCGACGTCCTCGAGGTCGCGGTGTTCGGCGTGCCGAGCGACAGATGGGGTGAGACGCCGATGGCGGTGTGCACGGTCGTCGAAGGGGCGACGGTGACCGAGTCGGACATCCAGAGGTTGGTGAGTGATCGTGTGGGCTCCTACAAGAAGCCTTCCCACGTGCGGTTCCAGACCGACCCGCTGCCGAAGAGCGCCGTCGGCAAGCTGCTGCGCAGGGCGCTCCGCGAGCCGTTCTGGGAGGGCCGCGAGCGTCGGGTGAGCGGATCGTGAGCGCCCCCACCGACGGCCAGGTCTACGTGCTCGGCGTGGGCCTCGCCCCAGCGGCGCCACGACACGACGGCATGCGGCTGGAGGAGCTCGTCTACCGGACCGCTCGAGCCGCGCTCGACGACGCGGCGGTGTCCCGGCGTCAGCTCGACAATCTCACCCTCGGTGCGTGCGACGAACTGGACGGACGGCCGATCTCCAGCATGCTGCTCGCAGCGCCGGCCGGCGGGTTCCAGACCGACGAGATCCGCGTGTCCGACTCCGGGGCGAGTGCGTTCTGCCTCGCCACCGCCCGGCACCTGTCCGGGGACTTCGACCTCGGGCTCGTCGCCGGCTGGTGCAAGCCGTCGAAGACCGACGTCGCGTCGGTGATGAACATGCGCTGCGATCCCTTCTTCACCCGCGACATCGGCCTGGACGCCTCGATGGCGGAGGGACTCTTCGCCCAAGGCGTGGTCGAGGAGTTCGAGGTGACCGAGCAGGAGCTGGCCGAACGGG
>Ga0070671_100002079_pt1 | contig 15417 bp, 13 predicted proteins | sample KBSS73metaG_FD_65341 | JGI IMG/M metagenome (GOLD analysis project Ga0070671, IMG submission 65341) | Switchgrass rhizosphere microbial communities from Kellogg Biological Station, Michigan, USA - KBS S7-3 metaG | ecosystem: Host-associated > Plants > Roots > Rhizosphere > Soil ...
CGCGTGTCGCGTCGGGGAAGATGCCGGGAATCGCTCTGCCTGCCAATCCGCCGTCAAGCGACCTGGCGTTGCGGCTTGGATCGCCGGAATTTCAACGCTTCTGAGATTTGCGAATTGATGACTCTACGGATGGGGGGACTCGGATTGTCAATTTCAAAATCCAATTCATCAATTCGTAGATTCGTCAATTCGTAAATCTCGTCGAGGTCCACTATGAATCGTCGGGTCTTTCTGAAATCGGGCGCGATGGCAATGCTGTCGCTCGGGTTCGCGCCATCGTTCCTCGGCCGCGCGGCGGCGGCCGTTGGCTCGCGGCGCAAGCTCTTGATCGCGATTTTTCAGCGTGGCGCGGTTGACGGGCTCAACATGATCGTTCCGCACGGCGAAGCGGACTATTACCGCTTACGGCCGACAATCGCCATTCCGCGCCCTGGCGGCGACGCGATGGGTTCGGCGATTGATCTGGACGGGTTTTTCGGCCTGCATCCATCGATGGCGCCGCTCACGCCGCTCTGGGACAACCATTCGCTCGCCGTCGTTCATGCATGCGGATCGCCCGATAACACGCGCTCGCATTTCGACGCGCAGGACTACATGGAATCCGCGACACCCGGCTTGAAGGCGACGCGCGACGGGTGGCTGAATCGGTATCTGCAGGTGTCGTCCGAGGAACGTAATCCGCTTCGCGGGGTGGCGCTCGCCCGCACGATGCCGCGCTCTCTGGCGGGTGGCGCGCCCACCCTGGCCATCGGCAGCGTCGATGAGTTCGGCGTGCGAGGCACGGCTGCGGCGTTCGAATCGCAGTACGAGAGCACGTCCGATCCGCTGCTCCGGGCCGCCGGACGCGATGCGTTCGCGGCGATGCGCACGCTGCGCCAGGCGGCCGGGAGTCCGTACCGGGCGGACAACGGCGCCGAGTACCCGCAAACCGCCTTCGGCAAAGCACTCGCCGAAATTGCGCGTCTCGCGAAAGCGGATGTCGGCCTCGAGGTCGCGTTCACGGAGCTCGGCAACTGGGATCACCACGTCAACGAAGGCTCGGTGAACGGGCAAATCGCCACGCGACTGGGCGAGTTCTCGCGCGGACTCGCCGCGCTGGCTACCGACCTCGGCGATCGCATGGCCGATACGGTGATCGTCACGATGTCCGAGTTCGGACGCGCCGTCGCGGAAAACGGCAACCGCGGAACGGATCACGGTCACGGCAACGCGATGCTGTTGATCGGGGGCAACGTCCGCGGCGGCGTGCACGGGAAGTGGCCCGGGCTCGGGGACGGGCACCGGTTCGAAGGTCGCGACCTCGCCGTCACCACGGATTTCCGCGACGTGTTCACCGAAATCGTGGCGGCGCACATGGGCGTGTCGCGCGACGGGCTCTCCCGCGTCTTCCCGGGTTTCAACGCATCTTCAAGACCTGGCGTCATTTCCTGAACGGGCAGAGGTGGGGCAAGCCATAAAGGCTTGCCCCACATGCGTCCAAGACCCACCAGATATAATTCGGACGTGGCCACCCGCAAGTCGAACCTGGCAAAAACGAAGTGCGCGCTCTGCAGCGCGAAAGAAGTGTCGGAACCGCGCGGTGAGGAACGCTACTGCCGCGACTGCTGGGAAAAGAAGATCGCCGTCGAAGAGATCGTGGCGCGCGAGTTCGCGCTCAAGCGCTACATCCGCGCGCACAGCGCCGAGAAGTACCTGATCTACCATTCGACCATCAAGCGTCCCTGCGGCCAGATCATCGTCGTGGACGACGGTTACGACCTGTTCCTGACGATGGTCCTCTACCCCAATTTCGAGTGGGACGAGGCCGCATATCACCTCGAGGGAGACCCCGAGGGACGGACATTCGCGGAAATCCTCGTGGATGTCGTCGCCACCGAGGTCATCGAACCCTGGGGCGGCGGCAAATGGCACCTGGAAATCTTCCACTCGGCCAACCCGGAGCCGGAGGATTGGAACGGCGAAATGTGAGCATATAATGCGCTGCATCAGCGCATCAGGACGGCGATTGAGTGCCGGCCGTCGTTTGCCAGGGAGATCAACATGAGAATGAAGTTTCAGATGCTGCTGGCACTAGGTGCCGCTGTTCTGTTTGCGACGAGCACGCTCGCCGGGCAGGCAAAGCCCGCGGCGGGTGCGCCGGCGGCCAAACCAGCCGCGCCCGCCCAGAGTGCACCGGCGGCGCCGGCCAAGTTCGTTCCGCCGATCCGCGGTGAGGCGCCCGTCAACATGACCAAGCCGGTCACCAAGCGCCTGAACGAGGAGGTCGTCACCACCTTCAAGGTGAAGAACCCCTCCGCGACCGCCTCCATCGCCGGCCTCAAGATCAGCGAGTTCTGGTACGACAAGGATGGCAACCCGGTGAGCGGCGACGAGTTCCGCTACCGCAAGCCGTTGATGCCGGGTGAAGTGATCGACGTGGAGCTCCGGTCGCCCGTCAATCCGAAGATGTCGCGCAGCCAGTACAAGTTCGAGCAGGCCAACGGCGGCGTGAAGCCGCAGGTCGTCGCGAAATTCTAGTAGGTGCGAAGCGTGCGAGGGGTGCAACCGGTGCAAGCGGTGCTGACAGCACCAATTGCACTCGTCGCACCTATCGCACCTGTTGCACTTCTCGCACCCTTCGCACCTATCTGATTCTGATCTGAACATCCCGCGCCGCTGGTGGGATGTTTCCGTCCGTCCGCTTCCCTTCCACGTGCACGACGTATAGCCCTGGCGTGAAGTCTTTCAACGGAATCTGCGCCGTGAATCCATAGCCGCCGCTTGCGCGTCCGCCGCGAGCGGCTGCGGGGCTGTCGCCTCCCTGCAGTTCCGTCGACGATCGCTCTTCGCTGTTGTTGAACACCACACGTCCACCTTCGGCGCGGACTTCCGTCGTGATTCCAACCTTGTGTGGCTGCGCGTTCTGCTGGTTTTCGTACAGCTCGGCGAACACGACGAGTTGATCGTCGCGATCAAACTCGCGCGCGGTCGTCGGCGGCCGCATCAGGAGCTGAAAGACCGGATCGTCCTTCACCTTCGCGGTTGGCGCCAGCACCCCCGACGCGGACAACACCGTCAAGCCACTCATGACGAGCGGCGGCTTGTAGAAATCGGGCACCACGAGCGAACGGACGACGCTTCCCGCGACGCCGGCGCTGTCGGCCGCGGAGACACGCAGCTGATATCGCCCGGGTGGCAAATTGATAGACGAGGTGACGCGAAAGCCTCGCTCGCGCGCACGGACGTACGTCGTGGGCATCAGCGTGAGATCGACCGTTGTTTTCTCGTTCACCCGTGTCTTGCCGTCGGCGTCGCTGACGAACGTCACCACGTTCAACGCGTCGTTGTAGGTGCCGTTCTTCTCGGTGAACTTCAACGCGTTGACGTTCAGTTCGACGGCGATGGCGATGGCGGCATTCGGCGGCGTCCCCTTGTAAGACGCGGCAAACAGCCGCATCGGAATGCCGCCGCTCGGCAGTGGACTTTCGATGGCAGCCTTCAGCGCCGTGTCGAGCGGATCGTTAGAGGCCTTCGTCGTGGCCGCCTGGCGTCCGCGCGGCGCGACATAGCCACGACGCGCCCGCACCATCACGCCGGGTCGGGTCACACGCACTTGAATCCGGCGGAAGCGCCCATCGCGTTTATCGTTCGACGGATAGTAGCCAAGGACGTAGTAGCTGCTGTTCTCGGCGACGATGCGGTCGAATGCCTCGTCCACGTTGTTGCGGTTCACGAACGCGACACCGCCCGTTTCTTCGGAGAGTTCACGAAGACTGTCCTGCGACAGACGCAGCTCCTCCATCGCCGATTGCACGCCCAGCCCCAGGTTCGGTTCATCGCCGGCGACGCCGGACGATTCGATCAGGTCGCCGCCGGGCGTCATCAGACCTCGCGGATCGACGGCGTAGATGCTCACGTTGCCGCGTGTCGCCGCGGCGATGGCGTCGCGAGTCGAGTTGAGGATGTCCGACGCCGCGGAGTTGTTGTCGAACATGTTGTAGATGTCGTAGTCGATCCCCTCGCTGACGAGCACCAGCGCTTTGCGCCGGCCGTGCAGTCCCGCCATGAAGTCCGACAGCTTGCGCAGCGAGTCGAGCATGCCGCGCGCGTTGTACGCGCGCTCGAACGCTGACGGGTCGTTGACGGGATCGCCGGCGTTGCGCGTGCCGGCCGCGCGCTGCCGGTTGTACTCGTCAAGGCGTTCGAGCGTCGGCGAGCGCAGCTTGCGTCCCATGAACTTGTCGACCGCGGCAAGCAGGAGTCGCGGATTGTTGGTGAACTCCTGGCCATCGACGGAGCGCCCGCCGGTAAACACCACGGCCGCCATGTCGTTGGCGCCGAAATTCCGCTCGAAGAAGCGGTGCAGCGCCTCTTTCACGCGCGGTCCACGCGTCAGGTCGACGTGCGTGTCGTCGAGCACGAACAGGTAAATGCGACCGTCCATCCCGATGTTGGTGTCCACGTCGGGCTCGATCGCGGTGGGCGAAAACAGCGGGCGGTCAGGGCGCGCGACGGGCATATTGACGAACGCGAACGCGCTCACGGTCTGCGGCTGGTTGTCCTCGACCACCTGGAAATCACTGGCGCGCAGATCGGTAACCGGTTTGCCGGAGGCGTCGCTGACGAACGCGTCCACTTCGACGAAATTCGCCTCGACGCGAAATGTCAGCGGCGGCTGCGCCGGTTCGGCGGGCGTTTCCGCCTGCTGGGCTACGACCGCGGCCGCTGCCAATGCCGCCGCACACACACCACACAAAAGCTGGCGTTTCATAAGAGAATTATGCCTTCGCCAACGGTCGCTCGCTTGCCGATTGCGAGCGAGGCCGGCCAGCCGACCGTTGAACAGCTCCAAGCGTCATACCGATAGTAACGGGCAGTAGGTAGCCGGCAAGCGGCAGGGAGACCGCAGGATCCTTTGCGCTCGCGACGAGCCCAGCTGCCCACCGCCGACACAGCCCACTGCCGACCTCATGTTGACCGTATACTCAGACGTCATGCCGCTCGACGTGGCCGCTGTACAGGAGAGTCTTCGCTCCGATGGCCTCGACGGATGGCTTCTGTACGACTTCAACGGGTCCAACCCGATCGCCGCGCGCCTGGCCGGCCTCGCCGACGGCTCGCACATGACGACGCGGCGCTGGTATTACCTGATCCCTGCGTCCGGAACACCGCGCGCGCTGGTACATGCGATCGAACGGCACAACCTCGATGCGCTGCCGGGCGAGAAGCAGATCTATGCGGGTCGGGAACAGCTTGCCGTGGGTCTCGACCGTCTGCTGCGCGGCATCAAACGCGTGGCGATGGAGTACTCGCCACAAGGCGCGATCCCGTACCTCTCGCGCGTTGATGCGGGCACTGCGGAATTGATTCGTGCACGAGGCGTCGACATCGTGTCGTCCGGCGATCTCGTGCAGCGGTTCCAGGCGACGTGGACACCGGCGCAGTACGCGCAGCACATGCGAGCCTCCGATGCCTTGTATCGAATCAAGGACCGCGCGTTCGACACCGTTCGTCGCGCGCTGCAGCGTGGCGAGGCGATCACCGAATACGACCTGCAGCAGCAGATGGTGCAATGGTTCGAGGACGAAGGGCTGACCAGCGACTCTGCACCCGACGTCGCATTTGGGGCGAATGCCGGCAACCCACACTATCTGCCGTCCCGCGAAAATGCCGCTGTCATCGGCCCCGACCAGGTTCTGCTGCTGGATCTGTGGGGGAAGGTTCGTGAGGCAGGCGCAGTCTTTGCTGACATCACCTGGGTTGGGTTTACCGGTGCGCGCGTCTCCGACGAGGCTGCCCGCGCTTTTGACGCGATTGTTCGGGCACGCGACGCGGCGGCGGCACTGGTTGAAGAGTCGGCCATGACGGGACGAGAGCTGCACGGCTGGGAAGTCGACCGGGCGGCGCGGGATGTGCTCGAGCAGTCCGGGTATGGCGGTCATGTTCTCCACCGCACGGGGCATAGCCTCGGCGAAACGGTGCATGGAAATGGCGTCCATCTGGACGATTACGAGACGCACGACGACCGTCGAATCCTTCCCGGCACCGGCTTCACGATCGAGCCCGGCCTCTACTTCGACACTTTCGGGGTACGAACGGAAATCAACGTGTTTCGGCGCGAACGGGATGCGGTGATCAGCGGTCCACGGCAGATGTCCCTGGTTGTGCTGGGGACTGGGGCCTTGGGACCGGACTCGGAAGGAACTCCCCAGTTCCGGGTCCGAGACCCGATGTGAGGCAGTGACACGCAAGTTTTCACAATTTCGTCAAAGGTGAATTCGTAGATTTCTAAAGACAGCCCCAGCGCGAGACAATACATAGAGAGTGGCTGGGACGCAGCATCAAACGAGGATTTCAGAGATGTCCAATCGCAAAACCACATTCTTTTACGCATTGCTCATCGCTATCGCGTCGCTTGCGGTCGGGATGGTCATTGCCTCGCGTCTGGACCTGGCGCCTCAGTCGGCCGCCCAGACCGTAGGCTCAGCCCCGCCGTTCAATGGGGCGCCCATCACCGGCTCGATCTCGGCAACGACCTTCCGCGACGTGGCCAAAGCGGTCACCCCGGCCGTTGTCAATATCCGAACGGAGTCGCGTCAGCGCACGCAGGACTTGAGCGAGTTCTTCGGCGGCGGCGGGGGCGGAAACGGTGACGACCTGTTCAACCGCTTCTTCGGCGGCGGCGGCCAGGGCGGCGATACGCCGCAACGGCAGCGGCCACAGCGCGACCAGGTCGTGCAGGCGGCTGGTACCGGCTTCATCATCGACAAGTCGGGACTCATCCTGACGAACAATCACGTCGTCGAGGGAGCAACCAAGATTGAGGTCTCGCTCTACAACGAAAGCGATCAGGAGTACGCGGCGAAAGTCGTCGGCCGCGATCCGCTGACCGACAGCGCGCTGATTCAACTCACCGAGAAACCGAACCACACGCTGCCCGAGGTGAAATTTGGGGACTCGGGCCAGATGCAGCCTGGTGACTGGGTCATGGCGATCGGCAACCCGTTCGGCCTGGCGCACACCGTCAGCGTCGGCGTCATCAGCGCGCTCGAGCGTCCGTTCCCGACGACAGAGGGACGCAGCACGCAGGTGCTGCAGACCGACGCCGCGATTAACCCGGGCAACTCCGGCGGGCCGCTGCTCAACGTCCGTGGCGAGGTCATCGGGATCAACTCGGCGATCTACACCGATGCGCGTCAGGCGGGCAATATCGGCATCGGATTCGCGATTCCGATCAACACCGTTCGCGAGCTGCTGCCGCAGCTGCGCACCGGAAAGATCACGCGCGGCATGATTGGCGTGTCGATCGGCACGATTCCGCAGAATGCGACAGAGTCCCTCGGCCTCAAGAATCGGGAAGGTGCGCTCGTCGCCTCGGTTCTGCCAAACGGGCCGTCCGCAAAGGCGGGGCTCGAACCCGGTGACGTCATCGTGCAGTTCAACGGCAAGCCGGTGAAGGATCGTGACACGCTCGTGTCGATGGTGGTCGCGACGCCGCCGAACACAACGGTGCCTGTGAGGGTCATCCGTGACAAGGAAGAGAAGACGCTCAACGTCAGGGTTGGCGAGCTCGACCTCGACGCCGAACAGCAGGCGCTCGGCAACGGCCGCGGCGGTCGTGGCGATACGAATCCGCAGCAGGAAACCAGCAGCGGCTTCGGGATGTCGCTGAGCAACATCACGCCTGACATCGCGCGGCGGCTGAGGCTCGATTCCGACGCGCGTGGCGCAGTGGTCGTCGACGTCGATCAGGGCAGCTCCGCAGCGCGCGCGGGCATCATGGAAGGCGATGTGATCACGCGCGTCGGCCGCGCGAGCGTCAACACCGTCGCAGACGCGAGCCGCGAGCTCGGGCGTGTTCCGTCGGGCGGCACGGTGATTCTCCGCGTCCTGCGCGGCGGTCAGGACACGGCCGTCGTCGTGACGAAGGAATAGGCTCGGGGCTCCAGGCTCCGGACTCAAGGGGCTACGGGCTTCGGACTAAAGGCTTAGGGTCGGGTTCAGGGTTCAGCGATTTTGCATGAGCCTTGAGCCCTGAGCCCTGAGCCTTTTTATTTTTGTGATACAACCTACGCCTCTTGACGCGGATTCCGTGATCGAAGGACGGAGGCGACGCGTGACGCTGATGATCGAGCGGGAAGTCAAACTCCGATTCGCCAGCCCAGAGGAAGCGCGTGCGGCGATTCTCGCGACGGGCGCCACGCCACTCCGTTCGCGGCGGCTGCAGGAAGACGCGCTGCTCGACACCGAAGACGAATCGCTCCGCCAGCGCCGATGCGTGTTGCGTATTCGGACGGAATCGGGCCGGAGCCTCATCACCTTCAAGGGTCCGGTGCTCCCCGGCTCGATGAAAGTCCGGGACGAGTACGAGACCGTGATTGGCGACGGCGAGGTCGTCCAGCGGGTGCTCGAAGAGGTCGGGCTGCACGTCTGGTTCCGTTACGAGAAGTACCGCGAGGAATACGCAGCGGAGGACGTCACCATCGCGATCGACGAAACGCCGGTTGGGACGTTCGTCGAAATCGAAGGGGGCGAAGACGGAATCCTGACGATCGCCAACGCGCTCGGGCGAACACCGTCCGATTTCCTGCTGGATTCCTATCGTGCGTTGTTCATCAAGCACCGCGATGAATTCGGCCTGACGGGCGCGAACATGGTGTTCAGCGAGGAATGATCCTCAGGGTCATGCCGAGCGTCGCGGCATGATTCCGGCGCTGGTGCTGACCGCGGGTCTGGCGACACGCCTCCGTCCCCTTTCCTGGGTTCGCGCCAAAGCCGCGCTGCCCGTCGGCGACCGGGTGATCGTTCAACGCATCCTGCAGTGGCTGGCCGCGCAGGGTGTCGCCGAGGCCGTACTTAACCTTCATCACCTGCCGCACACGATTTCCGGCATTCTCGGCGATGGCGCCGCGGAAGGTGTGCGTGTCCGGTATTCGTGGGAGATGCCCGTGCTTGGCTCCGCGGGAGGCCCGCGGCGCGCGCTGCCTCTCCTCAGCGACAGGACGTTTCTCATCATCAATGGCGACACGCTGACGAACGTCGACATAGGTGCGCTCGTCGACGAGCACCGCAAATCGGGCGCACTCGTCACGATGGCGCTCGTCCCGAATGCCGAGCCTGCGAAGTATGGCGGCGTGGTGGTCCACAACGGCGATGTCGTGGGCTTCACTAAAGCGGGCTCCACCGAACCGTCGTTTCATTTCGTCGGTGTACAGGTCGCGGAGGCTGCAGCGTTCGCGTCGCTGCCCGATAACAAGCCTGCAGAGTCCGTGAACCAGTTGTATCCGTCGTTGATCGCGGGACGAGCAGGCAGCATTCGCGGCTTTGTCACGGATGCGGAGTTTTTCGACATTGGGACACCTCGCGATTATTTCGAAACGTGCATGCGCTTTCGAACCGCAGAACCTCCAGGACTGTTGGAACCTCGCGAATCCCGAATCCCGAATTCCGAATCCCGAATCCCGAATCCCGGGTCCCTGATCCCCGATCCCGGATCCCAGCCTGTATCCACATTGGAAGACTGCATCCTGTGGGACGACGTGGAGGTCGATCCTCACGCCCGGTTGCGACGCTGTATTCTGACCGACGGCGTACGCGTGCCCGGGGGATCGTGGGAGAACATGATTATTCGTCGTGCCGAAGGGGAGTTGCTCGCCAATGAACAGCGTATTCACGATCTCGCCATTGCCCCAATCGATGGAACGCCGGTCCGCTGACGACGCACGCGCGCGAATCGACGCCTATCTGACATCGAGCGGGCTGCACGCGCGCGGCGCCAGAGTTGTCCCGCTCAGCGGCGATGCGTCCGACCGGCGGTACTTCCGCATCCTGCTCCGCGATGAAGCCGCGCAGGTGCTGGCCGTCCATGTCGGACCAATCGACTTCGAGGCGCTGCCGTTCGTCAACGTCGCCGCGCTTCTCAGCCAGATGCCGGTACCGGTACCGCGGATCCTGGACCATTCGAACGAGCTTGGGATCATCGCGCTGCAGGATCTTGGCGACGTGACCCTGCAGGCCCACCTGGGTGCGGCGTCACCCGCGCAGCACGCGGCGCTGTATCGTCAGGCGGTGAGCTTCATCGACACGCTTCAGCGTCGGGGCGCGGAGCTCGCATCGCCCGCCTACCTCCCGTACGGCATCGCGTTCGACGTGGACAAGCTGACGTGGGAGCTGCAGTTCTTCACGAAACATTTTCTGGAGGCGTACCGCGGCGCGGTGATCAGCGCGTCCGCACGCGACGCGCTTGCGGCCGAGTATGCGGCGATTGCCGAGGAGCTGGCGTCGGAGCCGCGCGTGCTGTGTCATCGGGACTATCACAGCCGCAATCTGATGCTCCACGACAGCAGCCTCTACATCATCGATTTCCAGGATGCGCGGATGGGCCCCGACACCTACGATCTGGTGTCGCTGCTGCGGGATTCGTACGTCGATTTCACCGAAGCGCAGGTTGACGCGTTCATGGCGTTCTTCCTGGCGCTACGCGACGGCCGGATGCCGACGCCATCCGATCCGGCCGAGTTCCGGCGGCGATTCGACCTGATGTCGCTCCAGCGAAACCTGAAAGCGCTCGGCACCTTCGGTTTCCAGACGACGTCCCGCCAGAACACGGTGTACATCCAATACATTCCGCGGACGCTCACCTTTGCCCGGACCAACCTCGTGCGCTATCCACGGTTCGCCCGGCTACGGGAACTGCTGGCGGAGTATCTCGACGAACTCACGTAGGGGTCGACCTTAAGGTCGGCCCCTACGCGATCTCAAGCCGAAACGCGAAAGCCCGAAGCCCTGAGCCATGAGCCTGTTATGATCAGCGTTGTCTGATCGTCGCTTCGGCGTCTCCACACATCTCTTCCACGAAAGCCGTTTAACGCGCGAGCACCTCACGCACATCGCCGGTCACGGTTTCGAGGCCGTCGAGGTCTTCGCGACGCGCGCGCATTTCGACTACCACGACGCACCTGCCGCAGCGGAGCTGGCCGAGTGGTTGTCGGATCTCCGCCTGTCGTTCCATTCGATGCACGCGCCGATTGTGGAAGCGATCCGCGGCGGGAAATGGGTCGGCTCCTTCTCGATTGCCGCCGGCGACGAGGCGCGGCGCAAGGCTGCCGTCGCGGAAGTGGCGGCCACGTTGAAGGTCGCGGCCACGGTGCCGTTCGAGTACCTCGTCCTCCATCTCGGCGTTCCGGACGGCCAGCAGATTCCGGCCGGCGACAATCAGCCGGCTGCGGCGCGCCGCAGCATCGAAGAAATCGTGTCGCTCGCCAATGACGTGAAGGTCCGTGTGGCGCTCGAGGTCATGCCGAACTCGCTGTCGAGCGCCGCCGCGCTCTGTCACCTGATCGAGGAACAGCTCGAAGGACTCGACATCGGCATCTGCCTGGATTACGGCCATGCGAATCTGATGGGCGATCTGAGCGACGCCATCGAAACCGTCGCCGGTCACCTGTGGACGACGCACGTGCACGACAACGACGGCCGCAATGACGATCACCGCGTGCCGTTCGCGGGGCGCATCGACTGGGACGCCGCCATCATGGAGACGCAGAAGATTGGCTACGACGGAGTGCTGATGTTCGAGGTCGCCGATACCGGCGATCCGATTGAAATACTGAAGCGCACGGTCAAGGCTCGCGAGCGGCTCGAACACATGTTCGTGGCCTTTTGACTTGTTCCGGGATTTACGAATTTACGAATTTGGCGATTGTGGGATTTGGATTGTCGAATTTCAAATTCAATTTGTAAATTCGTAGATTCGTAAATTCGTAAATTCATAGATCCCGCTCCGTCAAAACGCCGCATTCCCCGGCGTTCGCGGGAACGGAATCACGTCGCGGATATTCGCCATCCCGGTTGCGTAGATGATCGTGCGCTCTAGACCGAGGCCGAAGCCGGCGTGCGGCACCGTGCCGTAGCGGCGGAGATCGCGGTACCACCAATAGTGGTTCGGATCGAGGTCCAGTTCCGCGAGCCGCCGATCCAGATGATCGAGCCGCTCCTCACGTTGCGAGCCGCCGATGATTTCCCCAATTCCCGGCGCCAGGACGTCCATCGCCGCGACGGTCTTCCCGTCGTCGTTCATCCGCATGTAGAACGCTTTGATCTCCTTCGGGTAGTTCATGACCACGATGGGCGCCTTCACGTGCTCCTCGGTCAGCCAGCGCTCGTGCTCCGATTGCAGGTCCATTCCCCACCGCACGGGGAACTCGAATGTCCTGCCGCTCTTTTCGAGCGCCGCAATCGCGTCGGTGTACGACATCCGTTCGAACGGTGACGAGACGAATTTCTCCAGCCGTGCCACGCTGTCCTTGTCGATTCGCTCGGCGAAGAACTTCAGGTCGTCGCCGCGCTCGTCGAGCAGCGTTGTGAAGATGGACTTCAGGAACGACTCGGCGAGATCGGCGTTCGCCGTCAGATCCGCGAAGGCAATCTCGGGCTCAATCATCCAGAACTCGGCGAGGTGCCGTGACGTGTTGCTGTTCTCCGCCCGGAACGTCGGGCCGAAGGTGTAGACCTTCGACAACGCGCAGCAGTACGTCTCGACATTCAGCTGCCCGCTGACGGTGAGAAACGCCTCCTTGCCGAAAAAGTCCTGGCTGAAGTCGATCGTGCCCTCGGGCGTGCGTGGGATCGCGCCGGCGTTGACGAGGTCGAGCGTGCTGACACGGAACATCTCGCCGGCGCCTTCGGCATCGCTCGCCGTGATGATCGGGGTGTGCACCCAGAAAAATCCGTGCTCGTGGAAGTAGCGGTGCACGGCCATGCTCAGGGAGTGCCGCACGCGAGCCACCGCGCCGAGCGTATTCGTTCGCGGCCGCAGGTGCGCGACGTCGCGGAGGTACTCGAAGGAGGTCTTCTTCGGCTGGATCGGGTAGGTGTCGGGGTCGTCGACCCATCCGACGACCTCGACCGACTCGGCCTGGAGTTCGACGGCCTGTCCCTGACCCTGGCTCGCGGTCAACGTGCCCACCGCAACAGCCGCGCAGCCGGACGTGAGTTTCTTGATCTCGCCTTCGTAGTTCGGCAGCGCGGCGGCGGCCACAACCTGGATTGCGTCGAAACAGGACCCGTCGTGAAGGTGAATGAACGACAACCCCGCCTTCGAGTCGCGCCGCGTCCGCACCCACCCGCGCACGCGCACGTGCGTCCCTGTCGGAACCTTTCCCTTCAGTATCGATGCGACATCGACATCAGCGGCGCTCGGCATCTTTGTTCGTCCCGATTATCCGTCACACGCAGCCGCGCAAGCTGTTCGCAGGTTATCCTTAGAGGTTCTCCATGAAAGTAGGAATGATTTCTCTGGGGTGCCCGAAGAACCTGGTCGACTCCGAGGTGATGCTCGGGCTCGCCCAGCAGTCCGGCCATCAGCTCACCCGCGATGCGGCCGACGCGGACGTCCTCGTGGTCAACACCTGCGCGTTCATCGACAAGGCGAAGCAGGAGTCGATCGACACCATTCTGGAGATGGCGGAGCTCAAGAAAACCGGCAAATGCCAGCGCCTCGTCGTGACCGGCTGCATGGCCGAGCGCTATCGCGACGAGTTGCGTGAGCAGATTCCCGAGATCGACGCCGTACTCGGGACGGGTGAGGTACCCGAGATTGTGAAGGCAATCGGCGGCTCGGCGAGTGCCGGATCCGCGTCGCCAGACGCGGGCGCTCCGCGGGACCCGGCCTACGTACGAATATTGCGTTCGAACGGCGAGCCAATCGAATCCCGAATCCCGAACCCCGAATCCCGTGACCTGCCGACCTACATCTACGACGCCGACACCCCTCGCCTCCTCGCCACGCCGCGCCATTACGCGTACATCAAGATTGCCGAGGGGTGCGACTACAAGTGCGCGTTCTGCATCATTCCGAAACTGCGGGGCCAATATCGGAGTCGTCCGGCCGAATCGATCGTGCGCGAGGCGCAGGTGCTCGCCTCGCGCGGCGTCAAGGAACTACTCCTGATCTCCCAGGACACCAGCTTCTACGGCATCGATCGTGGCGAACGAGGCGCTCTGGCGCGGCTGCTCCGGCGGCTGAACACCGTGGACGGCCTCGAATGGGTTCGCATGCTTTACCTGTATCCCACGACGATCGGCGATGACGTGCTCGACGCCATGGCGGAGAGCGAAAAGGTCTGCAAGTACATCGACCTCCCACTGCAGCACGCCTCGGATGACGTCTTGAAGCGGATGAAGCGGCCGGGAACGCGTGCCGGCTACGAGCAGCTGCTCGCCCGAATCCGCCACCGGGTTCCGGGCGTCACATTACGCACAACGTTCATCGTCGGTTTTCCGGGCGAAACAGCTGACGACTTCGCGAAGCTGCAGGATTTTGTTCGCGCGGTCGGCTTCGATCACGTCGGAGCGTTCACCTACTCGCACGAGGAAGGGACGACAGCTCACACCCTTCCCGACGATGTCCCCGCCCGGGTGAAACGGCAGCGCCAGTCGGCGCTGATGAGCGTACAGAAGAGAATCGTCAGGAAAGCCCAGCAGTTACGGACCGGGGAGCGTGTCCGTGTGCTGATCGACGGCCCGTCCGCAGAACACGAACTGGTGCTGCGGGGCAGGCTCGAAGGGCAGGCTCCCGACATCGATCCGGCCGTATACCTGACAGACTGCGACCCCTCGAACTTTGCCGCGGGCCAGTTCCTCGAGGCCGAAATCGTGGGGGCGCGTGACTACGACCTGCTGGCCCGCCCCCTAGCCGCGTGATATTCTTAAGGGCTGCTACGCGGAGAAAGTCTCCAAGTGGGCTCGTGCCCACTTTTTTTATTTGTGGCCGAGCCGCTGGAACACATCCGGGCGATTGCCGAGCGCGTGGCACGATCCCATGGGCTGGAGATCTGGGACATCGTAAGCCGCCGCGAAAGGACGGGGCAGGTGGTGCGGGTCTTCATCGATCGGCCCGGCCCCGCGGCAACGGCGGAGGAGAGCGTCAGCATCGAGGATTGCGAGCAGGTGAGCCGCGAAATCGGCACGATCCTCGACGTCGAGGATCCGTTGCCCATCGCGTACACACTCGAGGTTTCCTCTCCGGGGCTCGACAGGCCGTTGCGTGGTGAGCAGGATTACCGGCGCTTTGCGGGACGGCTCGCGAAGATCGTGGTGAGCGAGGCGGTCGACAACCAGACGGCGTTCGAGGGGCGACTTCGCGGGATCGAGGACCGGGATGTGCTGCTCGAGGGACCCAAGGGACGGATGCATCGATTGCCGCTGCAGCTGATCACGCGGGCACGATTAGAGGTGGAATTCTAGGCGGACCTGAAGGTCCGCCTTCGAGAAATATATGCAAAACCCGTTGATGCAGACGATCGAGGCGCTCGCCAAGGAAAAGGGGATCGAGCCCGACATGATCATCACGGCGATCGAAGACGCGGTGCTGACGGCTTCTCGCAAGTACTACAAGACGAACGAGAACCTGAAGACGCGCTTCAATCAGGAGACCGG